>OIWV01000355.1_pt1 | contig 44226 bp, 77 predicted proteins | sample 1587751 | NCBI WGS metagenome assembly OIWV01 (sample SAMEA3888913, study PRJEB22519) | human gut metagenome | biome: human gut; feature: human-associated habitat; material: faeces | place: Denmark | collected 2010
TGCGCGATCTGGAAAGTGCCAATCAGGAGCTGCGCCTTGCCGCTTCTCAGGCTGCGCAGAACAACTACCTGATCTCCCAGCTGCGTCCTTGCCCCACCCCAGCTTACATCACTTGTAATCCTTGGGCGGGCAGCAGCTATGGCGGATGCGGAACCGGCTGCGGCTGCTGACAACTGCATAGCACCAGCTGTTCGGAATTTCCGAACTGTTCAGCCCCGTGCTGATACTGACACAAACGCGGCGGGGCGATAGCTCCGCCGCTGTATTTTTTAAGTATTTCCTTTGCTTTCTAAATATTGGCGAATTGCCTTGTCAACAATTTTGCTAATTGGAACACCGGTTTCCTTTGAATACTCTTTTAGCGCTCGCTCTGTCTCGAAGCTTATGGTGGTAGAGAAACGCGCTCTGTTCTTCAGTTCGTTTTGGGACATAACACACCTCCTAAAATTTAATTAAGTTTAACACAATTATTTCTTGAAATCAAGAGAAAAGTGTGATATAATTTAATTAAGCTTAATTAAATTATTGCAGGAGGACGTACCTTATGAAAACACCAAAAGTAGATTACACAGGCCAGCGCATAAACTATTTAACTGTTGTCCGTTTCATTCCGGCAAATGAACGAGAGGGATATAGTATAAACAAAGACACTCGAAGATGGCTTTGTAAGTGTGATTGCGGAAAGTATGTTCGCGTTCGTTCTGACCAGTTAAAAGACCGGAGGATAAATAGTTGTGGATGTATGGCCGGTAAACTATCTGGAGATAAGCATAAAAAGCACGGAATGAAAAATACGCGTCTTTATCGTATATGGCATGGCATGAAATGCCGATGCAATAATCAGAGTTCAAAAGACTTCGGCAGATATGGCGGTAGGGGCGTTTCGGTATGTTCCGAATGGGCAAACGATTTTTCTTGTTTTTATAATTGGGCGATAGCCAATGGGTATAATGAAACTTTATCGCTTGATAGAAAAGACAATGAAAAAGGCTATTGCCCTGAAAATTGTCGTTGGATAAACAATAAATGGCAATGTAGAAACAGGCGAGACAATGTTTATGTTACTTATAAAGGGGATTCCAAGACAATAGCCGAGTGGTGCGACTTGCTTAATTTTGATAGAGCGCTTGCATATCATAGACATTCGAGAGGATGGACGGGCGAGGAAATATTTGAAAAGCCAAAAAGAATTTGTAAACGAAAGGAATGATATTTATGGCAGAATATGTAAATAACAGCATTGCAACTGTTGCGTCAAATCAAAGCGTTCCTTTGGATGCTACAGCGGTAAGCGGGAAAGCGTGTATTGTGCATAGAGAAGGAAGCGGCCAGATCACGCTGCGCGGTCTCACTAATCAAAATCGCGCCCTGTTTAGGATCTCCTTTGGCGGCAACATCGCTATTCCCACCGGAGGCACGGTCGAGGCCATCACGGCGGCGCTTGCCATCAACGGAGAGCCGCTGACCAGTGCAACAGCTACCGTCACGCCTGCTGCGGTAGAAAACTACTTTAACATTTATGTTTCCGCACAGGTCTGCGTCCCGAAAGGCTGCTGCCTGACGGTCGCAATGGAAAACACCAGCACTCAGGCCGTCAACTTCGCCAACTCGAACCTGACGGTTGAGAGAATCGCGTGAAAGGAGAATGGACATGAGTAATAAAGCAATGTATGATCTTCGTGAAATGCTCTGCAAAGAGCTTGACGAAATCGCCGACAAGCGCGAAATGTCTGCGGGCGATTTGGATGCGATCCAGAAGCTGACCAGCTCCATCAAGAATACCTACAAGATCGAGATGGCTGAAGACGGCGGCTATTCCCGAGATGGCGAGTGGGAGGCGGATATGCGCGGCACATATGGACGCGGAAGTTCATACCGTGGGCGCCGCCGCGACGCAATGGGCCGTTACAGCCGCACCGACGCCCGCGAGCACATGCATGCGCAGCTGGAGGATATGATGCGCGATGCGGACGACGATAAGGCCCGCGACGCAATCCGTCGCTGCATGGAGCAAATCGACCGGGCATAAGGAGGGGTACGCATGCTGGATAAAGCCGAGATCCGCAAGGAGATAGCGCGGCTGGAATATGAGGAATCCAGCTATCCCAACTATGCCAAACTCGCGAATCTGTACACGATCCGCAAGCAGATGCAGGAGGAAGAACAGGGCGCGCGAAACATAGCCGCTTTTTCTTATTCCGGCGATCCTGCACCAGCCCCTGTTTCCGAGCAGCCGGAAACAATAAGCGAGTACGGTGATAGCGATTTCTTGCGCACCGTAGCCGGAAAAGATCCCGCACGTGTCTGGCCAATCATGGACGAGTTGATGGATACGGTATTGCTTGTCAAGCGAAGCGTGTATGATTCCGTTATGCGGAAGATATCCGATACAAGATAAAACAGGTTACACTCTTATTACACTCAAAAGCAAGAAAAACCGTTGAAATTACTGCGTTTTTTATTGAATGGGGTTCAAGAGGCCGCTGGTTCGAATCCAGTCACTCGGACCAATGCAAAACGGGAAAAGCCCTGAAACCGCAAAGGTTTCAGGGCTTTTTCTTTTCTTCTCCGTAAAGGCAAAATCACGCCAGATTTCGAGAAATCACGTTGGGTTACACTCCTGGTTACACTCCGCTTTTTATCCTAGATCGCGTTTATGATTTTCTTCAAGTCTTCCAGATTCACGTCTTGGTAGTACCGGAGCATCTCAGGGCTTGCGTGGCCGATCAATTTCATTTTATCCTTGTCAGGCGCAACAACTTTTTTCATCAATGTCGCGAATGTGTGCCTGCATGTATGCGGCGAATATTTGTGGATTCCGTTTACCATTGGGTTTTCAATGCCGACGGCTTCTAGTGTGGGGTAAAAAACAGCGTCCCGGAATCTATCATAGGAAAATTGGTTACCTTTTTCATCGCAGAACAACGGGCCGGACGCTTTTCCGTCGTAAAGACGATCAATAATGGGCTGGATCTTCGGGCTGATGGGAACGACACGATTTTTTCCAGCCTCCGTTTTCGCACCACCGGTCAGCGTTTTTTTATTCGCATCGTAGCTGTCAACGCTCAGGGCCAGCAGTTCTGACGGTCTGAAGCCGAGATAGCACATTGCATAAATATAATCCGTGAACGGAATCACGCCGACAGCGTCTCGTATTCTTTCAATCTGTTCTTGCGTAAAGCTTTCCCTCGCCGCTCCGAACTCTCCGCTGACAATCAGATATTGCCCTAAATTCAGTTCTGCGTAGCCGCGTGGAACTGCGTACTTGTACATAAGCCCTGCTAACGCTTTCATGTTTTCTTTTGTTCTTCTTCCTCTCTGGCATTCGTCCATGCATTCCTGCAAATCATCTATTTCTATATCTTCCAGTTTCCAGAACTCAACTTGATAAAAGTATTTTTCGGCTGATTTGTAGCAATCAATTGTGGATTTCCCAGCTCTGTGAGTGGGGAGCCACATTTCGTAGAGTTCACGCCATGTAATTGCTTTTTCGCGCTTCTTCTGCCCGGCCAACATCGGCAGGTAGTCAAGCGCTTCTTTTTTTGTGCGGAATCCGCATTTCCGAGCAACAACGCGCTTTACAGATCCGTTTTCTTCTCGGTATCCCTTTGTTATTTCCGCTACCCATTTATCGTTGCGCCGGTATACCGAGCCCGTGCCGTTCCCGCGTTTTGTGGCCTTTTTTGTTTGCTGTTTTTTCCCGCACCAGCAACAGTAGGGCGCGCCGTCTGGAATTTCCTTTTTACACTTGATGCACTCCATGTTTCCCTCCACGTTCTTTTCGGATCGCGTAGAAAGTAATTGCCGAAGCCAGAACCGAACCTACGATCAGGGCGATACACGCCCATGCGGTTACGGTCAAATCTCCATCGCGAATGAGGCCTGCGTTCCGAATCTGCGCATCCGTCACAAGGCAAGCAACCAGGGAAAAGGAGAGCAGCAAACAAAATAGGGCGAGAACGTAACACATTGTATGTGTAGACCTTATCTGCGCGCTCTGTAGGGCTGTTGCTGCCTCCAGCTTGGCGTTTTCAAGCTCGACATGATGGATCTGCTTGGTCAGCTTTTCCGGGCTTCCGACGGGATTTTCAAGGCCGAACAGCTCGTCGAGCGACAGACCAAGCGTTTTACATATTGCGGCCGAGTTATAGAGCCGTGGATCCGCTTGTGTTCCAGCATATAATCGGCTCACGGTGGAGAAGGAAACGCCGGACTTTTCCGACAGCTCCTCCAGCGTCATTCCGCTGTGATCTTTCGCATTTCTGATTTTCCCATGATACGCGCCGATAAACGGCGCGAGTTCCTGTATCGCGGACATTGGTGCTCCTCCAATCGCAGATTTTATTGTTATTTCTTACATGCCCCGTGTTAAAACGCAAACTGTAAGAAGAAAACGCAAAACTCGAGCTTTTTTTACAAACATTATCTGGTACAATGAAAACGTAGCAGATAGTTCCTGAATCCGGCATTTGCTGAAATGGCCCCACCGTATGTTCCAGATACGATGGGGCCGACCAAACAGAATATTGTATTACATTATCAGCCCCATAAACGTCTCTTTTCATTTTCTGTACGCCCAAAAAACAGGCGGCATTTTTGTCGAGGACTTCCAATTAACGAATTAGAACGAAAGTTCTAAAATATACAACATCGGAGGAACGAATATGAAAAGCATCAATGTTCGGCTGGATAACGGGCAGGTAAATGTCATCGTCGACGGCGCGCTGTTCCGGGATGTGCATAGTCTGAGCCTTGATTATATCAAGGGGTTGCCTATGCTATTTTCCTGCGTCTCAGATGTGGGTGAGGAGCAGGACAAACGGCGGGAGCCGCGGATCCTGAATTGAGCTACTGCATATCCCTCGAGTTGGCCGTCTCAATGACCGCGCCGGACTGATTTACAAACTGCACGAATACGTCATCAACAGGCGTTCCGTTGAATGCGTTGTACATACCACCATACAGGTAAAATGCCATTACCATGATGGATTCCTGAAGCCCTACAGTGTCCGTTGAGAGCGTCACGGTGAACGAGGTGTAATCGTTGGACGCTTCGACGGAAATGACGTTTGGGTAGTCGGAAGAACCGGCCATGTCTGTAAGCTGGGTGTCGATGTTCTGCCCCATCTCCTGCATAAGCTTTTCATGGCAGGCTGCCGTCATGATATACGTGGCGGATCCATCCTCGTTGAGTGTCGCTGAGATAATGCCGTCGGTTTCCGCGACTTTCTCATCCAAGACCTGCTGTGTTGCATCGTCCCCCAAGAAATCAGCAGGGATCGTAAGCTCGACTTGGTTGCCCCACGTCTTTTCGGCGGTTATCGGGGTAGACACTTCCTCTGCCGGTTCTGCGGATTCTTGCGCTGCTGTATCGTCTTGCACCGGAGCGGAGACTGTTTCTGTAGGCCGGTTCTGGACATTAACGGATTCTGCTGGTTTGTCCTTCGGCCTTGCGATCAATAAAGCCACAACTAAAATGACGGCGGCTGGGATGGCCAGCATGACGACCTTCTGCACTGGAGACATCGGTTTTTTATTCTTCGCACCGCACCTATTACAGACGCGGGAGCTTGCGTTGATCTGCGCACCGCACGACCGACAGATCATCTTCCGGTTCGGCGTATCACAGTTCGGGCAGAACTTCTCTCTTTCGTCAAACTCTTCCCCGCACCGCGGGCAGATCACGTGATAGATCTGCTTCTGCATACAACATCGCCCTCCATATATTTTGGTAATACTTGTATGGTATCACCGAAACGAAACAGCCGCAATGCCGAACCTGCACAAAAATAGACGTTGAAATTTGGAAGCTTGGAGATAGGAGCGGACAATGGTTGAAAATTTACAGGAAGTATGCGACAATGATACCAAGAAAACAAACGTTCGCGAGGAATTAAAAGCTGCCGTTTTGTCGCTTACAGACGAACAGGCCGTGTATGTGTTAAGGAGGATGCAATGCTGTTTGCAAGAAAAGAAATCGAACGACTGAGAGAAGAAAATCGCGATCTGAGATCGCAGCTTTCACAAGAGAAGGAGAAAACGCGCCGGTCTGCATTTATAGAAACAGCGAACCTCCCGGAATGCAAAAGCCTGGCCTGCGTCGGATGCGAACATATTGTTGTGCAGGTTACTCCGCACGGTGGATACTTTGTTGTAGGCTGCGGAAAAAATAACCCATGTGGGGATTACGTCAAGTCCAATGCCCCTGAAGCGCAGAAACAGGCTATCCGACAAGTGCTGCAATCGCAATGGCAGTTGTGATCGCGTAAGGAAGCCAAAAGGCCCAAAAGTCTTTTCGTTTCTGCTCGATATAGTCCCTGCCGTATAATGTGATTCTGATTCGGTCTTCGGAGTTAACCGTTCCGCCCGCTCCGTCTGGCTCCCCGCCGATTGAAAATTCCTCAATGAGTTTATCAAGCTTAAGATAGGTTACATATTTGTTCAGCCGATTCTTTTCTGTGTGAGAAGTGAACGCGTTTACCTCATCTACACTCATTGAATCGGTTCGATACAGTTTTTTCAGGAGTTTATACGCGGTCTTTTCCATAAATCCTTCACATCAGCTTCAGCGCTTCAGCAATAAACCCGGCAAGCTTTCTGCACTGCTCGTCAGAAAGCCCATCGATCATATCAAGCAGCTGCTGTTTTTCCTGGCTCACCGCCTCGTCCTTCGGGATGGGGCCTTTTTTTATGCCCGCAGACGGGTCATCGTCCGGCAGCAGGTCTGCCACTGATACACCGAGATATTCTGCGATAGACGGGAGCTTGCTCTTCCTCGGCTTTGTTCTCCTAGTGTTCCACTGACTATAAACGCCACTAGATACACCGAGAAATTCGCACAAGTCAGCGCCGGTCTTTTTGTTCTTGGTCAAGTAATAATTGATTTTGTCTATTGTGTCCATATTAGTCAATAAATAATTGTTCAAAATGCAGGACTATTATAACTAAGTTTTTGTTGACATTCTTAGTAAACTTAGTTATAATAGTTTTTGTTAGGGCGGAACTTACAAGTGAGGTGATGGCGTGAAGAAAGACAAGTATATATGGGGATTTCAGATTGTTGGTTCAGACTGCGGATATGACGAGTTCGGTACGTTCCATTGCGCGTGCGGTCATTGCCTTCCGTTACGAGTTGATGTAAGTAAGGGCGGCAAATATCGCGGCAGCGACTGCGGCGACGGCAGATACGACGGTGAAAAACATGTTGATAAGAAACCGCCTTTTCTCCGTGCGTGCTTTCGAGCCTTCGGTTTCGACAAGCACATTTAGACCGTTTTCTCCTATGGATTTGTAACGCTTATTCCGATTGAGGAACAACCTGATTCTTTCTCTGAACGACTTGCACATGATTCATGCCTCGGCTTATGAGGCGTGAAAAGAACACCGCCCCGGACAACTTATCGGATTGTGAAATAATGATAGGTGGTACTTTCATCATAACACAATTCACTAAGTTGTCAAGCAAAACTTAGTATTCACAGACAGGAGGTATGTAAAGGCATGGGCTTTAAGGAAGCGAGGCTTGCCGCTGGATTGACCGTTCAACAGGTAGTCAAGGCGCTAAAAGTTTCAGACGCATCCGTTTATCTGTGGGAAACCGGGCAGATGTATCCGAAGACAGCGCGCCTGCACGAAATCGCAGATCTGTACGGCTGCACAGTGGACGAGCTTTTGAAGCCGAGAAAGGAGGAAAAATGACGCTGGACGATATCCGGGCAATGTCAAAGCCCGCGATCCTCGCAAGCGAGGCGGCGCAGGTGCTCGGCTGCGATCCGCAGTGGATCCGCCTAATGGCGCGGGAACGGCCTGAAAAGCTGGGTTTCCCGGTTTGCTGCACAAGCAAGCACAGAGTAAAGATCCCGAGAGAACCATTCATTAAATTTGTTGGAGGAGAGCTATGAGAGAGGAAACCACTGAAGAGCGTCAGGAACGGCTGCGGGACGAGCTGCAGTATCGCAAGACAATGCTGCGCGTGATCAAGAGCATGTGCATGTGGGTTGGCGGCGCGGCGCTGATGCTGTCCATGCTGGCCTGCGGGGCGGACATGACGAACGAAGCAGTCGTGACCGGTGCGATCGCACTCGGCTGCACGGTCTTCGGGGTGCTGTGATGGACATCAAGGAAAAGGCGCTGCTGATGACACCTTGCGAGGTCTGCGCAATGCTCGACGCGAAGCGCTGTTACCGCCCGGCTGAGGACGCTTATGGATGCGGAATTTATGCAGAGATCATCTGCGCACAGTGGGACGTGACCTGCAAGCTCATCCGCGAGCGCACAGGTAAAAAGAAATGACCCCTGCCGCGTTGCAGCGCGACAGAGGCCGAAACAAAGGAATATATGTCGGCTTCTATTATAAGCCAGAAAGGAACCTATGTCAAGTTTAACGGATTCCCGCGTCCGGCACGGCGCAAAGGCCTGTGTAGACGCAGTTCGGGCCGACTACCCGAAGTTTAACAAGTGTCTGCTCAGTCAATGCGAGGCACCGGAGAAATACGGTGTGCAGCTTGTCCCCGACGCTGCGGCGGCGATCAAGGCGCTGGACGCGCCGAAGAACCGTGCCGACCGGCGAAAGAAGACGAACCGGTATTATTTCCGGCTGACGGACGAGCAGGCCAAGAAGCTGGACAGGCTTCTGAAAAAGTTAGGCTATTCTACGGTTCAAAGCTTCTGCGAAGCGCTGATCCGTCAGGAGGTGAGCCGGAATGGCGTATGATGGCGAAAATCTGTACTTAAGCATTCCGGACCCGGAGTACAATCCGGACGAGCCGGAGGACGAAGACCGTTATTTGTTCCCGCCGCTGTGGCTGGTGGGAAAGATGAAACAGGAGGAAGGATAAAATGGCAATCAAGAAACCCGCTGAACTGGATTTCAGCAACAAGAAATTTATGTGCATCATTTCCGGGCAGCCCGGATTAGGCAAGACGACGCTGGCCCTTTCGGCCCCGAAGCCGTTTCTGTTCGACACGGACAACGGAATCGCCCGCGTCCGGCCGGAGCAGCGCGGCGTGACCTCTGTTGTGGGATCCTACGAAGAAATGCTCGGCGATATGGATTCCGACGAATACAAGGCGGCTGAATCCGTTGTAATCGATACCGGCGGTATGCTGGTGCAGCTCATGAAGGACTGGGCCAAGAAGCAGGACAGCAAAGCTGCAAAGGATGGTCGTGCAATGTATGGCGTGATCAAATCCGAGTTCGACCGGCTGTGTTATCAGATCCGCGCAAAGGACAGGAAGCATTTGATCGTCGTGTTCCATACAACAGAGCAGCAGAAGGGCGATACCATCCAGACACGCCTGTCCTGTGAGGGCGGCGCAAAGGATATCGTTTGGACGCCTGCCGATTTTGGCGGATACATGTTCATGATGGGCAATAAGCGCATGATCGGCTTTACACCGACGGACGAATACTTTGCAAAGGGCTGCTTCGGTGTACGCGGTGTGATGCAGCTGCCGGAACTCAAGCCCGGCCAGAAGTCCACGTTCCTTACAGATCTATTCCGTAAGGCGCAGGAGGATATCAATGCACAGGCTGCGCTTTATAGCAACGAAAAAGCAGGCTATGATTTGGCGATGAAAGAAGGACGAGCCTTTATTGCTCTCGTATGCGATCCGGAAACAGCTCTGAATGCTCGGAATTGCCTTGCAAAGGTGGATCATTCCCTTACCAGCGCCGCCGAGCTTGGCGCGGAGTTCAAGCGTAAGTGCAAGGAACTCGGCCTGAAATACGATAAGGAGAAAAATTGCTATGTACTGGCTGACACAAAGCCTGCTGAGCAGCTGGCAGCACTTTCTTGATGCAGATGATGCGTATGCAGACGCGGCGCTGTCCTCCTTCCTCTCTACGCTTCGGCGTGAAGAGAAGGAAACAACGCAGGCGATGCAGGCTGGCATTGAATTCGAGGCGGCGATCAACAGCACGGTTGCGGGCGTACCAGTTGATCCAGTCGGTGAGAAATATGACCGGGCTGTAGCAAAGTTTTCCCGTATCTGTACAGGAGGTCAACCGCAAGTTCCGGTTGCTGGGCGGCTTCGTGTGGCGGGCTTGGATTTCCAGCTATACGGCGTATGCGACTATGTAAAGGCTGGTGTGATCTACGATATCAAGCGCGTACAACGGTACGAATACGGAAAGTATCTGCACAGCCCGCAGCATCCGATGTATCTGCATCTGCTGCCCGGCGCGTCAAAATTTACATACCTGATCTTCGACGGCGCGAACACTTACGCGGAGACGTACCGGCGCGGCGATTTCGAGCCTATCGAAGATACGATCAACCGATTTATGAACTGGCTTTTGGCAAATGGATATATCAACGATTATTTTACACATTGGGAAATGAACACTGAAGGGATGGAAAAGGTAGATGGGATTCAAAGCTGTTAAAAACGACGGCGGCTTGATGAAGGCTGGCGATTATGAGTGCTATTTGAAATCGTGCGGTTACGACGTAACGAAGAACGGAAATGAGTGCATCAAGTTTGATTTCGTCGTCCGTGAGGACGTCGAGCAGGAATACCAGAAGAAGCACATCTTCAAGAACTTCTGGCCCGACCGCGAGACTGGAGAGTATGACGCTGACAAGATCGGCAAATATGCAAATGTGCTTGGCATTGAGCCGGGCACCGATTTCGAACTTGACGATCTGGTAGGCCGTAACTGCATTTTGCACATGGAGCCGTTTGAGGGCGATGACGGTGTGACGCGCAACTGTATCCGGTATCTCAAGCCCAGCAAGGCAGAATCTTTTGTGACAGCTGCACCTTCCAGCTCGGAGGATTTCAAACAGCTTGACGAAAGCGACGACGAACCGCCGTTCTGAGGGCTGAAATATGCCGAACAGAATTATTCGTGAAAGCATCTGCACAAGCGATAGCGTCGACAAACTCTCGTGGTTTGAGGAAGTTCTGTTTTATCGGCTCATTGTAAACTGTGATGATTTCGGACGCTTTGACGGGAGAGCGGCGGTAGTGAAAAACCGCCTCTTCCCGCTGAAAGAAAACCTCACGCTCAAAACTGTAGAAAATGCTCTTCATGGGCTGGCGAGTGCTGGATTGATTGCTCTGTATGTGTTTGAGGGCAAGCGCTTCCTCTACCTACCAACATGGGGCAAGTATCAGACGCAGCGTGCGAAGGTAAGCAAATTCCCGTCGCCTGATGACGGGAAACAAGCGGATGAAATCATTTGCAAGCAAATGCATGCAGATGTTCCCGTATTCGAGAATCGAGAATCGAGAATCGAATTCGCTATTCGAGATGCGGAAGATAGCGCGGAGCCGCAAGCGGCATCCACGCCGCCAGCAATCTCTCTGCCGCTGAATGATGGAACGGAATATTCCGTTTCCGTGGAGCAATGTCAGGAATGGGCGGGCTTGTACCCTGCTGTCGACGTGATACAGCAGCTGCGGAACATGAGGGGCTGGTTGGACGCAAATCCGGCCAAGCGGAAGACAAAACGCGGGATCAATGCGTTTATCGTCCGCTGGCTGGCAAAAGAACAGGACAAGGGCGGAACACAGCCTGCACAGTACAGCCGCGCTGCAAAGCCCGGCTACGGTGTGCAGGGGCACCATGACCCGCTGAATCCGCTGGAAGAGGCTGCTGTCAACCGGCTGTTCGAGAAACCGCCGAAGGGCGCGGAGAAAATGCGGCACGGCGTGCAGAACCACGGAGACGATCTGACGGCGTTCCAGATGGCAGCGGTCGAACGGATGCTTGCGGAAAACGAGGAGGATAAGACATGAAAATGCTGAAAAAACTGGCAGGGGCACTGGCAGCACGCTATGTCTGCCAGACCTGCGAGAAGGAAAAAGAACGAAGGGCCGTGGCTCATAATGCTACGAAATGTCTGGAACGCAACAGCCTTTTGGCCGAAAGCAATCAGGCCGCGTCCATCGAGATCCACCGTCTCGAAAAAGCGCTGGCGAAAGCAGAGCTGGAGCGCGACGTTGCACGGGAAATGCTGCTCAAGAGAAGCACGCCGGACACCCGGCCGGGGGCGCTGGTATGAGGTTTGTGTGTGACGCCTGCCAGGATATCACGAACATCGAGGCCGACCGGATGGAGATCAAGGACGATAAGCTGTTGGTGTACAACCGTGGGCGGCTGGTATACATGGCGGATCTCGGCCAGATCATGCTGGCTAAGCTGGCGCCGGGGAGGGAGGACGGCAATGGACTTAGAACAAACCGCGATTGAGCGGCTGCGGTTTGCAGCTGAAATGTCCCTGCGGGTATACAAGCAGCCGCTTGTGATCACGTACTCGGGCGGCAAGGACTCGGACGTGCTTTTGCATCTGGCGGGCAAAGCCGGTATCCAGTATGAGGTTTTGCACTCGCTGACCACGGCGGACGCGCCGGAGACCGTCTGGCACGTCCGAGACACCTTCCGGCGATTGGAGCTGGCCGGCGTAAAATGCGACATCGATGCGCACACAAAGCCGGACGGAACGCGAACCACGATGTGGAATCTGATCCCGCGCAAGTTGATGCCGCCGACACGTTGGATGCGGTACTGTTGCTCGGAGCTTAAAGAGGGCGGCGCAGGAAGCAGATTTATTGCAACCGGTGTGCGCTGGGCAGAATCAGTGAAACGAAAGAACCGCGGTGCGCTGGAAGTTTTGCATCGGGATATATCAAAACGCCTAACACTGATGAACGACAACGACGAGAGCAGAATGATGATGGAAACGTGCCAGCTTAAAGGGAAAAGGGTCGTGAACCCGATTATCGATTGGAAAGACGCTGATGTTTTGGGTTATGCCGCAGTAGAAAAAATTTGCATGAATCCGCTGTACGGCTGCGGCTGGAAACGTGTCGGTTGCATAGGTTGCCCGCTTGCGTCAAAAAAAGAGCGCAGAAAAGAATTTGCGCAATATTCAAAGTACAAGTTTGCGTATATCCGAGCGTTTTCCAGAATGCTTGCCGAACGAGAAAAACGAGGCTTAGACGGGAGCTGGAAAACCGGAGAAGATGTCTTCCACGCATGGATGGAGGACGGCGTACTGCCCGGCCAGATGATTTTTGATGGAATGGAGGAGGACGCGCTATGACAGACAAGGAAATCGTGCAGGCGCTGCGGTGCTGCGCAGAGGGCGATTGCAAAGGCTGCGCCATGCATGAGGATACGCAGCGCTGCCAAGAGAATTTATTGGAAAACGCCGCTGAAGCCATCGAGCGCCTGACCGCCGAGAACGCAGAGCTGTGTAAGGAGATCGAGTGGAAGGACATGGTGATTGCCCTCGCTCAGAGAAAGCAGGCGGAGGCAGAAGCCGAGAGGGACGCGGCGTTAGCAGACCTCGCGGATGCGCGGAGTTGCAAGACTTGCAAGTATGCGTGCGATACGCGCGACTGCTCCAGCTGTAAATCAAAGACGTGCAAATGCCGTGAGTGTCATATCGACAAGAATGCGTGGGAATGGCGCGGATTGCCGGAAGCGCCGGCGGAAGGAGGCAAGGCATGAGTAAAGCTGTCTTGATCAGCATTCGCCCGGAGTGGTGTGAGAAGATCATAAACGGGCGGAAGACCATCGAGGTGCGCAAGACGCGCCCGAAGATGGATACGCCGTTTAAGTGCTACATCTACAAATGTGGAAACGGCAAAGTCATCGGGGAATTTCTGTGCGATGAGATCAGCAACATTAGCTTCGGCTGGCACATATCCAACCTCAGAATTTACGACACCCCGCGCGAACTGCGGGAATTTTACGCTGTGCCAAATGAGGTAGAGGTAGCGCTCAAGGCAAAACCCAAGCCAATCACCCGCCCGCCGCAGAGCTGGCGATATGTGGAGGAAGAACTATGGAACGACTGACAAGACCCAATCTCAACGTTGACCAGGACACTGACCGATTCTTGCACGCCGCGATCGGCGGCAAGGAAATCGACTGGAAGCAGAGACGGGACAGCACGCTCAACGTGCTGATCAACGGCCCAACGAGCAACGGCTTTGGCAAGGATATTTTCCGCAAGATGGCCCGCGATCTGTACGGACGGCTGAAAGCATACGAGGACACGGGGCTTGAACCGGAAGCAGTGGAAACGGTTAAGCTTGCGCTGGCCGCAAAGCACATGGTTGATCTCGAAACGCTCAACAATACGCCAATCAGCAGGCTCGTAGAGCTTGCCGAGGCCGACAAGGACGGGCGCGTGGTAGTGCTGCCGTGCAAGGTGGGCGAGACGGTTTATTTCGTAAACGCCAAGCAGATTCTCGAATTTACGGTGGTAAGGTATGCGATGGATGAAACAGGTATCTCATGGGTTGACAGTGAGCACGTCGATAAAATAGGGAATACGAATGAGCGCACGTTTAGCCCGGATAGATTCGGAAAGAACACTTTTCTCACCCGAGAGGAAGCCGAGCGGGCGATGCAGGAAAGGGAGGGCAAGAAGGATGGCTGAAAACCGTGTGTGCTTTACCGTCCGGGGCGAGTTTGGCGCGCAGATGAGCTTCGAGTCAAAAAACACGATCCCGTATGAAGATCTGTGCAAGTGTGTCAGCAAGGATACGTTGGTTGAGCTGATGTGCCTCGACAGGCTCGGCTATACCGGTGACGATATTCAGTTTATCACGCCGGAAGAGTATGACGAGCAATTTGGAGGCGACGAAGATGGCTGACGAATATATCAGCAGAACCGAGGCGCTGAAAGACTTTGAATCCTGCAACGCGGAAAATCCGCGCTGGACACCTCAGCGGGTAAAAACGCTCCTGCTCCGCCAGCCCGCCGCCGACGTTGCGGAGGTGGTGCGGTGTAAGGACTGCGAACACGCCGAACGGTATGAGCGGACAGATGGAACCGCAGGCTATTACTGCGGACACCCGCAAAACACCTTCGCCTATGGTGAGTACTGGGATCGTGTATTCAAACCGGTAAAAGAGGCAGACGATTTTTGCAGCTACGGAGAACGGAGGGAAGAATGAACATTACACTTTTGAAATATCCCACCGATGAGGACTGTGCATTTGCAAAACAGTGCGCTTTAGTCACCATCGGCAAAGAGATGAAAACAGCACCGGACATGGAGTGGAAACACGCCATCCTCCGGGCGCAGCACAGCCCCATCCGGACGCTGCAGTTTGCGTTTTACCTCGAGGGTGTTCCGTACTGGGTAAGCACCCATTTAGCCCGCCACGTCCACGCACAGCCGTTTATCCGGTCACAGCGGAATGACCGGCAGGATGCATACGACCGGAACGCAGCGCGGCAGGACGCTCCCGTGGACATGATCTGGTACATGGACGCGGAAGAGCTGATGACGATTGCGGAGAAGCGGCTCTGCAAGTTGGCGGCAAAAGAGACGCGAACCGTCGTCAAACTGATGTGCGGACTTGTGATCTATAAATGCCCGGAATTTAAGGGGCTGTTTGCAGCACATTGCGCGAAATACGGTGATTGCGACGAGATGAAGCCGTGCGAGACAGGAAGGAGGCTGCAAGGTGGGAACGATACTGGCGATTGACCCGGGGAATATGGAATCCGGGTATGTCCTCGTAGAGCACGACGGGCAGGAAATCCGGAAAGTGCTGGACGTGGGGAAGATTCCGAATGACGATATGTACAACGTGCTTTGCAGTCCATATGACCATCTGGCAATCGAGATGGTGGCGGGAATGGGCATGCCGGTTGGGCAGGAAGTGTTCGACACCTGTTTCTGGATTGGCCGGTTCTGGGAGTTTGCGAGGGTATACAGCATGGGCCACCCGCCGCAGAAAATATACCGGAGAGAAGAAAAGCTTTACTTGTGCGGCTACTCGCAGGCGAAGGACGCGAACATCAGGCAAGCCCTCGTCGACCGCTACGCGCCCGGTCAGCCGAACTACGGCAAGGGAACAAAGAAAAACCCCGGTTTCTTTTACGGGTTCGCAGCGGACATGTGGGCGGCGATGGCGGTAGCTGTGACGTATTTTGACAAGTACATAAGGGGGATACAGTTATGAATGATAACTGCATTTGCGCGCATTTATACGGAGACGGTAGCAGGGATTGTAGGTTAAGAGCAGAGTACATCCGCTGCAACCGCGCCGAGGAATGCTCTGCCTATAAAAATGGAAAGTGTTTTTGCGTAACAACACTATTTGGCGTCAGATGCCCAAACGGTGAGATCACAATTGTGGATGGTGGAACAAAACAGTCAAAGAAGTTTTTACGGGTTCAGAAAGAAGCCCGAACAAATCCCGCTTACGGGAAATTACGATATCCATCAACCAATTTGATTACACGCATAGGAGAAGACGCTTTCCTCACCGTTCCTTATACATGGTTGGAGGAATTTGGCGGGGAAATCCGTTGCGATAACCCGCATCTTGGCACTAACAGACTGTACATAAGCGCCGATAAACTCACGCCTGAAAACATTAAGAGAATTTGCGATTTTATCCCGCGCGCAATAATGGGCGGCGTCATTCGGGATTATCAGGACAAAACCGTTCCGATGTTTTTGCATCAGCTACGGGGTTTATTCCCGGAAAAGTATGCAGCATTCCAGGAAGCGTATCCTGATTACAAAATCAAAGCTCCGGATTGGAAGGGACGATGGGCAAAGCTTTCAACCTGCAACAGGAATGCAGAGTACAAGGACTGCCACAAAAACACGTTCCGTTTTGATGGAGACTACATTGTATGCGACTGCTATAACTCGTCATTTGCGCCATTTTGTGCAAAACGGGCAGAAATCCGGGTGAAACTATCGGACGAAATGGAGGTGGAGATCACAGACAACTTACAAGTTACTGATGAAACTGTTTTTTTATGAGATTTTTAGATTAGCAAGGGGGGTAAAGCTGCAATGGCAAATATCACGGCGACATGCCCGGTTTGTGGGAAAATATTCACCCGGCCCTGCAAGCCGCGCGCGGATGGCCGGTATCTCTGCAGCCGGGCATGTGCAGGGGCATGGCGCAAACTGCATCCCATCTGCACGGGCAAGCGGCGCGATCGCGCATGGGATGAGGTACGGGTCCAGATCACGGCGATCATCCCGGTCTATCCCGCCATGCGTCCGCGCATGGGCGAAGTGTACGACGCGGAAAAATATGAATACGTCAGCAGCATGCCCGGATATGTTGTGCGCGTCGGAGACAAACGGGTCTGTGTGAGGGTAGACGAATGCAGGGAGATTTAAGAATCAGCCCATATTCCGCTCCGTGCGGCGACTGTCCCGAAAAAGGCTGCGGGGCAAAGCATACGACCTGCGAGGCGTACATAGAGTATCGCAAGGCTGCGGACGAGTACAACAAAAGCAAGGTAGAGCGCATAGAGCGCGGGATGGAAACAATCGGCAGGTCCGCCAGAGAGCGGAAATACGATCGGGCAAAACGCGAAGGGAGGGTACACTATTGATGGAACAGATTAAGGGCGCAAAGTACGATGATGGGAAGCCGAGGCCGTCGCTCGTGCCGGTAGAGGCGATCGAGGCGATCATGCAGGTGCGGGAGTTTGGAAAGGCAAAATACGCCGACGCGGAGGACTGGCGCAAGGTGCCGCGCGAGAAGTGGCTGGACGCCCTTCTGCGCCACGTTCTGCATATCTGGGATAATCCGCTGGCGCTCGACTATGAGAGCGGCTTACCGGCTCTGTGGCATGTTATAACTAATGCTGCGTTTCTGTGCGCGGCGTACAAAGATGAACTGGACAAAGCGCGCGGGGAATGGGCAAAGGATGTGCTGGACGAAAAGGCAGTTGATGGGTGCAAGAACTCACAATGTGCGTATTTCTCTACCACATGCGGGTGTATCCGGTATCATGATGTAAGCCACTGCAAGAAAAGAAAGGAAGCGCGCCGTGAGTAAGCCGCGCTACGGCTGGTGGCCATATGCAAAGTGGATGATCCGCAATTATAAGGGCGGCGGGCTGATGACGAAGTCCGAGCGCGCTGCCGTTGAGGAGGCAATCGCGGAGACGGAACAGCTCGTTGACGGCGCGGAGCGGCTGCGGCTCATAGACTTGGTTCTTTGGAAGCGGACGCATACCCTGCAAGGCGCTGCAATGGTGGTTTATGTATCCGAACGCACCGCGCAGGAATGGCACAGGCAATTTATTCGCCTTGTGGGGCAAAAAAGAGGGCTTTTATGAAAAAGTCTGCGTCCCAGAGCCAAATTTAACATTTACTATAAGGGCGTAGAGATCAACTCTACGCCCTTTTTCATCGGCGCCGCAGCGTTCTGCGGAAACCTCCTCCTGTTCTCGTGTTCTCCGGTGTGAATAAATATATTTATTCACACACGGAGACACGAGAACGAAAGAATGAGGTGGCTGACCGGTGATCGGGTTTGATTGGGAGGACAACATGGAGGTAAAAAACAGAAATCTTTCCAGCATTACTGCATACGGGAAAAATGCGAAAAAGCATGACAAGACGCAAATCAACAACGTTGCGGAGAGCATCAAGCAGTACGGTTTTGTGCAGCCGATTGTGATTGACCGTGACGGCGTGATCGTAATCGGCCACTGCCGCGCTCTGGCGGCAAAGAAGCTGGGCATGGAAGAAGTGCCTTGCGTCTGCGTGGACGATCTGACACCGGAGCAGGTGAACGCCCTGCGTCTGGTGGATAACAAGAGCAACGAGAGCGATTGGGACTTTGACCTGCTGGCTGATGAGTTGCCGGGGCTTGATCTGTCTGCTTTTGACTTTGACTGGGATTTCCAAGATACCGACGAAACGGAACTTACTAACGAAGAACGTGAACAGGAATTTAGAGAACGAATGGAGCGCGGGGAACTTTCGGACGATGACGAAGAATATCAAGAGTTTCTGAAAAAGTTTGAAGCGAAGAAAACAACGGACGATTGCTACACGCCAGATAACATCTACGACGCAGTAAGAGATTGGGCGGCTGAGAAGTACGAAATTGGCAATGCCGCGATTGTGCGCCCGTTTTATCCGGGCGGAGATTATAAAAGAGAGAAATACCCTTCTGGGTGTGTTGTGATAGACAATCCGCCTTTTTCCATTATTTCAGAAATCTGCGAGTGGTACACAAGCAAGAAAATCAACTTCTTTCTGTTTGCTCCAACGCTTACGCTTCTCGGAATTATGCGCGGCTCGGCAAACTATGTAGCGTGCGGGTGCGGAGTTGTGTATGAAAACGGCGCGTCTGTCAATACATCGTTTGTTACCAACATGGGGGGTAATAAGATTGTCGCTGCTGCTGATTTAAGAGAAATACTGGATGACGAGAATAAAAAGAATCTCAAAAAGTTGCACAGAAAACTGCCGAAATACTCATATCCAGACGAGGTTTTAACAGCAACGATGCTATGTTATATGGCAGCTCACGGCGTAAGCCTTGAAATTAGCGAAAGAGATGCACATTTTATCCGCGCGCTTGACGCACAGAAAGCGTCGGGGAAAGGCTTGTTCGGCAGCGGCTTTTTGCTATCGGAAAAAGCTGCTGCGGAAAAAGCTGCTGCGGAAAAAGCTGCTGCGGAAAAGGCCAACACGGATATTTGGAAGTTGTCGGAGCGGGAATGGGCAATCGTTCGAGGCTTGGGAAATGACGATTGAAGAAGCACGGGCGATCATAGCCAAAACCAGCAGCCCGTATTTGAAGCGGGACATGGAGAAGTTTATTAAACGCCAGCAGAGAAAGGAGGGCGCGTATGGCAAGGCCAAGAAAGGAAATAGATCAGAAGCAGTTCGAGAACCTCTGCGGCCTGCAATGCACGCTTGAGGAAATCTGCGGCTGGTTTGATGTATGCTCGGACACGTTGGAAACATGGTGCAAACGAACCTATAAGAGAAGTTTTTCGGAAGTTTTTGCACAAAAGCGCGGAGCGGGGAAAATTTCACTGCGTCGGAGCCAGTGGCGGCTTGCGGAAAAGAACGCGAGCATGGCTATTTGGCTCGGGAAGCAATACTTAGAGCAGCGTGATGAGCCGGAAGAATCCATTGACGCGGAGGATACGGACGCTTATCTCAAAGAAGCGGGGATTGAATGAAAACCAGGACCATCAACCCCGTGTTTGGGGAAAAACACAAGGCGTACATACAGCGCGCAATGCGCTGCACGATCTCGGTCGCAGAGGGAGCCGTTCGAGCGGGCAAGACCATCGACAACATAGCTGCCTTTGCTGCGCTGATAGAAAAGGGCACGCCGGACAGAATACACCTTGCGACAGGCTCCACGGCGGCCAACGCGAAGTTGAACATCGGAGACGCGAATGGATTCGGACTCGAGTATATTTTCCGCGGACGCTGCCGCTGGACGAAGTACAAAGGCAACGAGGCGCTTGTGATAAAATCTCACAGGCGCGACTATGTGGTGATCTTCGCGGGCGGGGCAAAAGCGGACAGTTTCAAGAAAATTCGCGGCAATTCATACGGAATGTGGATTGCGACAGAAATCAACCTGCACCACGAGGACACGATCAAAGAGGCATTTAACCGGCAGCTTGCCGCAAGGCTGCGCCGTGTGTTCTGGGATTTAAACCCGTCCTCGCCTGGGCACTGGATCTATCAAAACTACATCGATAGATTCCCGGAACGGCTCGGCGGGCAGTACAACTACCAGCATTTCACCATCCGCGACAACGCAACAATTACGGATGCGCGGCTTGCGGAGATTGAAAGCCAGTATGACGTAAACAGTATCTGGTACAGGAGAGATATCCTTGGCGCACGGTGTATAGCCGAAGGCCTCGTATACCCGATGTTCGACCGCGAACGCAACGTCGCAAGTGAGCGGGGCGGGCCGGGGCGGTACTGGATCTCATCGGACTACGGCACACAGAACCCTACCGTCTTTACATTGTGGCGGGAATATGGCGGCAGGGCCGTCATGGAGAAGGAATATTACCACAGCGGACGCGAGAGCGGGCGGCAGAAGACCGATGAGGAATATTATCAGGACTTAGAGGCATTCGCGGACGGATACCGCATTGAGCGTGTCGTGCTCGACCCATCGGCAGCGTCCTTTGCCGAGTGCATCCGGCGGCACGGAAAGTTTTCTGTATGGAAAGCAAACAACGCCGTGCTGGACGGCATTCGCTTCACGGGGGCCTGCATCAAAAGCGGCATAATCAAATTCCATGAGAGTTGCAAAAACGCGTTTCGGGAATTTGGCCTTTATAGCTGGGACAAAGACGCAGGCGAAGACCGCGTGATAAAAGAAAACGACCACGTGTGCGATAGTATCCGCTATTTTTGCATGACCGTTTTGAGGAGAGAAATCAAGAAATGAACCTTTTGACAAACATTCGAGGGTGGTTCCGGAATATGCTTTTCCCGCAGGCGGTGGCCGAGCGGGAATTTGGCGCATCTCCGGCGGTCAGCCAGAAGATGGAGCAGAATATAAGCCTCTGGTACGCGATGTTTACCGGAAATCCGCCCTGGCAGACGTGCGATGTTACTGCTGTCGGACTTCCGGCAGCGATCTGCCGGGAGATTGCACGACCGACGCTGGCCGAGCTGACGGCCAACATCACCGGCAGCGCCCGGGCGGATTATCTGAAAGAGTGCTTTGAGCGGGCGGAAGAGAATTTCCACAGCGCCTTAGAGCTGGGACTTGCGCTCGGCGGTGTGGCATTTAAGCCGTATATCTACGGCGAGCAGCTGCTGGTCGACGTGACCGGCGCGGCGGCATTCCAGCCGACGAAATTTGATCCTGCCGGGCGCTGCATTGGCGGCATCTTCCGGGATAAGCCCGCGAAGGTGGGCAGGAAATATTATATCCGCCTCGAATCGCACGAGCTGGACGGCACGACATACACGATCCGCAATAAAGCGTATTACAGCGACGCTTCCGGCACAGTCGGCGCAGAAGCGCCCCTGAACGCCGTCCCGGAATGGGCGGACATTCAGCCGGAGATCGCGATCCAGAATATGAGCGGGCCGCTCTTCGCGTACTTCCGCCCACCTACAGCCAACACAGCGGATGCAAACAGCCCCTGCGGAATGTCCGTCTACGGAGACGCGGCTACGGTGCAGCTTATCAAGCAGGCCGACGAGCAGTGGGAGCGCCTGCGCTGGGAATACCGCTCCAGCGAGCGCAAAGTCCTGATGGACGGCACGAGCTCGACTGCGGACATGTTCAACAAGCGCATGTTCGAGCTTGGGCCGTTCTCCACGTCCGGCGAATTCTTTCAGTACATCGAGCCGCAGATCCGCGACGAGGCGATTTACCGAGGCTTCCAGAACACACTCCGCCGCATCGAGTTTAACGTCGGGCTGGCCTATGGCGATATCTCTGATCCGCAGACCGTCGAGAAGACCGCGACGGAGATCCGCAACAGCAAGCAGCGCAAATATGTGCTGGTCGACAGCATTCAGACGGCGCTTGAACATACGTTTGACAGCCTGCTCTACGCGCTCGATACATACGCGACGCTCTACAACCTCGCGCCTGCCGGGACGTACAGCGCCGATTACAGCTGGGGCGATTCCATTCTGGACGATGCCGAGAAGAAAGAGCAGGAGCGGGCCAACGACCGGCTCGACCTCGCTGACGGTATCCTCAACGACTGGGAATACCGCGCGAAATGGTACGGCGAGGACGAAGCGACTGCAAAGGCAATGCTGCCGAAAGCGCAGGACATGGTAGACGAGAATGCGCCGACTGAGATCGAATGAGAAAAGCCAAGTACCCGTTCAAACCCGAACTGCTCGATGCCCTCCCGGAAGAACTCGCAGAGTTGTTCCGGGCATTGGAAGATACTCTGCTGGATGAAGTCTGCTCCCGGCTTAAAATTGCCGATCAGCTGAACGAAGTCACGGTACAGGATATCCGGGCGCTGCGGTCGCACGGCATTGATCTCAAGAAGATCAAAAGGGCCATCCAGAAGACGGCGGACGTCAGCGAGGAAAAACTGAACAAGCTGCTCGACGATGTTGTGGAGCGCAACCAGCGTTATTACAACGACCTTATCACGCTGGCCGATGTGACGAAGCCTGGCCGGCTGGTCGACGCTTCCGATATCGACGCGATCCGCAAGCAGACGCTCGGAGAATTCAGAAATCTGACGCAATCCATGGGCTTCCTGGTCGACAATGGCCGGAAGATGCTTCCACCTGCGCAGGCATATCAGCGGGCCTTAGATTCGTCAACGCTGCAAATTCAGAGCGGGGCGATCAGTTATAATCAGGCTATTGCCAACGCCGTCAAGCAGCTGGCCGAGAGCGGAATCAAAGTTGTGGACTATGAGAGCGGGCACACGGATCAGATCGACGTGGCCGCGCGCAGGGCCGTGATGACCGGCGTGGCGCAGATCTGCGACAGGTATTCCGACCAGTCGGCGGAATATATGGATACCCGGTATTTTGAGATCACGGCGCACTCAGGAGCGCGAGATAAGCCCGGCCCGTCCCCGTGGTCGAGCCATAAGGCGTGGCAAGGCCGGATCTATTACAAAAGCGAAAACGAAGAGCCTGACCCGCTTGGGCAGTACAAGGATCTCGTGGAGACAACCGGCTATGGCTATGTAGACGGCCTGACCGGGGCAAACTGCCGGCATTATAAGCATGCCTATATTCCTGGCGTCATGGAGCCTACCTATACCGAGGAGCAGCTGGAACACATTGATGATGGTCTCGGCTGCGAGTTTGACGGGAAGAAATATACCGCATACGAAGCGACCCAGATGCAAAGACGGCTCGAACGGTCGATTCGCAAGCAGAAGCGTTTGAAAAACGCCTATAAAGCCTCCGGACTTAAGGACGAAGAGACTGCCGCCGCAGCAAAGCTGCGCCGCCTGAACACGAAATACCATGATTTCAGCAATGCCGCAGGGCTGCCGGAGCAGCCGGAGCGGACAAGGATTCTGTACACAGACGCAAAATCCGAGGCTGCGGCCAGTGCGGCGAAAGCAGCAAAACCAATCACAAGGCTGCAAGAAACGCTGGACGTGAAAACGGAGATTGTGAACGGCGTTGTCCCGAAGGGATCAGAAATTGGCTCTATTCGAGAAATAGCTGGCGGAGATTCCGGGAAACAGTTGAAAGTTGCGAGTTTCCTTTCTGAAAACTACGGCGGGGAACCGTTGCAATGGCGGAAAATGGGCGGTATAATACAAACAGACAATTTCCGATATGATGTTCACTGGTTTGAGCAAAATGGGAAGCACTTTGAAGAAAAGCTGAAAGGGGTGAAGAGAAAATGAAGGTGAGATATAAAGGGCCGACGTTCGGCGGCGGTTTTCTCGGGCTGACGGATGGAAAAACCTATGAATGCGTGGGGGTCGAATATGATCTGCTCCGCATCATAGATGATGAGGGCGAGGACTACCTTTATTCCGCTTCAGCCCCTGCGCCGCTCAACGGAAAAACCAAGCCGGGCAAATGGGAAGTGGTAGAAGATGACGAGCGGGGAACGCTTTCAAGGCTGATTTCTAAGGAGAACGCATGATCGACGAAAAACTGAAAGCCGCCATCGAGCGGGCGCTTGCCGCCGGATTCCGCGTCCAACTGAAGCGCATGAAGGATGGAACAGTCAAGGCGCAGATCATCAAGGCGGAAGAACTGAAAAAATAATACAGATACCGCAGCACAATCGAGCGCGCGGAATGGCACGATGAGCCAACCTGTAAGGATTTCTTACAGGTTGGCTCTTTTTGTTTTATCAAATCTTGACCGGCCCGAAGTCGCTAAACTACGGGGCAGCAGCGGACGCGACCCGCGAGAACAAAGCGAAGCTGTGAAGGAGAACCCATGAAGCGAGATTTTTTGGAAGGACTGGGGCTCGATAAGGATACCGTCGACAAGATCCTTGACGAGAACAGCCGCGACATCGGCCGGGAGAAGCAAAAAGCGGATCAGGCCAAGGAAGACCTGAACGCCGCCCGGCAGCAGCTGGCCGACCGCGACAAGGACATCGAAGACCTGCGGAAGTCCAGCGGGGACGCCGAGAGCGTCCGCAAGCAGCTCGAAGACCTTCAGGGCCGGTACACCAAGGAAACCGAGGATTACAAGGCGCAGCTGGCAAGCCGGGACTACGCCGACGCTATGAACCGCGCGATCACGGCAAAGGGCGTCAAGTTTTCCTCCAAGGCCGCCGAGAAAGCCTACCTTGCCGACCTCAAGGAAAAGCACCTTGAACTGAAGGACGGCGAGCTGACTGGCTTCGACGAGTGGCACAAGGCCCAGCTCGAAGCAGACCCGACCGCGTTCCAGTCCGACAAGCCCGCGCCTACATTCGTCAAGCCTGTCGGCCAGGGCGGCGCACCGGCGGCAAAGAGCAAGGGCGCAATGTACGCGCAGCAGTTCAACGCGCAGTTTGCGCAGACACCAAACAAGGAGTGATTTGAAAAATGTCTATCGTTGTAAACACAAAAGCAGAAGTCAGACCGAACTTCCTCGAAAGCGAAGTCGGCCTCGTTCTGAAAACCCGCGAGATCCCCGCGTCGATGGGCGTACAGGACGGCAAATACAAGATCGTCAAGGCCGGTACGCCGTTTCCGTCCGACAACTCGAACGCCGTCGGCATCGTGTTTGAGGATATCGATGTGACGGACGGCAATATGCCCGGCTCCGTGATGGTCGCGGGCCGTGTGCTGGCAGACCGCCTGTCGCTGGCTACCGCAGCCAAGACCGCGCTTTCCGGCAAGGGATTCGCGTTCGTTGACGCGCCGGAGATCACACGCGGCTATACCGTGACTTACGACAAAAACGACGGCACCGGCACGCCGCCCGTCGACGAGAACGTCTATACGGAGGGTTCCTATGCTGACGTCTCGACCGAATACCCGCTGACCAAGAGCGGCAACACCCAGACCGGCTGGAGCACGTCTAAGGGCGGCGAAGCTGTTTCCAAGGTCGAAATGACCGGCAATGTGACCCTGTACCCCGTGTGGACTACGGCCTAAAGAAGGAGGAAAAACACCATGCCTGACATTCTTGAACTGATTTCCGACGCTGACCGTCTGGATTTCTCGCAGAACATTTCCGTCGCGCGCCCGGCCTACCTCGGAGACCGGCTGTTCCCGGATCAGAAAACCGAAAGCCTGAAAGCAGAGTACCTGCGCCTTGCAAATGGCGCGCAGATCCCCACGATGGCGACCGTCCACGCCTTTGACACCGAGGCAGAGATCGCCACGCGCCCCGCGCTCGAAAAGACCGAGGTTGAGAAGCTGTTTATCAAGCGCAAGATCAACCAGTCCGAGCGGGTGCAGCTGCTCAACGAAAACGGCGTATATGCCGATAACGCGATCGTGAGCTATGTCTTCGACGATATGCGCCTGATGGCCGATGCGGTCAAGGTCAGAACCGAAGTCGCGAAGATGGAAGTCATTGCGACCGGCAAAATGACCATCAAGGAAAATAACCTCAACATGACCGTCGATTACGGTGTCCCGTCCGCAAACACCGGGTTTAAGATCGACTTCGGCCCGGAGACTGATGTTATCGGCCAGCTTCAGGCCATCGCGGATCAGGCGGCAGCCTCCGGCCACGCGCTGAGCGAAATGGTCGTCGGTACGAAGATCCTGCGCAAGCTCGCGTCCAACAAGGGCATTCAGACCCTCGTGTACGGCACGGTCGGCGCTGGTACATACGTCACCACCGAGAAGCTGCGCAGCCTCTTTACCGAGCTGTTCGGATTCGGCCAGATCACGACCAACGACCAGCGCTATAAGGCGCAGTCCGCAAACGGCGCGGAAAAGACGTATCGCTTCTTCCCAGAGGACAAGGTTGCATTCCTGTCCAATGGTACGGCCAATTCCTTCGGCGTTGGCCTGTGGGGCGTGACGCCAGAAGAAAAGGGCTATGGTCCGTACACCGACAAGAGTGCACAGCAGTATATCACCATTACCCAGTGGGAAACGCCAGACCCGAAGACCACATGGACGAAGGCAAGCGGCTTGTTTATCCCGGTCGTGCCCGATCCTTACGGCCTGTTCATCGGCGCAGACGTCAGCAAGTAAAATCGAGCCTCCGCGCCTGCATGACGGGTGCGGAGGCTGACCGGAAGGAGGGCGCAGCATGATCTACGCCGATTATGAGTTTTACGCGACCGTGTACCGTGGGACGGCGCTGGGCGAAGAGCAATTCTGCGGACTCGCCCGCAAGGCGTCGGCTTATGTCGATTACATCACCATGAGCCGCGCGCGCTCCGCCGCCGAGGATAAGCTCGAAGCCGTCCAGAACTGCGTCTGTGCGCTGGCCGAGCTGGAGCAGGACGCCGGAAAGCTGGACAGCCTCGTCTACACGACCGACCGGCCCGTGTCAAGCGAGACGGTCGGCGGCTGGTCACGCAGCTTCGGTTCGCGCAGCCTGTCGCAGGCAGATATGCAGCGGACGGAGACGCGCCGCCGCGAGATCGTGCTGGCGTACCTCGGGCCGACCGGATTACTCAAAGCAAGGGGGTATGGGCCGTGTCCATGTTCCCCCACACCGTAACCATCTACAACATCTCGCAGGAGACAGACCAGGCGACGTTCAAGGATGTGGAGAAGACCTATATCACAGTCATGCGCGGCGTTCTGCTGGAAGCCTCCAAGGCGGCCAACGTCCGCCAGAGCGGGCTTGAAGGCGCGGACGCAGTGAATCTGTATATCCCGTTCTCCACGCCCGCTGTGGATGGCGTGACGGGCGCAGAAAAGCGCTACGTCGGCCCGCAGGAATTCTGGCGGGCAGCCGATAAAAGCGGCCTGTGGACGCTTTCCACGGACGGCAACGGCGGCACGACCTTTTTTATCAAAGGTGAAGTCGTAGAGCCGGACAAAACCGAGCAGACGCTAGAAATGCTCTATGACGACGTTTACAAGGTTACGAAGGTCGACCGGAAGGACTACGGCAGCGCCGACATGAGACACTTTGAGGTCGGAGGAGCCTGATATGCTGAAATTCAGCGTAAAAGCAGACGGATTTGACGAACTGCATGAGGCAATCGCGACAGCATGCACCAAAGCGGAGCACGCTGTTGCACTTCAGGCAAGAAAGGACACGGCCCCATATGTACCGTTCCTGACCGGCTCCCTCGACCGCAGAACACAGGTCGAAGGAAACACGATTATCTACCACGGCCCATACGCGCGGTTCCTGTACTACGGAAAAGTCATGGTAGACCCGGAGACCGGCAGCACTTACGCGCCGAAGGGCGGGACAAAGGTAGTGACCGACAAGAATCTTGTGTTCAATACGTCCGGACACAATCAGGCGCAATCGCACTGGTTCGAGGCGTCAAAGGCCGAAAATCTTGATAAATGGCTCCGCGTAGCGGACAAGGCGGTGAAGAATGGACTCTGAAAAGCAGAAAAGGCTGGTATCTGCGGAGGAAGAGCAGGATATCTCCCGGAAGATGATGATCTGGGCGAATTCCTTCTCGGACGACGACATGTCGGCCGCAACGATCAACTATGAATTTCTCGCTGCGGATTCTGCAAGTATGGCGCTGTCCACTATTCAGGGCGCGTATATCACACGAAAATTCATCCTCGGCGGACACGAGGCGGAATACCAATTCAAGATCATCGCCCGCATCATCCCCGGCAGCAGCAACGACAAGCGCCTGAAATGCGACGCCATGCTGAACCGGTTCGGGGATTGGGCAATGCAGAACCCGCCGGATCTGGGCGACGGCATGCGCGTCCGCCGCATGGAAGCAGTCAGCCGCGCGGCCCTGTACGCCCGGTACGAGGACGGCACGGAAGACCACCAGATTTTAATGAAACTGACATATGAGGTGATTTAACTATGGCAGAAGTTACTTTTAACACAACCGCCGGTCAGACCATCGACCGGGAGCTGCTGATCGCATATCTGAACACCGGCGAGTCCTCGACGCCCGTATGGTCGCCGTTCGGAACACGCGTCACAGACTCCAGCATGGAGTACGACTGGCAGGAGGATTCCAGCAAGGACATCCTCGGCACGACCAGAACCACCATGAAAAAACCGATCATCACGCAGAGCTTTGACCCGTGCGAGCTGGACGCGGGCGACGCGGCGCTCGTCAAGCTGTGGAATCTGGCCATCAAGGATCAGGACGCGGCAGCTCTGGCGAATCAGGACGTGCTTATTGTCCATCACTACGCAGGCACGGCCAAGACGGCAGTCTTTGCGGAGCGTTACGACGGCACAATGGTAAAGCCCGCAAGCCTCGGCGGTGAGGGTGGCGGCTTCGTTGGCATGCCGTTCGATGTGACGCTGGGCGGTACGCGCACAACCGGCACGGCTGCGATCGGCAGCAACGGCGCAGTTACGTTCACGGCAGATTCTGCGGCGTAAGGAGGGACGCTAAATGGCAGATATCAGATTTGATACTGGCGTACAGTCCTTCCAAATTAACGGTGGCGTGAGCGTAGAGTTCAACCCTACGGACAGCGAATTTGCGAAAAAGCTGTTTTCGCTGTTCGAAGAGTTGGAATCCAGACAGCATGAATACGCAAAACGCGCCGAAAACGAGACGGACCCGAAAAAAATTCTAGATTTGGCGGATCAGTTCGACAAGGAGATTCGCGAAAAAATCGACGGAATTTTTGGGAAGCCGATTTGTACTGAAGTGTTCAGGACAAACGTAATGGCGCTTGCAAATGGTCTGCCGGTATGGGCGAATCTTATGCTTGCTGTCATTGACGAGATGGACGCTGGCTTCGATCTCGAAAAAACCAGACTGAGCCCAAGAGTAAAACAGTATACGGACAGATGGGCGAAAAGAAAGCGCTGATTTACGCGCTCCCGACGTCAGCCGAGGTAAACGGCAAAACATATCAGATTGAATCAGATTATAGAGCGGTGCTGGATATCCTCGCCGCTCTTTCTGATAAAGATTTGACGGAAGAGGAGCGCGCCATTGCTGCCCTTGAGATATTCTACCCTGACTTCGACGATATTCCGCTTTCAGATTATGAGGACGCGCTGCGGAAATGTTTCAGGTTTATTGACCACGAGCAAGACCAAAAGGAGCAAAAAAAGCAGCCGACGTTGATGTCGTGGGAGCAAGACTTTGAGATGATCGTCGCGCCAATCAACAGAATTGCAGGCTGTGAAATCCGCGCCCTGGAATATCTACACTGGTATACCTTTTTGTCCTATTATCAGGAAATTGGAGACTGCCTGTTTGCCCATGTGGTAAGTATCCGGGACAAGAAATCTCACGGGAAGCCTCTTGACAAGCAGGAACGAGAGTTCTACAGGCGAAACCGTGAAATTATTGATTTGAAAACGAATTACACAGACGCAGAAAAGGATATTCTGGCAGCGTGGGGCATCTCAAAATAAGGTGGTGAGAAAATGGCGGATGGGAAAATCGTTGTGCAGGCGGAAGTTGATGCAAAAAAGGCGCAGCGTGAGCTTGATAAGCTTACGGCAAGAATCGACAAGCTGGAAACTGACCTGAAAAAGAGCAGCGGAGAGCAAAGCGGGATCAAGGCGCAGCTTGACGCGGCAAAGGAATCCGCAAAGCAGGCAGAAGCTGCGCTGAAATCGTTGCGCGCAGAATCTGAGCGGCTGCGGCAGGTCACATCCGGCGAGGTGTCTGCGTCTCCCGATGCGTATATTTCAGCATATAGTCGGCAATCCGAAGTCGCTGCACAGATTAAGGAACAGGAAGCGCTTCTGAAAGAGCAAGACAAGATCGTTGAGAGCTTGGACGGCAAGTACGCAAAAATTACGGACAAGGTAATGGAGCAGACCTCCGCGCTGGACGCGGCGAAGACACGCGCAGGAGAGCTTACGCGAGAGATTACAAACGCAAGCGGCGCGTCCGAACGGATGGAGCTTGCCGCAAAAAATGTTTCCGACAGCATGAACACGTTCAGCAAGCGTGTTTCCGGACTTTTTAAGCGTGTCCTTGTATTCTCTCTGATTACCAGAGCGTTGCAAAGCCTGCGGACATGGCTCGGAAAAACAATCATGCAGAACGAGGAGGCGCGCGCGGCGGTTGCGCGGCTTAAGGCGGCGTTTTTGACGCTGGCCCAGCCGATTCTTCAAGTCGTGATCCCCGTTTTTGTGAAGCTTGTGGACATTCTGACACAGGTTGTTACAGCCATCGCAAAGTTCTTCGGTATGCTGTCCGGGAAAAGCTGGGGCGCGCAGGTCGCAGCGGCAAAAGGGCTGGATGCAGAAAAAGAAGCAATCGAGGGAGTGGGATCCGCAGCCGAAGATGCCAGCAAAAGCATGGCGAGCTTCGACGAGATCAACCAGATTACCAGCAATCAGGCATCTGGAACTGGTGGAGGCGCAGGCGGGGCAGCGTCTACGGATATCGAGCCGGATTTTTCAAACCTCGACATGGCGGAGGATAAACTTCACGATATTCTCGGCCTAGTAGGTGCGATTGCAGCCGGTTTGCTCGCTTGGAAAATTGCAAGCATGTTTACAAACGATTTGAGCAAGATTGCTGGTATCGCTCTTGCGGCAGCAGGTGCGTTTGCGCTTGTGTATTTCTGGCTAGACGCGTGGAAGAACGGAATTGATTTACAAAATTTCCTCGGAATGCTTGCGGGGCTTGCCGCGCTTGCTGCCGGACTTGCAATCGCATTTGGCCCGATAGCAGCAGGCATTGCGCTTGTTGTGGGCGGTCTTGCCATGCTGGTTGTTGGAATCAAGGATGTAATTGAAAATGGATTTAATTTAGTAAATACGCTTACGATCATCGCGGGGCTACTTGCCGCCGGTATTGGCATTTCGCTTCTGACGGGTAGCTGGATTCCACTCCTGATTGCGGGATTTGTTGCCGCTCTGGTTGCAATTGTTTCCTTTACCGGACATGGCGAAGAACTAATCGAAGGCCTGAAAAAAATCATAGACGGATTCGGGAAATTCTTCAAGGGCGTGTTTACGGGTGACTTGAAGCTTGCCGCAGAAGGCGCGAAACAAATTTGGGAAGGGCTTAAGCAGACGTGGAACGCCATCATAAACTCCATCAAAGATGCATGGGATATGTTCATTACATGGTTGCAATCAAAAAGCCCCATGCTCGCGGCGATTTTCCAGACATACGGAAACTTTATATCCGGCCTATTCAACAGTATAAAGCAGTGGCTAAGCGGAATCATCGAGTTTATCAGCGGCGTTTTTACCGGAGACTGGACAAAGGCGTGGGAAGGCGTAAAGGATATATTTAAGGGAATCTGGAATGGAATCATTACCGCTGTTGAATATGCGATAAACTTTATCATCAACGGTATAAACCTCCTAATCTCCGCGCTGAATACCATTCATTTCGAGGTCCCTGATTGGGTTCCTCTACTTGGCGGTAGGTCTTTCGGAATTAGCATTCCCCTAGTGAGCAACGTTGCGCTTCCTCGTCTCGCGCAGGGCGCAGTCATTCCCCCGAACCGCGAATTTCTCGCCGTTCTCGGCGACCAGAAGAGCGGGACGAATATTGAGACGCCGCTGGCAACGATGGTGCAGGCCTTTAAGCAGGCCATGAACGATACCGGAGGCATGGGCGGCAGGCAGATCACGGTCGTCATGCAGCTCGACCACAGAGAACTTGGCCGCGCGGTGTATAACCTTAACAACGAGGAAACACAGCGCGTCGGCGTGAAGCTTGCGGGGGTGAAGACATGACAAGCATTCTGAGCCTTGACGGAAAGGCATACCCGAATCTGCACGTTGTGAAGGTAAAGCGTTCGTTCGCTGTCCTAGACGGCGACAACGCAGGCCGCGTTATGACCGGCGCGATGACCCGTGACATCATCGGCACGTACTACAATTACAGCATGGAGATCGATCCGGTATCGTCAGATCTGGCCGAGTATGACGAGTTTTACGAAGCCATTTCCGCTCCGGTAGACAGCCATGTACTGACCGTGCCATACGCGCAGGGAACCGCGACCTTTGACGCATACGTCGCAAACGGTGAGGACGAACTTGCGTCCAAGTACGGAAGCAGAAATGAGTGGCAGAATCTCACCATCAATTTTATTGCCATGAAGCCCAAGAGGACGCCTGCATGAGTGTGAAAGTTGTTTACGAGGACGTCGCAGTCGGCGCAGCTGACGCCGCGACCGTTGCGAGCAGCGACGCAAATGCATTTTCCAGCATCCAAGATCTGCCGCACGGAACAAACCAGCTGTTAATCGAAACGAACGAGCTGAACCAGTGGATATTGGACGGCTCTCGGAAGATCCGCACGGTGGAGACTGCGGCGTTCTGGTCTGCGGAGCAGAGCAAGGCGGACTGCACCTTCGATACAAACCCGACGATTACTGTCACGCTGGACGGTGTATTCGCGTCCTCCGGCATCTTCTTTAACTTCGACGGCGGAGCAGGCGATTATTGCAGTGAGCTGACGCTCACGTGGTATAACGGTAATACGGTTGCGGCGACGCAGCAGTTCACGCCGGACGCACAGAAATACTTCTGTGCAAAGCCTGTATCGGCTTATAACAAACTGGTAATTGAGATCACGAAGACAAGTTTGCCGTACCGGTACGCGAAGATTCGCCAGATCTTTTTTGGCATCGTTCGCGAGTTTGAACGGGCGGATCTGCGAAGCGTCAGTGTGACGGAGGGTATCAGCGTGATCTCGGACGACGTTGAAATCAACACGCTTGATTTCACGCTAGACGATTCCGATGATATCGAATTTATTTTCCAAGAAAAGCAGCCAGTAAGTGCCTATGACGGAAGCAATCTGATCGGCGTGTTTTACATCAAGAGTTCGTCCCGGTCGAGCGCTCGCCTGTACGACGTTTCGTGCCATGATGCGCTCGGCGTCCTCGACGACGAGCCGTTTTCCGCTGCAATCTACAGCGGCAAGAATGCAAAGGATCTGATCACAAGCATTCTCGGTGGGCACTTTTTGCTCGACATGGACGAGAGCCTGCAGGCCGAGACCGTCACAGGCTATATTCCGGACTGCACCTCTCGCGAAGCCTTGCAGCAGATCGCGTTTGCGCTCTGTGCAACTGTAGACACGAGCGGCAGCCGTGGGATCTGCGTGCGTAAGTTGCCTACGGATACGGCAACAGAGATCCCACTTGACCGGCTCTATACGGGCGGAAGTGTGGACACCTCCGCGATTGTGACAGAGGTGCGCATCACGGCGCACAGCTATTCCGCGTCCGGCAGTGGCGACAGCGTGACTGTTGGCGGAAAGACCTACTACCACACGACAGCAGTCACGGCAAAAACCAACCCGGACGTCACCACCAGCACAAAACCGAACGTCATTGAGGTCAAGGACGCGACGCTGGTCAACCCCAGCAACGTCGCCACCGTGGCGCAGCACGTCTACGACTATTACATGCGCCGCCAGACGCACAGCGTGAAGATTGTTATGAAAGGCGAAGTTCCGGGCGATTACGTCGAGACCACAACTCCGTGGGGGACGAAGATCACCGGAACGATTACCAGCATGGGTATCCGCCTCAGCGGCATTGCAGCGGCGGATTGCGAAATTGTAGGATCCTGAGAAAAGGAGGTACATCCTATGGTCCAGGGTGATGCCTATAACATCGATATTTCCATCACGAACAACGGAGAGGCGCTCGAGATCAACGATATCGAGACCGTCGAGGTCTCGCTTCTGTACCTGCAGAAGAAATACCCCGGCGAAGTCAAATACAAGGACGGGAAGTTCCGCTTCCCGCTGACGCAGCAGGAGACATTCAAGCTCCCGAAGACCTGCCAGATGCAGGTGCGTGTGAAATTTACCTCGGGGGACGTCATCGGCTCCCAGATCCAGCAGATCGACGTTCTGCACGCGCTGTCGAAGGTGGTGCTGTAATGGTTCCAGTGACGCCGGTCGCGTTTGAGCTGTCCGGAGATCGCGCGCTGCGCTTTGACACCGGCGGAGGCAGCGACGTCTCTTTCGGCTTCTCGGCCTCCATATCCGCCGGTGGCGCCAAACCTTACACCGGGGCATACGAGGTCACGCCAAAGATCTATGAGGCGGTCTCGCTGGAAACGAAGGACCGCTTCCTGAAAGACAACGTAACAGTCAAGAAGATCCCCCAGTATATCGTCTCGAACGATGCGGGGGGTGCAACACTCATTATGGGGGATGAATATTATGGCTAATCAATATGTAAACAAGATTATCATTGGTACGGAGGTTAAACTTGACCTTACTCAGGATGATATTACTCCTGATAAGCTGGCTGAGGGTATTAAGGCCCATGACAAATCTGGCGCACCTATCGTTGGTACAAGCACAAAGGATGCTGATACCAGCGATGCAACTGCCGTTGCTGCAGAAATTCTGAAGGATAAGACAGCATATGTGGCAGGTTCCAAGTTGACTGGTACAATGCCCAACAATGGAGCAAAGCACCTGAAAATCACTAGCAAAGACACTCCTGTGCCTATTCCGATGGGTTTTCACGACGGTTCTGGTGATGCCGCTATTGACGCCGATGAGGCTGCAAAGCTGATTCCAGCCAACATTCGTGAGGGTATTACGGTGCTCGGTGTTGAAGGCACCATGTCTGGTTCCGAAGGTGTGAAGCCTCAGGCGAAGACAGTTACTCCGACATTTACACAGCAGGAAGTCACGCCTGACAGTCCGACGTACAATTATCTGTCTTCGGTCACTGTCGCCGCAATTCCTGTTACCTATACGGATAATGCTCAGGGAGGCCAGACACTGAAAGTAGGTGCTTAAACGTGGCAGTCAACAAGGTTGAAATCGACGGCGAAGTGAAGCTTGATCTTACACAGGACACTGTGACAGAGGATACGCTGCTACAGGGCGTAACTGCACATGATGCAGCCGGGAATCCAGTTGAAGGTAAGGTTTTAACTACACCTGTGCCAAAAACCTCTAATCTGCTAAAGGGCGACGGAAACGGAGGCGTCTCCGCCGCCACACCGGGAACGGACTACGTCGCGGAGAAGGAGCTGCCGACGCCACTCGATCCTGACGATACCGGCAAGTATTTGCGATGGTTTTCCAGTGGTTGGGTGTTATCAACTTTGGATACCAATGTAAAGGTTGTTGCTCTTTTTGAGAATGACGGGGATATCTATGCGAGCGATATCCCGAGTGACTTGCAGCAGTATGTATATTCGGGTACACCGATTATTGCACACCTTAACAGTGAGCCGTATCTCTTGACCAGTCTATCCAATGAATCAGCTACATTTACTCGTGTGGTAGGCAGGACTATTGAAACGATTACTGTTTCATCGGACGCTATGGGAGTGCGATCCACCGCAGAACTGCAAACAGTGTCGTCGAAATCCTTGATAGATGCACCTAATCAAGTCAACTTAGCAGACAATATCGAGTACTATTTGACTAACGTTGGAACCGTAACATTTGCGGTTCCGGCTGCCACTAAGTTTGAGTGCTGGCTGCGTATTACGACGGTGGCGAGCGGGACAGTCTCGATCACATTCCCGGCAACGGTAAAATACATCGGCGAAGCGCCAACCTTCGGCGCGGGCGAGACGTGGGAGCTGTCTGTCAAGGATGGCGTCGTTATCGCCATGAAGGAGACGGCATGAGCTGGATGGAAAAACGCAGACGCGCCCTGATGGCCGCCGCAGCGGCGCCGGCACTCGTGCTGGACCCGGTCTTCGCGAACAACGACTGGGCGACGATCATCGCCGCCTGCCAGAGAAAGCAGGTGCCTGAGACGTGGGCGGTCGGAGACCAGAAGGAGATGACCATCGGGCAGTCGTACATGATCGACATCATCGGCAAGGATCACGATACCTACGCCGACGGCTCCGGGACTGCGCCGCTCACGCTGCAGATGCATGACTGCTATACCATACCGGGCAAAATGCGTGATACCGGCAGCAACGCCGGCGGCTGGGAAAACACGTACATCCGGGACACGCTGATGGCTGAGATCCTGAACAAGTTCCCGGATGAGGTCAAAGCGGCCGTGCGCGAGGTGTCCAAGCTGACCGGTGCAGGAAAGGCCAGCACGAAGATCGTGACAACAGCGGACAAGCTGTTCATCCCGTCGGAGACGGAACTCTTCGGCAAAGTGAATATCGGCGCACCGGGTGAAGGCACACAGTATCCGTATTATAAAACGTCCGCGAACCGGAAAAAATACCGCGGGACAACGGGCGTCGCGTGGTGGACGCGCACGCCGAACGCAACGAGCACCACAACGTACGTCTACCTGTATGCCAGCGGTGTTCAGGCCGCGAGCATACCGACGGCCTCAAAATACGTGTCGGCAGCGTGGTGCTTCTGACGGCGGAAACGAGGACAGAAATGGGAAAAAGGCCGACTGGCCAGACGCGAAATGAAGAAAGGCTGAACGCACATGAGTACCATCATTGACACACTCGTCACCGACCGCACGCAGGCGGACGTGGATCGCGTCAAGGCACTGGCCGAGAAGGGCTTCGCCGCAATGGCGGCAGGCGAACAGGCGGAATGGCTGGCCGGGATGAAGGGCGCATACAATGCGAGCGAGTTAAACCGCGTTGGCACGGCTCTGAACTATTTGGCTGGGCGTCTCGCGCCGCTTTGCGGGAAGAATATCCAGTGGTCAGCGAAGACGGATTGGAGCATGACGGACGTTATAACAGCTCCACAGGCCGCTGTATACCGGAAGCAGATACAGGATGTGCGAAACGCACTGACGTATCCATCAGGAACGTCTGCTGTACCGGAGATCGACCGGATGACATACACTGGGGCAAACGATATCGAGCGCATTTTGGCGCTGTGCGAAACGCTGATCGATAACGTCATCAAGGCGTTTCGGTACACCGGCGCGGCGGAATGCGCCGCGGGAGGACTGATATGAAAGACAGACAACCGACACAGGTACTGGCCAACGGCGCGATCCGATACGGCATTTACAGCGCCGACGGCACACTCGACCACTACGAATACATGAAGCGCGAGGACGAGCCTACAATCGAGGGGACGCCGCTCAATAAGGCGAATCTTTTATCCGCCGCAACGGAGAATAAGATCTGGAACAACAAGGAGAAACCGGCTGATCCGACCGTAAACGATGCGCTGTACGAGTTATCAAAAGGCACTGCCCGCATCGGCGATATCGCCATGACTGCCCGCGGGGATCGCTCGACTTCGTGGCTCCCCTGCGACGGCCGGTCGATTTCAAACGTCGAGTACCCGGATCTGTACAATGTTCTGCGAACAGATGTAGACGCTGTAAGCTGGGATGAGGTTGAAGTCACCGGCTTGACCGGCACGCACCCTTCAATCTCGTATGTGAATGGGCATTGGTTCTTTGTAGCGAAAAGCGGCGAGACGGCGGCCAAACTGAAAATCACAACATCGGATGATTTGATTACATTTTCGACTGCGACCGTTACCATTACCGGAGCGTATTTCTCGACCGTAGTCGGATGCAGCCAAGTGCATTTTTATGATGGGAAGTATATGTTCGTGTATTATCTCACGAACAACGCCAAACACCGTTTTTACATTTATTATGCTACATCGCCCACTGGGCCGTGGAAATACGCTGAACTATGGGATGGTACAACTAATGGCGGAATCACAGCGGCGACGGGAGGCAGTGGAGATTGGATTCCAGGAGATATCTATATCTATGGCGGGATATACTACGTCATGCATCCATTGCGATCTGGATCAAGCTCCGTGACAACAACGGCTATCCACAGGTATTTATACGCAGAAAGTTTTGAAAAATTAGTCAGCGGGAAAGCGCTGCAAAGCGTGATTATGGATACAAGTTACTACAACTCGTTCGTGCAGGATACGGGCGACGCCATGATCTATGCGCAGAAAGGAAGCACACTACGAAAATTTGCCGGACTAAACGCAAGCCCTATAGACTTGGCGGCTACGCTTGTCGCTCCGGTGTGTGGTTTTGCCGTGAAAAGCGAAAAAATTGTAAGCGTCAATGGAACCAGCATTTCATACTCCCTAGACGGCGGCGATACTCTTGCAGGCACAACAACACTCGGAGGCACGTACGACAGCAACGCCAGAAATACAGCGGCTTATGACGGCAACATACTTGCTTTTGCGTTAACAAAAAACGAGCAGCACTATATCGCAGTAACGAGTGCGCTGGACACGGCCCCCATGATCATTGAGACGAGCTACGATATTACCGGGTTCGCAATCAACGGAAACATAGTTGCCGGTATCGTCGATACCTCCTTAGATGAGCAAATTAAAATCCTGAAAAGAGATTTTTCGTACTCCGCAAAGCGCATCCCAAGAATTACCCCAGATGGCCGCAGTTATGCTTACATTAAAGCGCTGGAGGAATAAGCCATGCAGGACAGGCACGGAACGAACGATCTTGCAAACGGCGCTGTGCGATACGGCGTGTACGATGCGGGCGGGAACCTACTCCGGTACGAGTGGATCCGGCCAGAGGATGAGCCTCTGGAAGCAGGTACGCCGCTGCTCAAAGCAAAACTTCTGACGGACGAAACTGCCGCAAAAGTCTGGCCTGCGGGCGACGCACCCGCTGACCCGAAGATCGACGAGGCACTTGCCAAGCTTACCACGCCGCGCGCCCGCCCCGGCGACGTCGTAACGACTGCCCGATATCTCGATGAGACATGGCATGCCTGCGACGGCTCGACGTTTTCCCAGACTGATTACCCGGCGCTGTACGCCGTCCTCGGCAGCACGACGCTGCCGGATATCAGCTATTCAGGCGACACCACGACATACATCAAAATGGTGGACGATTAGCCCGCCGGAAAGAGAAAGGTACATAATCAATGGATGCTGGAACCATCACTGCGATCATCTCCGCCGTCATCGGCTCGTCCGCGCTGACGGCGGTCGTCAACGCCGCTATCAGTGCAAGACAGAAAAAGCAGGACAAGTCCGATAATCAAAACACCCACCTTGCAGAGATCGACAAGAAGCTCGATCGGATGCAGCAACATCAGGAGGAGCAGTATTTGTCCATCCTGCGGCTGACAATCATGTCAGAGGAGATGCCGATGTCCGAGCGCCTGATCGCTGGGCAGAAGTATGTCAAGCTTGGCGGAAACGGCGACGTAAAAGCTTTCTTGCACCAGCTTGAAAAACAGTGCGAACACAATGGAGTTTAGTAAAAAGTGGATACTCGGCAGCGCGCTCGTCAGCCTCGCGCTCATCATCGCCTGCGCGGCAGGCGCAGACCTGACAGAGATCACGCTTGCGGTTCTGGCTGAAACGACGGCTTCCAGCGGATTTTATCTCTGGAAAGCCAAGAACGAGAACCGCGCGAAGTACGCGCAGAAGTACATGGATAAATGGGCCGAGAAATACGGCCCGGAAGCGGCAGCACGCATCGCGGAGATCGTGCTGAAAGATTGAAAGGAGCATACATATGGAAAACATCAAGAAGCGGCTCGGCAATCTGCTGAGCGTCAAATCCCTCGTCACGCTCGGCCTGACCATCATCTTCGCCGTCCTCGCCCTGCGCGGCGATATCACCGGAAAGGATTTTCTCACGATCTTCCTGACGGTCATCACGTTCTATTTCGGCACGCAGTCGCAGAAAGCACAGGACGCCATCGATGCGGCAGGCAAGCCGCAGGAGGACGCGCAGAAATGAGCATCATGAAAGCTTCCGAGCTCGTCAGGCGGCATATCGACGTCGCGAAGAATTACAAAACCGTGTACATGTGGGGCTGCTTCGGCTCGCCCGTGACGAACGGCATTATCACGGAAAAGGCGAACCAGTACCCAGACTGGTATGACGCCGCAAAGCAGGCCAGATTCCGCGGCCTGATCGGGAAGGGCTACTTTGGCTTTGATTGCGTGAATCTCACAAAGGGGATCCTGTGGGGATGGAACGGCAACAAAAACGCCTACCACGGCGGCGCACGCTACGCCGGAAACGCCGTCCCGGACGTCTCCGCAGACGGCATGATCGCAAAGTGTAAGGACGTATCCGCGTCCGGCTGGGACAAGCTGATTCCAGGCGAGGGCCTCTGGATGCCCGGACACTGGGGCCTGTACATCGGATACGGCTTGGCCGTTGAGTGTACGCCCATCTGGGACAATGGCGTGCAGATCACCGGCGTCGGCAACATCGGCGTCAAGGGCGGCTACAACAGCCGCGTATGGCAGAAGCACGGCAAGCTCCCGTGGGTGGACTACGACACGGAAACCGTAGATAAGGCCGTCGAGGACGCCAAGAAGACCATCAAGGCAAAGGCCGGACTTGCGGACAACACGATTAAATATCTGGCAGATTACAAGTACGGCGATGACCTGCTGAAAAAATTGGCTGCGGCTATGAAGTAAGGAGGCGGCGCGATGGCACCGCAGGCACGAGTCAATCTGCCGCCGGAGCTTGGCAGGCTGACGCGGAAGGACATGGAGGCTGTGATCTATCAGGCCAATCTTGGACGCGAGAACTCGCAGATCGCGCAGCTTTATTTCGTGGATAAGCTCCCGCAAGTGGACGTTGCAACAGAATTGTATCTTGGCCGCGCCACTGTGCAGCGACGCCTGCCAGAGATCATGCGGGAGATGCAGCGGACATCCAGCAAACTGTACAACTGAGATAAGCGCCGAAAAATCGGCGCTTATTTTTTTATAAAATATTTTGAAAAACCACTTGACTTATACGGTCATACCGTATACAATAGAACCATAAGGTAAAACAAATTACGGAGGGCAAGGCAATGAGTATCAATACAAAAGAATTATATAGGTCAGCCAATAAGCTTACCGCCCACGCAAGAGAAATCTACGCGGACGTAGAAAAGGCGCATGAATTCATGTGCGAGGGCTTCATCTCGGAACAGCAATGTGCCGAGATCGAGGCCGACCGCGAAAAGAAAATGGCCCCGTACGAAGACGGGGCCAAACTGCTTACCAGCTTTGCGCTCGCCGCGGATGCGCAGTGGGCAAAGGAAGAAAGCCAAGACGTTGCGTGGGTGTATGGGCTGGGCGGCAAGGACTTGCCTATCGGTGAGTTTGATATGGACGCCGTAAACGCCGCACTTCGCCGCGCAGCCATGCTCGGCGAACCGACCCCCTGCTGATTGCAGTATGGGAACAAAAAGGAGGAAGGACAAGCAGTATGAGCGAGCAGCTCCAGCGTATTGCACTGATCCGCTCCGTCGTGGATAAATACCGCGAGGAGGAGAAATCACTGCATCGGACGGCCACAGCTATGGGCCTGTCCGTCTCCACTACCCGAAAGATGCTCGTCACTGCGCGGGAATATGATAGCCCGCGTAAACGTGAGGTCGATCTTCTGCGCAAGCAGGGGCTGTCCGTGCAGCAGATCGCTGAGCGGTTGGGAGTTGGCGTCTCGGCCATCAACTCCTTTATCCCGTATGCGCGCGGCACGTACCTCATCCCGTCGAATACGGTTAACGCGCAAAGGGTGCGGGAATGCCGCGCCAGAAAGGAGGCCGCCGATGCCGACTGACGCCCAGAGCCGCGCCCGCAACAAATGGGACGCTGAGAACATGTCCGTGATTTCTTGTAAGCTCAAGCGGGAGATCGCGGAAAGCTTTAAGGCCGCAGCGAAGTCCAACGGCACGACGCCAAACGAACTGATACGCGGCTGGATTGCCGCATATTTATTTGGGCAAAACTGATGCATAACTGAGGCACAGGAAAATAGTAAAAAGCCCATACTGGACACATCAAAGGAGTGTTCGGTATGGGCTTTTCTTATTTCAATCCAAATCCCGCCGGGCGGCAGGTCGGGGACTGCACTGTTCGAGCAATCGCAAAGGCGACAGGGAAAAGCTGGGATGAAATATATATCGGGCTGTGCTTGCAAGGTCTGATCTTGGGCGATCTTCCGAGTGCGAACAGTGTATGGGGTGCATACCTCCGGCAGCATGGTTTTACCCGGAACGTGATACCGGACACCTGCCCGGATTGCTACACGGTCGGCAGGTTTGCCGATGAGCACCCGCGCGGGACGTATATTCTCGCCCTTTCTGGGCATGTAGTGTGCGTGCAGGATGGGACGATCTATGACAGCTGGAATAGCGAGACCGAAATACCGCTTTATTACTGGGTAAAAGAAACGGAGGAATGAACATGGCATATCCCTATTTCAATCCCTATTATCCGCAGCCGATGCCGGATAACCTCATGCAGATGCGGCAGATGCAGCAGCCACAGATGCAGCCCATGCAGCAGCCTATGTCGCAGCCAGTGCAACAGAACCCCATTGCGCAGAGCGGCGTGCAGTGGGTAAGCGGCGAGCAGGAGGCAAGGGGTTATCTTATCGCGCCCAACTCCGCTGTGGCGCTGTGGGATTCTACCGCGCCGACTGTGTATCTCAAGCAGGCGGATGCAAGCGGCAAGCCGACCCTCAAGACGTATGACCTTGTAGAACGCCTTGCAAGTGCTCCTGACGCGCAGAAAACTCCCGCCGCGGAATATGTGACCCGTAAGGAGTTCGACGCTCTGGCGGCGCTTGTGGGCGAAATTAAGGGCAAGAAGAAGCGCAAGGTTGAGGAGGACGAAGACGATGAGTAACAATCCGTTTTTTAATGCGTTAGGTGGCGGGCAGATGCCGGGGCCGATGGGCGGCTTTCCCCAGCTATTGCAGCAGTTTAAGCGGTTCAAGGCAAGTTTTAAAGGCGACCCAAAAGCGGAAGTAGAGAAGATGCTGCAAAGCGGCAAAATCTCACAAGATCAGTTGAACAAGATACAGTCAATGGCAAACCAATTTCAGGGGCTTTTCAAGTAATCAAAATCGTGGCCACGATTTGATTGATAAAATTTTGAAAGGAGAGATATTATGTCTCTATCTGACGGTATGCCGACGATGACCATGCCTGTGGCTCCCGCCAACACCTCCGGCAGCGGAAACGGCTTTGGCTGGGGCGGTGACGGTGCATGGTGGATCATTATCCTGTTTTTGTTTGTTTTTTGCGGCTGGGGCGGCAACGGCTGGGGCGGTAACAATGGCGGAGTGATGGACGGATACGTTCTGACTTCCGACTTTGCAAACATCGAGCGAAAGCTTGACAGCGTCAACAACGGCCTGTGTGACGGCTTCTATGCCATGAACACGGGAATGCTTAACGGCTTCGCCGGTGTCACTCAGGCGGTTACAAACGGCTTCTACTCTTCCGAGCTGTCGCGCTGCAATCAGCAGGCCGCACTTATGCAGCAGCTGAACGCAATGCAGATGCAGGCTCAGGAATGCTGCTGTGAGAACCGCGCGGCTATTGCTCAGGTGCGTTATGATATGGCGACACAGGCTTGCGATACTCGCAACACTGTGCAGAACGCAACACGCGACATTATCGACAAGCTTGTGCACAGCATAAAGAACATCGATAAGATCTGCATGAGCGACGGATACAGCCGTAGAAGCGAATGGGATGCAGAAGGCTTTATGCGAGGCAACAGCTACAAGCGCGACAGCATGGGGCGCTATAGCCGGGATGACGGATATAGCCGCAGGAATTACAGCCGCGCCGATGAGAGCGAGCACGCTA
>OIWV01000358.1_pt1 | contig 44006 bp, 35 predicted proteins | sample 1587751 | NCBI WGS metagenome assembly OIWV01 (sample SAMEA3888913, study PRJEB22519) | human gut metagenome | biome: human gut; feature: human-associated habitat; material: faeces | place: Denmark | collected 2010
AGATCCACAAGAAAGAGAGACAGCGAAAGGAGCAGCAGGAAGCGGACAAGACACTTGCCCAAACGCTCCAGCGCAGTCTCCGAAACGACCACCGACATCACGAAGAAAGTACCGAGGAATCTTAAAACCTGCCCAGAATGGGCAGGTAGAGCCACGGTGCAACCCCTTATGGGCGCTTGCATTGCGGCTCTTTTTTTGTAAAGAATCTATTCTGCAATTTCATAACCTTTTTTAAAGAATGTTTCGCCGTATGCTATCACCATAGCCACGAAAACCCATAGAGAATGAATCAAGGAGGAAACACTTATGGGCAACACTGAAAACCGCGGCATCCTTTGCCGCATGGAAAGCGCACTCAAACATTCCCCGAAGAAGAAAGGTGCCATCCTTTCCTTGGAGACGATGCTCTACATCGGTATCCTGATCATCTTCGCCGCCATCGGTATCGGCATGTACAACCAGCGCGATTCCGCGAAGGCAGCTGCAGCACGCACCGAGATGGACCAGATCCGCACGGCCGTTACGCAGTACAACATGTACTCCAATTCCGAGTACACGGATGCAAACTTCGACAAGCTCCTCAGCAAGCTCTCCGCTGATGATTCGATCGATGGCCTCGAGCACGGCCCGTTCCTGACGCAGGGCGGCAAGTGGGCTACGAGCGTTGTTGACCCGTGGGGCCAGCAGTACACTTACGATTCCGCAACGGGCACGATTACGTGCACGGGTTCGGATCCTGACATGACGCTCCAGGTCGGCAAAGGCTCTGACAGCAACCTCTAATACGCTTTCTCTCATGGTACGAAGAACTACACTTCAAACCATATCTAAACAGCCGGGCAGGTTTCCTGCTCGGCTGTTTTATTGTGCCAAGAATAGGAAGGTTTTGGGCAGAGCTTTTGTGGTACTCTTTCCGTAGTAGTTAAATAGCGAATAGATAGAGAAAGGATGATTGCTATGCCAAACGATAACGAGAAACAGGAAGTCACCGTATCCCTCTCGCCGGAAGTCCTTGCGCTCCTCGGCCTTGAGAAAGACGCCAAGGCGGAAACAATCAAGGAACGCATCGAGAACCTCGATAAGAACCCGACCCTCTACCATAAGACTCCAGTAGGCACCGTCATGGCCGGCTTCGATGCGGAAGCAGATGAGTTCGCTACGCAGGCAGTTACCGGCATTATCCCGAAGGGAAAGACGGATTTCGTCGACCTTTCCCTTGTCGAAGTGCCGAATCTTGTCGCTGTGCCGAACATCGACTTGGATAAAATCCACTTCCGACTCTATGAAGACCCGTACACAGAAGATGCCACTTATACCTCTTCCATGCAGCAGGAAGACCTGCTTGAGGCTACGAAAGATTTTGAGGACGCCCCCGAAAGAGAGACCTCAGTCGGCAGACGTGGCATCTACGACCCGAAGACCAGCCTCTTGGCGCTGACTATAAAAGAGAATCACGTCACGTCCGTTTCCTACAATGAGAAATACCAGATGCCACAGGTGCATCTGGAAGCCATTGGCGGACATATGGTTGAGCTCGACCTCTCGGAGAAGGGGACGAAGGCAAAACTCCACGGCGAGACGGGCGAAACGACAATCACCATCCGCAGTCCGCGCCCCGATGAAGACGTCCTCCTGCAGGAAACCAAGACGACGCTCATCGTTGGCGACATTGGTGGCAATGGCCATACCGGCAAGGAAGCCCTCAAGGCATACCTTGAAGAGGATTACCCGAAAGACGACATTGTCTCGAACCGCCTCACGTCCATGATCAAACGGATTGCCCAGAAGCAGAAGATCGCTCCCTTAGAGCCGGATATCCGCAAAGAGATGGAATCCATCATGAAGCGCCCGGGGTTCACTTACGGCAAACGGTATCCCTATCTCTACGATGCAGGCATCCGTCCCGCTTACCATGCAACCCCCAAGCAGGCCGCGCGCTGACAGGCACGAGAGCTACAAGAAAACGGCAAGATGGGGCAATTTTTCAAGGCACAATCCCGCCTATACTAGAACCATGCCGAACAAGTACGGCATATAGCATTGTCAGCAGGAGGACCCCTATTCCTCCTGCGAAACCCATCGCTCGGGGAAACGGGCGAGTCCACCTGCAGGCAGGACCTACGTACCTGTATGCTTCCGCCTCTCCGGTGTGGGAGCAGTCTTGCGGATATATATGCCTGCAACCCTTAGCCATGAGAACGCCTGTCACCAAACCCTGACAGGCGTTTTTGTCTATGCATAAGCAATAGAAAGAGGTGGCCACTATGGCACGATTCTTCTCATTATCCACCGGCCTTACCGGCCTTGCTACGGTCTTTTCCCCGGTTCTCCCGAAGGATAAGGCAATCACCAACCAGGAACTCGTGGCACGCATCAAGAAGCAGTTCCCGTATCTCACCTTCACGAAGACACCCGTCCTCACATCCTACCAGAAGCAGCTGGACGGCACGTATGCTCTCAAGATCCAGCTTTCTGGCAAGGCTGAGACGCACTGCATCGCCGAGACCCCGAAGGAAGCCATCGTCCTTGCCCGCCGCAAGTGGGTGACGCCAAGGAAAGACTTCCTGCCCGTCCATCTCGAAGACGCCGTCATCCTCCCGGAGACAAAGAAAGACAAGGAGAAGGAAGCGCTCTATCGGAGACTGGAAGCCCAGTATTACCTCGAGAAGCGTCGGCAGAAGAAACAGAAAGAGAAAGAAGAGGCCGAGCGTAAGCGCCGGCAAAAAGAGATTGCCAAGTTCCAGGATAAGACCCACCCAAGAGACCTCACGCCGAAAGCCTTCAAGAAGCTCGTCGACGTCCTCTTCACGCTTGCCGAGAGCAAGCAGGGGGCAAGAGCCCTGAAAGTCGCCGGGCTCACGCTCGGTATCCTCGCCCTTGACGCACAGCTTCGCGCCATGCACATGGCCTTTGCGGCAACGCCGAACGGCTATGCCATGCAGGACCCGACCCAGAACAGCCTGCTCCGTCATCTCCTCGGCCAGCGCAACATCCGCCGCCTGCTCGGCTATTCGCCACGCCTTTTGCAGCGCAACCCAGCCGACCAGGTCTACGCTCCACGCGACGTCCTGCCGTACCTCCAGACGAATCCCGATGCCCTTGAGCACCTCGCAAGAGCCAACGGCGACCGCCAGATCGAGCAGGCCATGCTCCTAGACCGCAGCCCCGAAGGCAGAGCCTACCTTGAAGACCTCTCAAAGAGGACCGGCATCGAGAACCCGTCCTTTGTCGACCTCCTGCAGCAGCCGACTGTCACCGACTATGTCGCTAGGACCTATGATGACCGCCTGCAGGAACGCGAGAACCTCGCACCGACGCGGGTCTATCCCGATACCATCGTGCCACTTGACGCCGTGCTCCTGCCAAGCGCCACGCGCACGCTCGCCGAAGATGCCCTGCGTCCAGACCCCGAACAGACTCAGGAACAAGCGGATTTTCGCCAGAACCTCCGCGCAGCCATCCTTGTACCATCCCTTGAACCGCCACTCGTCCGCGCGATGGAGCGCACCCGCTGGCAGGAAGAGGAGATGCAGGAAGATCTTGAAGATACGACCAACCAGAAACACTTCCTCGACGGCCTCGTCGCCAAAGACGTCGCCCGCGATGCAATCGAGTCCATGCGCGTCCTGCAGCAGGAAGAGAACGCCCCCGACGAGGAACGCCAGGAAGGCCGGCTCCTCGAAGCGGACCGCGCGATCGCCATCCTGCGCGAGAACAACGACCGCATCGCACCACTTGCCTACATCAACAAGGACCTCATCAGCGAGCAGGCCCGCGTCCTCGACGAGAGTCGGGAGGGGAGAGACTATCTCCGCCAGCTCCGCCGCAAGACCGGCATCGAGAACCCGTCGTTCGAGGAAATCCTTAAAGCTCCGTCCGTCCCTGCCTATGTCGCAGGCGTCTACGAAGACGACCTCGCTATGCGCAACCAGGAAGCCCTTGCCCGCAAAGAAGGGCAGGACGCATTGCAGACGGTACAGAAAGCGTGCGACACGCCGACTGCCTCCTATGATGACCTTCTCAGCAAGGATGCTCCTCTGACCCTTGCTGAGGATGCCCTCAGCAAGAGCAGCAAAAACTCGATGGAGCAGGAGAACTTCTACCAGGACATGCGTGACCTTATCGAGCAGCCCAAGAGCGGGCGCGAAGAGCTCGGCGGCATCCACGCACCCCTCATGGAAGCGATGGGGCGCATGAACGTCCGCGGCGTCTTCCCCGAGACCCAGGAGAGCGTCTTCTCGTCTCTTGGCATCGAGGACTTTGCCAAAGGCATCGTCGGTGCCGCGCAGAAGCTCGGCGACACGCTGACCAATCAGACCTACCGCGAGATCCACACGGTCAAGACCCGCACGACCACCACGATTACGCGTACTTCTTGGGATGAGTAAATGATTCCGTTTACCGACAATCCTGACAACATCTATGAAGATTCTTCTCAAACTGTAGAGAATATCTGCCAAAATACAAAATCTTTCTCTGTGCAATCGTGTATACTTTTATTATTTTATAGATTTACGTGCTAAAACGTAAATCATATGGTTTACAATACACTCGGAATGCGGCATAATAGAAGTAACAGATAAGCAATCTACAATTCCATGAAAGGAGGAATACACATGGAATGGCATTACTTCAACCCAGAACGGGACGACTCCGTCCGCGCCTTGGAACACCTGCCGATCACGGAGGGGACAGAGCTCACGGTCATCATCTACCCATTCGGTGTCTCGGGGAACGAGCCTATCCGCATGGAGGTCAACTGCAACTCAGACGGCATGGAACTGCCGGTCCTTGCAGAAGAGACCTTCTCGAGCGTCGATGAGGCGATGGCACTTGCCCCGCTCTACGCCAAAGCCATCCAGGAGCTCAAGTTCTCGCGTCCTGACCTCCATCTCAAGGCGGTCATGGAGAAGCTCCTGAAGATTCACCTGGACTATCTCCAGAACAAGTAAGTACAGAGAGACCCTGAAAAGGAAGCACCCTCACGGTGCTTCCTGATTTACTGGAAAGAAGAAAGAAGGATCATCATCATGAAAGGATTACTGCTCTACCCATCGCCACGCAAGATCAGCGTCAAGCTCACGACCATCCGCGACATCGAGCGTGACCTCCCACGGCTCCTCGAGTGCTTCCTCGTGGACGCCCGCACTTTCTCGACGCCAGACGGTCATTCCTATGACATCTGGTTTGACGACAACTTCCTCAGCAAGAAAGGCGCACGCCCGTCCTTCTACGTCCCCGAGACGAAAGACATCCTCTGCGGCCGCTGCTTCATCCTGCGCCACGACGAGGACAAGATGCTCTCGTCTTCCATCCCGCTCGATGAAGTCCTGCCACTCGTGCACTTCATGGAAGATACCATCCTTCCAGGCCTCGCACAGGCCATGAAGGAACTCAAGGCAGGAGGCGTCGCCTAAGATGGGCATTGTCCATACCATCCCGAAGCAGCTCTGGAATACCGACCATCCTGCCATCCGGCAGGACTGGCTCGGTCCATTCACGCCGAACTACATCAGCAACAAACCAGAAGGAGCCCTCTGGACCAGCTCCGCACATCGGAAGATGGATGGAGGATACACCTCTGACTGGCATAACTGGTGCAACGAGAATGAATGGCCAAAGAAAGACTTCGACGTCCTGCTCATCCCGAAGAAGACCCTCACGGTCTACGAGATTGACAGTCAGGAAGACCTCTTCGCTCTTCGTGCCACCAGCCAGCAGCCCTTCAAGGAGCTGAAACCGGAGTGCGCAAGTAAGAGAGGCGTCGCGTATCTTGCATCCTTCCAGTATCACGCGATTGATTTTGCCTATTATGCCCAGAATGGGCTGGATGGCATCCATGTCACGCAGAACGGTCTTGATGCCTGCTCCATCTGGGCCTTCGGCTTCGACAATACGCCAGCGATGGGAACCCTCTCCTGCTGGGATATCGAGTCGACCTGCTGGTTCAACATGGACTGGGTGGAGAGCTTCCAGATCTTGTAACAGAGAAAAGAAGGAACGATATAGCATGAACGAAAACGAACAGGCCACTCAGGATATGAGAGATGCCCTGCAGCAGATCCTCAAAAAGGATTATGATATCTCATCTGTACATGATGTCTTACTGCAGACAATGGAATCCTTTAGCGAGTGCTATGAGCACCAACAATCTAAGTCGGATGCAAAAGATGCATTGGCCGGGTTCAATGGAATCCCAAGCGGTTTTCCAGAACTCGATCGATTCACCTGCGGCTGGACCAAGGGAAGCCTTGTCGTCATTACAGGAGAACCTTTAGCAGGGAAGACCTCGTTTGCCCTGAATACGGCGCTCACTTGTGCAAGAGAGAGCGGTCCTATTGCCTTTTTCTCCCTCACGATGAAGAAGAAGGCGTGGCTTGCCCGCATTCTCAGCATCCAGAGTGAACTGGATACAGTCAGGATCAAGACCGGCCGGTTGTATGATTCCGAATGGAACGTGTTCATCAAAGCAGCTGATCAGATTGACCGCTTGCCACTCTATGTAGATGATTCCGCGTATCTCACGGTCAAGACAATCCAAGAGAAAGCCAAACAGCTCCAGGAGGAGAAGGGACTTTTCTTGATCGTCGTGGATTCCCTGCAGATGCTCCAAGGGGCTCTCGGGAAAGAGTACGAGAGCCGATACGAAGAACTCTCCGATATCCTGCGCTCACTCAAGCGACTGGCAATGGAGCTTGACGTTCCCGTCCTCGTGACTTCCAACCTCTCGTGTTCGGATGTGGAACCTAAATCCCCAGGATCTTATGATTTGCACCGCTCTGGTGCGGTCGATGAGACTGCAGATGAAGTTATCCTGGTTAAGCGGGGAAGGCATACGAATTATCTTATCCCGATTAAATCCTTTGACCCGAGAGAGTCGACTCCCGAATTTGATTTCCTGCCGGGCACTGGCAAAATGAAACCCTGTACTCATGACTGAAGGACGTATCCCTATGCAATCTTTCCGACCCACATCTTACGCCGAACGCTTGTATTTCCTCGAGAACTATATCGCCAAGCCTGAACGCATGAAGGACGAATCCTGCCCATTCTGGACCGCGTACCTTTCAGGAGAGGACGGCAGGCTCCTTGAGCAGGCACTCATCTTATTCTTGCAGGAGCATGAAACCATTGCGAAGCGTTACCTTGAGACACTGCGCCACCAAGGGAGCGGACTACTCCCATGCTCCAAGCAGCTTCTCTTTGCAGCCCTGCGTATCCAATACGGGGAGCAGACATTCCTTGCCGATCTCGTGCTTCCCGGCCTTGACATCATACAGACAACCTATCTCTCTTCCAGCTTCCACGTCTGGAGTATCTGCGGGAGAGAGGGGAACGGGGATATCTTCCTCGAGCTCGTGAACCCAGAAGGGCATCACTCCTTTCTCCCGAAGGGGATGATTGAGGATGCAGAAGTGCCGATAAGGACCCGTTCTGCCCTTGCCGAGACCTGGCTCTTAAAGCTCGGTATTCCTGTAGAACGCCTGCTCTGACAGGGATTTCAGAAATTTCCTCGCACTCTTGTTTCCTTGAATCCCTATGCACGATACGTTACAATGAAGCATTAGAACTAGTAGCAAGACAAAGAGAAAGCAGGGTTGTCATGGATACGCAGGATGAAATAAAAGAATTTGCCCAGGCGTTCAAGAAGCGCGTCGCCCGGTATAACGGGAGCCTTGGGGAAGCCGCCAAGGTCCTTGGGATGACCTTTCGGCAGAGCCTCTTCAACAAGCTCGCCAAAGGAACGCTCCGCTCCCTCGAGGAGCGCAAGATTGCCAAGTACTATGGCTGCGAAGTCGTCTGGAGAGAAGGCGAGAAACGCTTCTTGAAAGAGATGGCACCAAAAATCAAGCAGCTGCAGGGCCTCTACCTGACCTATCTCGATCAGGTACGCATCATGGATCGCAAGAAGACCCCGGACAACCTCAAGGCACTCCTCGAGACTTACGGCCATATGATGCATCTACTCGGCGAGCTTCAAGGGCACTACGAGACCTTCTACGGGGAAGATGCCCCAGAGAAGCTCCAAGAACTCCAAGCAGTCTTGCCGTTCATACCAAAGCTCAGCATGGAAGAACTTGTCTGCCTGTCTGCCATGAAAATCTGTACCGTAACACTATGAGAGAGGAGAACCAGATGGATCACCTGACCTGCAGTCTCTGTGGCTGGACCAGCCCGCAGAAGCGCTTCCCCGATAAAGCCGTCAACCGACACTTCGATAACGCTGTTGCCATCTGGTGCCCGCGCAGCGAGTGCCAGATGCACTACCCGCACGAAGTGCCAAGAGACTGCGTCCAGCACCAATGGCAGAGCTATGGCGGCTGGATCACGATCGAGCCAAAGCCCAAGGTGGTCTCGATCAAGGACTGGAAACGCACCCAGCAGGCAAGGGAAATCCTCCGCCGTAGGCTGGAGCAGGGCAGACACTCTGAGTAAGACGATAAAGTTCATAATGGATTCGCTTTCGGCGAGTCCAGTAGATAATAAAGACAGAATGTTCGCATGATAAAAGAAAGGGGACACCCATCTTGAACGATTTTTCCGTGCAGACGCTTTGGGATATCCAGCAGAAGAGCGGCCTGTGGAAGTTCCTGAAGCAGAAGAACAGCTTCTTCCTCATTGGATTCATCTATGAGAACTTCATCCACGGAGCGGTCGAACAGATTCCCGAGACCGACCTCTGTTACCGCTTCAACGCCTATCGCGAGAACGTCAGGCACATGCTCGGCAATGAAGTGAGCCTTTCGAACGACGAACCGAAGAATATCCTGCAAGACCTTGCCAGAGATTCCCAGCTCCTCGTCCGGATGCAGGATGCAAGAGACGATGTGAATGTCACCGTCTACAGCATCACGCCACTTTTCTCCGCCGTTCTTGCCGTCCTTGAGGAGATGCGCCCGAAGAAGGTCATCGGCTTTGCCTATCAAACCAAGAAGCTCCTCGATACAATCGAGCAGGTCCGCCTCGAATTCTCCTCGGACCGAGCGAAACGCATCGCGAAGCTCAAAGAAGAGATACAGGAACGGGAAGCAGAACTCAAGCGGCTGGAGCAGGGTGGTGCTCTCCATACGCTCACAGAAGAAGAGGCGCAGGAGCGCTATGCGTTCATCCGTCGCGAGATGAACCGCCTGCCGATGGCACTCGGCGAACAGATGACGCTCTTTGAAGACCAGCTGAAAGACTTCCGCAAGGAAATCAAGGAACGCACGAACAAGGGCGAGATCTTGGAGAAGGGACTGGAACTCCTCGAAGCCAAGAGCAAGGACGGGACAGCCTATTACGCGACCGTACAGCTCCTCACGCAGACCGAGCTCCGTGGGCAACTCTATGAAGACCTCGAGGCTATCTCAAACGATCCACGTGTCACGTCCATCCGCCAAGACCCCATTGAGATTGTCGACCGCATGTTCCGCGCATTCTATCAGGCGAACCGTCACATCACGGCACTCATCACATTGATCCGCGAAGAAGTGACCGTGAAGCATCAGCAACGCAACTACCTCATCTACAAGTCGGCAGATGCTATCCTGCATCTCGTCCCAGAAGATGTCCCGCACAAGAAGTTCTATTCCTGTCAGAACATCATCCCGTATGCCCGTCCCTCACTTGTGACCTTCTGGAAATACGGCAAGCCAGAACTCAAGATTCAGCCACCACGGAAAGACTTCTCTACGGTCTCCTTCCAGAAAGAGCAGCCGTACCAGAAAGGCGACCCCAGTGTCTTCACATCGTATTTCACGTCTCAGGAGGTCCTGCGGCAGAACGTCCTTGACGTGATGGGCGAGCGCGACTCCGTCCATCTTTCCGAGGTCGTCAAGGCACATCCCATCCGGTTCGGCATCGAGGAACTCATCGGATACTACCAGCTGGCCTACCAGTCGGATGCATCCGCTGCCAGACAGAAGCTCTGCGAGGATGTCGGCCTGATTTTTTGCAATAAGCTCACGCACCGCTATTTCTATGAGAAGACCGGCGCTGACCTCGTCTTCCAGAAAGGAGAATTTTGATCATGATTGATTTCACGGAAGAACAGGGACTCGGAGAAGCGCCCATAGGCCCAGCCATTATCCTCTCAGGGAACCCGAAGCTCGATGAGAAGCTCAGTGAAGCCATTGTCCGCTTGGCGCGCGGCCCTTATATCTCATCCAAGGATGACAAGGATCTCATCGATATCATCAAGCGCCCGCTCAACCAGCAGTTCATTGATGATTATTTCCGCATTATCCATGCGCAGCTCACGATTGCTTCAATTCATGGCACAGAATATGCCTACATTCATATCCAGTCTGACCTCTCATCCAAAACGCCTCATCTTATCGACAAAGTTTCCATGAATCTGCGCACGGCGGCAATCGCTGCCGTCCTCTGCAGGCAGTTCGTCAGTGATACAGACGATTATGCGGATGATGCTAATGCCGTCTATATTGAAAGAGAAACAATCAAGCAGGCGCTTCGTCCTTATCTTCTGGTCGGTACGGATGAGAAGAAATTTGACGATGCCGTCAAATATGCCATTACCGATGCGCAGACGTTCGCATGGCTGTCACCAGTGAAGCCGGGAGACTCCACCACCTATGAAATATCGCCCTTCATCCTCTGCGTAATCGATTGCGATTATCTCGCGGCAATCGAGAAAGAGCTTGACCGTTACGTCAAGTCCCGCCTCGAGATTCCCGAGGAGGAACCACCGAAGAAGCAAGCGGCTCCGGAAGAAGAAGCAAGTTTATTTTAAAGACAGAACGAAAGGAGTTCTCTCATGGATCAGAAACCAGCTATCGATATGGCCTCCCTGTTTGCTTCGGAGACCTTCGGGCAGGAAGGGTTCCACCTCATCTGCTTTGAGGTCATGAACTGGGGTACCTTCACCTCGAATATCCCGTACTCATTCAAGTTCCCGAAGGGAGAGTCTGCCATCCTTGTGGGGGACAACGGCAGTGGCAAGACGACGCTCATTGACGCCTTCCTGACGCTCTTCGTCGACAATCCGACGTACAACGCGACCTCGGACACGAAGAAGAAGGGCGAGGATCGACGCACCCTTCGGACCTATTTCTGGGGAAGAGAGGATAACGACAAGGATGGGCGCAAGAAGAGCCTGCGTGAAGCACCGAGCTATTCCGTCATCCTTGCACAGTTCATGGATCATACCGGCCAGACCTATACGTTTGCCCGCGTCCTCTGGATGAGCAGTGAAGCGGATCCTAAAGTCAATACCAGATATGTCATCGCGAATGCCCCGCTCCATATCCAGAAGGATTTCTATATGGATGCTAAGGGCATCAACGGACTCATCAACCGATTCAAACAGAATGGAGCCGTCAAGATTTTCGACCGTTATCATGAATACATCGCGGAAGTCCGTGGCAATCTCCATATCCCTGATGACAATGCCCTTCGTCTCTTCAACAAGATTGTCTCCCTCAAGGGCATCGAGGATACCGATACCTTCATCCGCGACAATATGCTCACCGAACCGCAGAACGATCGATGCCTTGGCGACATCATCCGCAACGCGGATGCCCTCGAGGATATCTCCAAGGCGATTAAGACGGATGAAGACCGTATCAAGGCGCTCATCCCGATTGCTGATAAGACGGCAGAGTATGATGCCAACGAGGAAAAGAAAAAAGAGATTGAGAGGCAGAAGGAACAGGCCAGACAGTGGATCTACAAGATTGGTACCGAGGACGCTCAGCGTCTCGTTCAGGAGAAGAAGCGGAGCAAGGAAGAGAACCAGAAAAAAGAAGCACGTCTCTTAGACGTTGTTGCCGAAATCAATAAACGAATCAACGAGATCAACAGTCTGGAATACAAAGAAGCCGGTCAGCAGATCGAGCAGCTGAAAGCCCAGCTCGAGGGCGATACGAGAACCCATAAGGATCGGTACCGGAAGTTCCTCAGCTACCAGCAGCACTGCCAGCGTCTCTCGATGGAAGCACCGCTCACACAGAAAGCTTTCGAGCCTATCCCGAAAGTCCTTGAGAAGAAGGATAAAGAGCTCAAGGATAAGAATGAAATGATCCTCAACCAGCTCATCGAGGAGAACATGAAGAAGCAGGCTTCCGATGCGGAACTGCAGAGTCTCCAAGATACCATCCGCAGTATGAAGACGACGAACTCCAATATCGATGACCGCCTGACCAGTATCCGCGACCGACTGGCGGATTCCTTGCACATCTCTTATCAGGAAATCCCTTTCATGGGCGAGCTCATGGAAGTCAAGAAGTCCGAGAAAGCATGGGAAGGTGCACTCGAGCGCTTGCTCCATCCGTCGTCTGTACAGCTCCTCGTCCCAGAGACCTACTACCACCAGACCGTCTCGTTCATGGAGAAGACCCAGCTCCATCTCAAGTTCACTTACCTGCTCGTCCCAAGTGGTGAACTGGATCAAGATGTGCCCGCTCTCGAAGAGAAAGAGGGGAGCGTCCTTCATAAGCTCCACATCAAAGAGGATTCTCCTTTCACGGGCTTCCTTTACCGCACCATCCAGAAGCAGTATCCTCATATCTGCTGCAGACAGGATGAATTCGAGAAGCTCCCGTTTGCCATCACACAAGCCGGCCAGATCAAGTACAATGGCCGGTTCCACCAGAAAGACGACCGTTTCGACATCCATGACCGCAGGGGCTACGCGATGGGCTTCTCCAACCGCGAGAAACTGCAAGCGCTCATGCAGGAAGCGCAGGAGCGCCAGAACGAACTGTCGCGTATCCAGAAGGGCATCTCTTCTCTACATGAACAGCAGAGGACAATCCAGGCTTACCAGCACAGCATCTCTGCCCTGCTGGAGTACCGAGATTTCGCGGAAATCGATTACCAGTCGGTTCAGAAGCTCATTGAGGAAACCCAGAAGAAGATTGCAGAACTTGAGAAGGGAAGTCCTATTCTCCAGAAACTCCGCCAGGAGCGGAAGCAGCAGATGGATAAGCTCAAGGAGACTGAGGAAGAATCGAGAAAAGCACGCAGCGCAGCCGATTCTGCTGATGAAGGCATGAAGTCCTACCAGAACCTTGCAAAACGTTTCGCGGATGCACTCACACCGGGATTCGCTTTCTTGGATGAAGATATCCGCATGTTCGAGAACTGGATCGAAAACAAGGAAATCTCCATTGCAGGCAACGCCCTGCGCGTCACGGCCAACACGGTAGAACTCTGGCAGGCTGCTTTTTCCGGACGATTCGATAAGAAGACCGAGAAGGTCACTTATGATCAGATGAAGCTGGAGCAAGTCCTTCTGAACCTCATGCGGGCTTATCGCAATACTCCTGAATTCCGTCCGTATATCACGCATCTAAGTGCCCACATCGACTGCCGTGAGGCTTATGTCGAAGACCTCAATCAGATTCGCGAGAACCACCTTGTTGCTCTTCGCGAGAAGTTCAATGACCAGTACAAGCGGGAACTTTTGTCGCAGTTCCTGACCTTCAAGAGCCAACTCGAGATGGAGAACGAGCGCATCCGTTCAGAGGTTGCTGACCTCAACAGCGTCCTCAAATCCATCCCGTATGACAAGCAGACGTACCTGCAGATTGAATGCGAGGCGACAAAGAACTCCATTGTCCAGAGCTTCCGCCGTGATCTTGGGGAATGCACCAAGTTCAATGATGCGATCAACGGGCAGGGATTCCAGATTACCGATGAACAGCGCAATCAGGTCCAGACCATCCTGCATGACCTGCGCGGACCGAACCTTTATCCCGAGAATGATGACAATGCCCGCGCGCGCAGGGAAGCCATCGAGCGCCAGAAACTCTGCATCGACCCGCGCAACTGGCACCGCTTCTCCGTTTCCAAGCGGGATATCCATACCGGCGAAATCCAGGGCGTCCTCTATTCCTCCGGTGCAAAATCTTCCGGCGAAGGGGAGAAGTTCGCTTACATCATCATGATGGCCTGCTTTGCCAATCGCTTCGGCCTGCGCAACCGCGCCCTCAATAATGGTTCCTGCCTCAAGTTCCTCATCATCGATGAGGCGTTCACCAAGTTCTCCGAGGAGAACTGCGTCGATGTCCTCGAGCTCATGCGCCAGCTCGGCATCCAGACACTCTTCATCACACCGCTCCAGAAACTCTCCATCTTCGAGCATTATGTCCAGTCCGTCATCTTGACGCAGAACCCCATGAAGAAAGCATCTTCTGCCTACCAGTTCTCGTATGAGGAATTCAAGCAGGAGGGCATCAAAGCCGTGAAGACTATTCTTGAACAGAAAGAGGAGGAATATTGATGGATTATAAAGTTTACGCTTCCACCATTGAAATGAAGGCACAGGATTTTTTCCTGCAGCAGGAGAAGAATGGAGAACTCTATCGGCAACTCGTCATGAAAGACGAAGACCCGCTTTCCATCCCGCTGAAACCGCCAATCAAGCTCTCGGAATGGCATACCAATTTTGCCGAAGGCAATGCATGGCTGGAAGGTTGCCAGGAAATCGCGGCTCGTTATCCTTATTTCCGCTTCGAATACCAGAACCATCGCTTTGCCGGCATGGGCAATGCGTCCATCCCTGTCCGTATCACGTTCACGGATATCCCTGCTATCTTCCGCCTGCTCGGAAGAACCCGAGAAGCCTCCTCTTACAAGACAGCCTACGCCACTGTCCGCGAGACTGTCCCGCAGCTTCTCCCGTGGATGCTGACCTCAAAAGGCATCCGCACCTTCAAGGAATCGACCACGGTGCTTACCTATCTTGCCGTCCTGCAGAGCCTCGTCAAGTTTTTCCGGCAGCAGCGTGAGCCATCCGCATCTCCGCTGTATCTCCGTGACATCCGTCTCGCACCTGTCGATACCAAGTTCTGGGAACGGGAATCCTCCTTTATCCTTGCCGTCTATCAGGCACTCTATCCAGAAGATGGCATCAAAAACTGGACCGATCTTCTCACGAGACTCCAGCTCTTCCGTTTTCCGACCCAGTATGCCATCCGCTTCCTCGATGAAGCGCTCCGCATCCACCCGAAACTTGAGTGGTTCTCTTCGTCCCCTGACCAGCTCGATGCACTGGATTTCCATCCACGCGCCGTCTTCCTCGTCGAGAACAAGACCAACTTCCTACGCTTCCCAGACGTGAAGGACTCCATCCTTCTCTTCAGCAGTGGCAAATCCATCCCGTATCTTTTGAGCTGCCTGAGCTGGCTCAAAGATCACCCGCATATCTATTACTGGGGCGATATGGATGAAGACGGCTTCGAGATGCTGAACCGTGCACGGAGCGTTCTGCCTCAAATCCAGTCCTTCCTGATGGAGAAAGACCTGCTCCTGCGTTACCAGAACCAGCTGGTCTTCGATGAGGGACTCCGCTTCGAGCTTGCTAAACTCCAGTTCCTGACGCCAACGGAGAAAGAAGCCTTCCTTTCCCTGCACGGCCAGCGCCTGGAACAGGAATGCATCTCGGAAGAGGATATCCATGCATCCTTGAACGCAATCTGCCAGAAACTCTAAACTCTCCCTAGAAGAAGCAGCCATTTCCTCATGGCTGCTTTTTCAATCCGCAAAATCAGCACGGTTTCCAGAGCTCCTTACGTGCTACTCTTTCTGTAGTGAAACGGAACAGCCCGCCTTCCTTCCTTGCTCACCCCACCAATCCAATGGGCAAGAGAAGAGAAGGGAGAGGAGCCGACTGGCTCTCTATCCTCCGACCAGGCCTCCTTTCCGGGCTTCCAGCCGTTTCCGTGACCGAAAGAGTATACCGCATCAAGCATGAAGGAATAGAGAAAGAAGGAATCTGCCATGAAATGCGTCATCGAAGTCCCGAAGGGGAGAGAGACAGACTTCCGCTGGTACATGGACCAGTTGGAAGCCAAAGTCTTAGAAGAAAGCGACAACCTTGTCTATCAGGTCATCCCAGACCGCATGATTCGTCAGGAACTTGAGAAGTACAAGAAGGCGCATCCTGCCATCGGGAACTACTTCAAGGATGAAGACCTCATCAAGGATGCCACGGAGTTCCTGCAGGACGAAGCCAATGATGCTCCTGCTGTCGAGGCGGACGCGATGAAAAAGAGAGTTCAAGAAGGAATTTCCTTGAGCCTTGAGGATGCACTTGCCGATGCAGAGCAGATTGAGCACTTCAAGAATGACCCCGCCCTTACGCCAGAAGACGTCGAGAAAGCCAGGAAGTACCTCTTGGAAGACGGTATCCACGCTTGGGATGCTTCTTATATGAAGGCATCCATCTTCTCCGTCTTGGAGCAGACCGAGAACATCAACCGAATCATCTGGAAACAGAATAAGATTGTCTATAAGCTTGCCACAGAGCTCCGCTCGGTCCTCTCTGATGCCGAGAAGGCCATCTTCCTCGCCGACCCGAAGAAACCGCTCGACGAATCCCTCGGCAACTTCCTCTTGAGCAAAGACTTCGATCCCGATAACCTCACAAAAGCCCCGGCAACGGCTGAAGAGCAGAAGAAGGCAAGAGAGATTGTCCCGGCACTCCGCAAGTTCTCAGAGAAAATGGAACAGATTCTAATGAACCTCCGCGATGGCTCCGAGAAGCCTTTCAGAGCCAACCCACTCATCCAGTACCTTGATGCAGCAAGAGAACTCAAGCCGTTCCTACCCGAGACCGTTGCTCTCCGCACGGACTTCTCTCCAGAAGAAGCAAAGACTCCACAGGAAAAAGAGACCTACGAGAATCTTCAAGAGCACATGAGATTCTTAGATGCCTTGCGTGGCCATAAAGTAACCGACTTTGATCCGCTTGATTATCTGCTGGACGATAAAGAGCCTCCGGCTCTTGACTCGATTCGTCCTGACCCATTCACCGCAGCCTATCCGGTGATAACAGAACCTATGCGGGAAACCTACACGGTAGATCGAGACAACCTGGATTATGATGCACTCAATAAAAGAGTTGCTGTAAAGCTCCTTGATCACGATGCCAATCGTTCCGTATTCCATGACTTTGCCACACTGGCCTCTTCTCTTGGTGTGCCAGCGCAAAATGAAGCCGAGCGAAAAGCGGCTGTCGATCAGTATACCGAAGAACTTATCCGTGCTGCTCGTGCAGAATTTGCGATGAGAGCGTTCGAAACGATTCCTGGGGTTTCTATGGGGCAGATTGAGACGGCTCAGAAGTATCTCTTTGAAGAGCATCTCCTGCCATATGATGCCCATAAAACTCGCCATGTCCTCTATCAGAGTCTTATGGCACTCAAGGATACACCAAAGGCTAATGAAACTCTTTCTCGTGATTGGTTCACCGAAACCCTCCCAGCTTGCCTTAATCGTATGAAGGAAGCCGAGACCCAGATGGAAAAAGCCCTTTTCCTTGCTAATCCGAAACATCAGAGCGATGAGTATGCTGGAGCATTTCTCCTTACTAATGACTTGCATCCATTTCATGCACAGGTACAGAAAGAGAAACTCATCCAGAATGCCCAGAAGGCTTATGCAAAACTCGGCAGTCTCTGCGATCTTGAAGATACGTTCCATCACATCCTTGAGCAGGCAGAGCCGGCTCCCAAGGATGCGACCTACGACCCGGCACTTGTCCAGTGTGCGCTTCTCTATCAGGATGCGGCAAAGAATCTGGCAGATACGCTGGGAAGCAATTCCATCGGCATGCGCAAGATCTTTTTCGTGGATGAACTCCCGGCTGAGTGCCGAGAACCTTATCAGGAAGGTGAGAAGAAGCTCGATGCCCTCCGTAGCCGCGTAGAGCCGGAAGGCAAGGAATCCCTTGCCGAGAAGACCATGCGCGAGATTTATACGAGAGACGCGAACGTCTTCTCCTACGATGACCTGAATACCCGTGCCGTTGCCCAGCTCCAGCAGCTGGGGGCAAGCGATAAGACGATCAAGGAAGTCGCCAAGATTGCTAAGGTGTTCAACCCGAGCATCAAGGACACCAAAGCGTATACCAAGCAGCTCGTAGAACAGGCAAGCTGCCAGAAGACCTCAGAACGTAACTGAAGAATAGACAGCGCCCTAGCGGCACTGTAAACTACTATATGATAAAGGAAAATAGGAGGAATCATCATGGCTGAGTCTATCATGAAAGAAGAAGATTTCATTTTTGCAGAGCGTCCGAAGACGCTTGACGACCGTCTCCGCCTCTTAAAGGCACTCCTCGTCAACTGGGAAGCCGTTGAGGTCAAGGGAGACGGCATCGGCGGTGCCGGCTTCTGGGGAGATTATCTCAATGGCGCAGAAGGCAAGGAGATCGAAGACCGCCTTGCCTCCTTCCTCCACGAGAACAAGGATTGCGCTGAGTACTACCTCAGCAGCCTCAAGGAGCAGGGGATGGACTTCCCGTATACCGCAAAACTCACGAAGGCGGCACTCGAGACGGCCTATGGCAAGGATAGCAATATCCAGTTCGCCGTACTCCCCGAGAACGAGCCTACTACCTGCTTCAACGGAGCGTTCCGCGTCACGTCCGTCGGAGGCGTCCCTGAGACGGATGATGTGTTCATCTTCGCAGAAGACAAGAACGGCAACCCCTATGCCTATACCAAGGACTTCGCTTTCGATAAAGAAGACCGTCTCACGACCAAGAGCCCCGATGCCTATTCTACGCTGGAGAGCTTCGGCTTTGACGTAACGCTCGGAAAAGAAGAGGAGAAACAGGATATCCCTCTCGACCTGCAGGCCTACAAAGAGGAACACCCCGAGAGTTTCCCGAACCCTGAAGCCTTCCAGACGGAGTGGTTCGAAGAAGGATATGGTCCGACCGAAGGCCTGACCACGTTTATCTGCCATGAAGAGACCCAGAAAGGCCCGCAGTATTATCTGGCAGGCTATCCCATCACGGGCTATGACGAAGAACCCGTCGTCGAAGCGGGGATGATGCTCCCCGTTTCGACCGATATCCTGAAGATGGCGCCGGCAGCGCGCGACAAAGTCGCTGCGGAACTGGACGAGCGCATCTTCCTTCCAATCCGGAGAAAGAGCTATTCTGCTGCTCCGTATGAGCGCATCTCCGACCCCGATATCCGTGCCGTCGCTGAAAAAGAAGATAAGAAAATCGCGCAGGAACTCTTCGGCGACGGGGAGCGCTGCGCCGATCAGTACGACGCGTACTACCAGAAACTTGCCAATGCGCTTCTCGACCACGAGAACCCGAAGCTTGGCATCGAGCGCATCGCTGCTGCTATCGAGCAGGCAGCACCTGTCTGCCATAACCACCTGCACGAATGCAGGACTACGATTCATGACACGAAGTATGCTGTTGAGATGCTCGATGACGTCCTGCGCGAGCGCGGTGCTTCTAAGGAAGACCAGGAAGCCCTTGCAACTTACAAGAAAACGTTCCATGCGAAGACGAACAGTCTGGATGACGAGAGCCGTCTTGAGAATTTCTTCTGCAAGAGTGCCAGTAAGGCCGATATCGATAATGGCCTGAGCGCCCGTCTGGTCAAGACCGACAATGGTGAACTCACCATCCAGATTGCCGAGATGACGCAGGAGAAGAACAATGCGGCAGAGCGGGAGAGCATCCCTCTCAACCAGGAACAGGGCAAGAAGCTCAATATCCTGCGTGGCCGCGTGGAACCAGAAGGTAAGGAATCCCTTGCCGAGAAGATCATGCGCGAAGTCTACACGAACGATGCAAGCGCCTCTTCCTATGACGACCTGAATACCCGCGCCGTTGCCCAGCTCCAGCAGATGGGCGCAAGCGATAAGACGATCAAGGAAGTCGCCAAGATTGCACAGACGATCAACCCGAACATCAAGGATGCCAAAGCGTATACCAAGCAGCTCACCGAGCAGGCCAAGGCATTCACGCAGAAGAAGAATCGTGCATAAGAAAGAAGGTATTCCGTTATGGCAGAACACTTCGCTCATACGATACTTCTTGATAAAGAGGAACTCGATCATCTGAACCGTATCCTTGCCTTCGACCCAGCGAAAAATCAGGAACTCATCCAGTCGGAAGACCCTGCCATCCGCGCTCGCGTGAACGAGATCTACGATGAGGACCTCTTCTATAGGACAGTCGATTTCCCAGATGGGAAGACCTTCACCCTCCGTATGATTCCCTCAGATGGAGAGTATCCTGCCTACGTCGAAGCAACCCTTGATGATGCAGAAGGACTCCGTGTCGCGTTTCACGATGACGATGGACGTCTTGACGTCCCGTGGCGGCTCGAAGACATTGACGGGAACGCTTACACCATCAACATCCTGGCAAAGGAACGCAAGATTGAACCGCTTGAGCATACCATCTCCCTCGATAAGGAGCAGCTCGACCACCTGAACCGTCTCCTTGCCTTTGTCCCAGTCCTCCATGCTGAGAATCCAGATTACGAAAATCTGCGCACCTCTAAAGACCCCGTGACTCGTGCATTCGCAGAAACCATCGGGCAGGAGTACCCTCTGTTCGAGACCCAAATCCTGTTTCCTGATGGGAAAAGCATGACAATCGGTGTCTATCCTCCAGAAGATGCCAGCCATCCTGTCACAGCACGTGCCTTCCTCGATTCTGCCGAAGGCGAAGAGCTGGCAAGGAGCGACGACGAATACAATCTGGACGGCCTGTGGGAACTCCGGGATGAAGAGGGGAAGCGCTATGCCGTAGGCATCCAAGAAAGAGAGCGTGATGTCGTCAACGCAAAGACTGAACCTGCCGAACAAGTTACGCCAGCCCATGAAACCAATGCATTCGAGGATACCTTGTCCATCGAGCCGGAGCAGTTGGACCATCTGAAGCGCATCCTGTCGGTCAACCCATATGACTACATCACGCCTGATGCGAAAGACCGCTTGTACGAAGTGGACAATCCTATCGTCCAAGAATTCGTCGATAGCATCGGCGAGACCCCGCTCTTTCAGGAGTCGTTCTCTTATCCGGACGGGAATACCGCCATCTTCACGGTCTGGCCACCATCCGACGAGACAAGCCCTGCTTACGCCGAGATGTGCCTCTATGTAGATGGAGATGCACATATCTATGATGGACAGAATAACATCCAAGACCCTCTGGAAGGAAAGTGGGAAGTAACAGACCCGCATACTGGCCATATCTATACGCTCAACGTCGAGGAAAGAAAGCGTGTCATCGACAAGACCCCGCTTGCCGAGCGCCTTGCGGCTCTCCGTGAGAAGACCTTCAAAGCACTGGATGCCTATCAGGATCTCCCAGCTGAAGCGCGTGGCAAGGACTATGCAGCACTTGCTCATGAGCTTCCTGAAACCCTTGCTGCCTTAAAGCATGAACTTGCAAGACGCATCCCGCAAGAGCCAACGTCCATCGATAAGCGTGCAGGCGAATACCTCACTACTGGACGCATCGACTGGAAACCGTTCGGCGAGGCTGCGCAGGAAGAAGCCGAACCCCTTGTGCCGGCGCTTTGCACCTTCGCAGAAAAGATGGCAACGGTCGAGGATACCTTCCTCAAAGCCAAGGAAACCAATCTTCCAGAGGGATGCGTCCCACCGGATATCATCCAGTACAAGGATGCTGTCATGGAACTCCGCAAGGCAGCCCCAACCATCCTGCACAATCATCTCTTTGTAGCGGACTTCTCCCGTGAAAAAGAACATTTCCTGCAGAATGATTTAGAACGGTCTTATCGAGAAGCAGTCAAGAACATCAACTTCCTGCGCGGGAACACCCCGCTCAAGGGCAAAGAGAGCCTCGCCGAGAAGACCATGCGCAAGGTCTACAGCGAGCACAAGGATACGGTCGACTACGACAAGCTTAACCAAGAGACCGTAGCAAGGCTCATCGAGAAGGGTGCAAGCGATAAGAGCATCCGCAAGGTCGCTGAGATTGCCAAGACAATCAACCCCAGCATCCAGAATACCAAAGTCTATGCCAAAGATCTCACAGCGCAAGCCAAGCAGTCTCGCGAAGCAGCGCGAGGCTGATAGGAGAGGAGATGCTTCCATGAAATTCGTTGTTGAAATCCCTGCCGAACAAGAGCAGGCGTTCAAGCAGGCTGTGAAAGACTGCAACGGCTCGTGCCTCATCGGCGACCAAGACCTTGTCTACGAAGCAATCCCTGAAGCACGAATCCGCAGAGTCCTTGAAGCGTGCCGAAGCCATGCCGACCCGCTCCTCCAGAAATACTACACGACAGAGAACCTTCTCCCAGAAGTGAAGGCGTATGTACATGAACAGTTGAGTGATTACTACCTGGCTGGCACCATCAAAGCCGGCCTTGAAGAACCACTCGAGCGTGCCAAACGCCTTGAGACGTTCTCAAAGAAAAGAGGTGTGACACCGGCACACCTCAAACGGGCAAAAAACCTCATCTTGCAGAAGGACATGGACATCACTGGCGCAGATGATGCCGAAGTCGGACGCTGCGGGATTCCCAGCGCACTGACTTCCACCTACAACTATACCGTTACGGCAGGATATTTCCCAAGGTCGCTGATCCGCACTGCCAAGGAACTTTCCCACGACATCCAGTACCTTGATGATGCGCTCTTCCTCTTAGACCCTGCCCGTGATGCAGACGAGTATCGAGGAACCTATACAAAGACCAACGACATCAACGCAAAGCCGGCAACGCCAAAGCAGGAAAAAGCAGCCAAGCAGTTGGGGAAGGCAATCACTTCCTTCTCGAAGAAAATGAATACCATCCAAGAAAATATTACGGCAGTCATTGAAGCAGAAGCCAAGCGTGCTCAGGTGGATGCCAAAGAAGCCGTCCACTACGGATGGCTCCCTGACAGACAGAAAGCGAATCAGCTCGCTGTAGCATGTGCCTTGTCTTATGTGGATACTGCCAAAGAGCTTCGCCCTGTCCTTCCAGCTACGTTCCGCGTCCGCACGGATTTTGAAGAAAAGGACATCCATCTCGATGCGCCCGTCCTTAAACTCTATGAGAGCGGGAAAAAGCAACTCGACTATCTGCGCAGCCGTAGTGAACCGACAGGCAAAGAGAGCCTTGCTGAGAAGATGATGCGCAAAGTCTACAGCGAGAACAGAGACACCGTCGACTACGACAAGCTCAACCAAGAGACCGTAGCAAGACTCATCGAGAAGGGCGCAAGCGATAAATCCATCCGTGAAGTCGCTGAGATGGCCATGAAGCTCAATCCGACCATCAAGGACGCTAAGAAGTACACAAAGTATCTTCTCATTCAAGCAAATAACTATCGCAGTAAGGCGGCAGAGAAGTGAATACAAAAAGGGCATGCCCACACGGACATGCCCTTTTGCTATACCATCCATTAGCCTTCTCGGATTGGCAGATTGTTGTCTTTCGCCACCTTGCGGATAAAATCTACCGGCATTTTTGTATACAAGACGATTTTAGAAAGTACCAGATTATCTTTCAGCATCTCTAGAATATCTTCTATTTTCCCTTTTTTGATACCGCGCCGTTCAATGCCTTCACTGAGATTGCACATTTTAGCCACTCCTTTCTCGAGGTGAGGTGTTACCTCAATGTCAAATTCCTGCGACAGAGTCTGGAGCTTGTCTTCGACCTTGACGTCATCCAGGAGCACCATGTTGAGCATCTTCAAGAGTCCGTGGAGCTCCGTATACCGCTTCTTGCCAAGACATACCAGGATGGGCGTCAACAGGTCGTAATCGGCTTCTCTTGCCTTTGCATTTCCCTCGATGTGTTCTTCTGTCATACGATAGCGCGTAATGCTGTAAGACCACTTCTTCGTCGGCTCTGTACAAATCCAGATGGAGTAGACCTTCTGGATTTTCTCGTAGTGCGCTTTCGTGAAGATCGTGCCACACTGGCTGGAGATCATCCGGCTGCAATAGAAGATGGCACGCTTTAAGAGGGGATACCCCGGATGGAAGTCATTCTGCGCTTCGATGTTGATGATCAGCTTGATTTTTTTCCTGCTCCGTGGCACAACCGCCGTGAAGCGGATGTCGTAGAACACCGTGCCTTCCTGTTGCGTCTTGTCTTCCGTCTGCTCATTCCGGATACGCAACGCACCGCCACCGTCTGGCTCGACGACAACCGTGCCGACATCCGGCGTCCCTTGGATGTAGTGCCGAGTAATGTCGCGGATGGAGCATCCTTTGAACTCCTCGACACAGGACTGGAGGATACAGGCAATCATGCCTTTCTCGGACAAGACCTCCTTGCACGTCGCGTCATAGCGCATCTTCCTGAGTCGCTCCTGTTCGCTCCGTTCGTCCATGCCATCACATCCTTCCTGCTCTTCTTACCTCTATTTTACAATGCTTGGAATGCTTTCGCAACGCCACCTGTCTGGGGTTATCCACATCTAGCGACAAAATCGGCAAGAAGGATGCGCTTTCTTACGTCCAAATCCTGCTACTCTTTCTGTAGTAGCTGAAAACGAACGCAACTATGCAGAAAGAAGGAACCCTATCATGGAATGGATCTTGAATTCAGAGACTGACCTCACGCCGTATGGGGAAACGCATCTCCTTGACCTCCAGGAGCTCTTAGGCAATAAAGAGTCTGCCACCATCCAAGCAGACGGCAGTATCCGTCTCACTATCCCTGATGCACATGTCAAGGAAGCACTCACCGAACTCTATGATTCCTCGCCGACGCTCCAGAACTACCTGCCACAGTTTGGGATAGAGAAAGAAGCTTTCCTTCAGAATGGCATTGCGGCCTTTCGTGAAGGTTTCACCAAAGGCATCAACTTCACTCAGCTCATGATGGATCTTGCCCAAACGGAACAGAAAAACGAAGTGGCCTATCAGGAGTTCTGCAAGATGCCTGGCGTCACGGAAGATCAGAAGCGGGAGGCAAAGTATCTCACGAATCGGGGCATCGAGAAGAATGATTGGGCTTCTGTGGCAATCCATCTCCAGAACGGGATGATGTTTCCGCATTACAGTGAACTCCTTGAGAGCATGAACGGTAAAGGAAAGGCACGGTTGGATGCCTACCGTGATGCAGTCAATGACCTCGCTGATACACGGGACTTGCTTGATCTTCTGGGGAAAGCCAAGGATTCCATCTACCTGAACGACCCGAAAATGGATCAGAGAGCAGCAGTTGCTGCAAGCATCCGTATCTTTGAACCAGGCATCAAGCTTTCTGACCTTGCGGCAGAACTCCATAATCCCGACAAGCGGGAAGAATATCGCAAAGAGGGAGACGCACTCTATAATTGCGTCGACCGGCTGGTCGAACTCCACGATGAAGCAAAAGTGAAGCTCGACTTCCATCCAGATGAAATCACCAAGGAAGATCTGAAAGAACTCATCGTGAAGACAAACGATATCATCAGGAATTACGATTATGCTCGCCTCCGGGAAGGCTATGATCTTGCGCCAGTGCATCCCTTCCAGATGGGCAAGGATGAAGACCAGGGCAAGTTCTTTGCCGTAGCGGATACCATCGATACCCTGCGCAACCGTTCTGAGCCGAACCCCAAGGCTTCCCCTGCTGAAAAGGCAATGTATGAGGTCTTCTGTAAATACCCCAACAACTTCGATTACCGCCAGCTTACGATGGTAGCTGTCGCGAATCTCATGGAAAAGGGCGCAAGCAACAAGACCCTAAAAGAAGCTGTTGCCATCGGCCAGGATATCTGCCCGTCCATCGGGAAGACCAAGGATATCTTGAAGGCCGCCGAGAAACGCCATCAGGATATCACGCTGAATGCAGGACGTTAAGGAGGAATATATTATGACGGCACAGTACATCACCACCAATCGTACCATCCATCAGAACTTGAACGCAGGAGTGGACGTCCAGCCATATGAGCGCCTTGATGCCAAGATGGAAGCCTTGGAAAAGATGCGCGAATGTGCCAAGCCTCCGATATCTGTAATAGCAAAGGATACAGAATACCCGTCGAAGCTTCACGCAGAAGATGTACTCCGTGCGATGGAACGGGGCATCCTTAAGCTCTCAGACCATACGAGAGACGGTGCCCTCTATCTCCATTGCAAGATCAACGGCTATTCCTTCAGTTTTCCATCTGGTCATGAAACGGATACTGTTGCCGTGTACGAGAAAGCGGTCCCTGATCCGATGCGCCGTGCCCACGATATCCTGCGTGGCCTTGAGAGACTGCGCGATGAGGAGGACATCGGAGAATACGAATACTATGCCGACTGCATCCTTAAAGACCAGCCAGCAGTAAATGCACCTGCGTGACTCGTGTGAGTGCACAGAAGAGAGCCATCCATCTGGATGGCTCTCTTTTTCTGCAAAAACAGCACGCTTTCTACGAATCTCATCATGGTATGCTCATCCTATCCAATTCAAGCATAGAGAAAGGAGCGTTACCATGAAGAAACGAGAACCCGTCTGGGAAGATCTCGCAGAAGACATCTACTATGGCATCACATCCGGCAAGATTCCGCCACAGTACGGAGAAGAAGCATTCTTCTTCCATCGGAACAACATCGAGTTCCAGGGACGCTGGAGCTATGAGATGGGGGAACCGTCCATCTGCTTCACCGGCTGGGTCGTCCTCCATACCAAGAAACTCCAGAAAATCTACCAGCAGACCGACAGCCCGTATACGCTCGTCCATAGAGAAGACCCCGATTATCCTTACGTCTGCCTGCAGGAACGCAACGGCTACCACAAGCTCCGCTTCGATACCGACCGCCTGCGCGGCTGGAACCGCTATGAAGTCCTGCTCTCACACCTCAAAGAACTTTCCTACCAAGAGTTCCTCAAGGAAGCCCACGAGAACATCGAAGCCATCCTCAAAGGACTCGTCGTGCGTGGAGAGCTCGACCAGGAGAGTCTCGACTGGCTTCCAACCGACGACGACCCTGAGAACAACATCTGGAATACCATCGACCAGCCGAAAGCCATCCGCCAAGAGACGCTTGAAGGAATCCTTGATGCGCTTTCGCCATCCTACCAGGAATTCACCACAGACGAGGTTCAGCAGATCAAGAAAGCCCTCCTGCCGAATGTCCCGGAAGACCAGATGGAAGATTACGAAGAATACGGTGCCGTCTTCGTCGGCGATGTCCGCTACGCGGCCGCCGTCTCGCGAAGCGACAAAGGGAAAGAACCTGACCTCATCCTGATGCCATCTTATGCCAAAGGACGCCAGGACCCGTTCGACAGCATGCAGCTCTCCGACCGTGGCGACCTTTCCCTCCATATCCCTGCCTCGTTCGTGCGGGATGCCTCGTATCCTGCCATCAAGAAGCGGATTGAGACGGAGCTTCGCGAATCGTTCCGAAAGACGCACCAAGAAAATAATGGCATCCTGCCAGCCGACACCATGCATCTCCTGATGCTCATGCACCAGCCGACTGGCTTCTGGGAACGCCTGTATACCTCTTACGAGCAGGCTCCCATCGATACCCTTGCCACCTGCACACTCCCCAAGAGCCCTAAGACCGAAGCCGACCGGCTGGGGGAGAAGCTTCTCAAAGACCTCCCGCAGCGCGGCAAGCGCGTCCAGCTCGTCTTCTCCCAGCACTCGTCCTACCACATGGACCGTGCTACCTCCGACATCCTTGCCGAGTCCTTCTATGAAGCCGGCTGGGACGTGCACCTTGCCAAGGACTACCATCGGATGGAGCTGACGCACGGCACCTCCTACCTTGAGAGCGCAATCAGCCCTGACGACCGCCACCTCGTGCTCACCGGTGCTGTCACACAGGATGACCTCGAGCTCCTGATTGACCGTCTCCACGGTGACAGGGCGCATTCCTTCTACAAGCTGCAAGGCGTCCTGCACCTCGGCAAGGCCACGCTTCTCACCAAGAAGCAGTGGGAGACCGCCTGTCTCATGCATCCAGACGTCCTCGACGTGGCGCTCACGCAGGGCATCCAAGAAAATCCCCTGCATCCAACAAAAGTGCCAGCTCTTCGCGTCCCAGACCAGTACGAGGATACCGAGAAGGGAAAAGAGCGCGTCCAACTGGCACTCCTGCGCCGTCTCTTAGAGCACGAACGGGATGGCAATATCCAGAAAGATTCGCAGGGACACTACCATCTGTGTCATACCATTCAGAAGCAGGTCACTCGCTGACCTGCCCAGACTGGGCAGGTGCTGGTGCATCAAACACGAATAATATTGTAATTTTATTGGCTTCATTTTTGATTCAGCCTCTTGACTTATCAATAATGTTCGTATAAGATAAAGATACAGCAAGAACCTGCTTGCAAGTACAAGAAAGGAGAAGGCTATGCCACTCGATACACGCTATCCCGGATGCCCCGGCCCCGGACGGAACTGCTTTTCCTGCCCATTCCCGGACTGCTGTCGCCCCGCGACAAATCCCAATGCAGAAGAAGTCGAGATGAATGCGGCCGGCAGGCTGCATGAGAAGACCAAACGGTACGAACCAGACCGCACGGCACTCCGTGGCGTGCGTGGGAAGTACCTTCGCTGGAAGTGGCATCCGTCCGTCTACCAAGAGAAGATGACAACCAGGAAGAAAAGCAAGCAGGAAATCGAGGCCGAGCTCCAGAATCTCTACGGGAAGAAGCTCCGTCCCATTTCCTGCTCGATGGAGAATCGACGCCGAACCAGACTCGACGTGGTTGAGCTCTACTTTCTCCAGCATATCAAGGAAGAGAGCACACCAGAATGCGGATCAGACCAAGACTAGGAGGAATGAACATGTATATCTACCACTCCAATGGGAAGAACGGATACTTGCAGATCTCAAGATGCAAGACCTACGACGAAGCCGTAGAACTTTACACCAAGAACTATTGGGATAAATTCTACAAACAGCTCCACGGTACCTATCCGAACCGTCGCATCGAGTCGGAAGCCGAATTCTTAGAGACCATCGACACGCTCTTCTATCCGGCCCCGTGGCTTCCGAAGAATGCCTGGGACGCAAAGCCCGAGTCCTTTGCCCGCCGTATCCGCGAAATCCATCGCTACGTGCGTGCCGAGCCAAAGCTCGAGGCGATCATGGATGAGAACCTTCCATTCTGACTGAAAGAGAGGGGAGTAGTATGGAATCAGACCTTTACTACGGCTGCTGGGGCGAGTACCGTCTCCAGTACCTCAAGAGTGAGCATCCAGATCTCTATCAGGAGATGAAGGCGCAGGGGACACTCGATGCGCACCTGCAGGGCGTCGAGGAGACTTACGAGGAGAAGGCCGAAAGACTCAGCACACAGCTGCAGAAAGAGCAGGGCATCACGCCTTCGCTCAAGAACAAGGATCTCATGGCGTGGCTCAAGAAGACCAATGCCATTGATGCGCAGGTCAAAGAGATTCTGCGGCAGGAAATCTGCCAGTGAGTGACGGCCTCGCACGAGGCTGTCATTTGCATTCTTGAAGAAAGAGAGAATAGAAAAAAAGGCAGATGCGTGCATTGTCACGCTTCCTGCCTGCTTTTGCTTTTAGGCTTGCTTTTCTGCTAATTTTTTATAAATCCATGTCTGTGCTTCTAATGCACCAATCTCTTCTGCGGTTTCACGGACAACATCATAGATGTGAGAAATCCGCTCAGAATCGACATATTCGGTGAATGTCGTGTCCAAAAGGTCATCGATCGTTGTGATACCGACCAGAATGCCTTTGTCTGCGAATCCCTGCCTTGCTTCATTGAAATAAGATGCAGGAGCTTCCAGACTCGATTGCCTTCCTGCTACGAAGAGTAGGCTCTTAGCTTTCACCTTGAGAGCTGTATCGGCAGCCCGTTCAACATCGTCAGCACGGAAAGGCTTGTCCTTCAGCTCCGTACCGAGATAGGGAACATTCTCTTTCAGCAGGTCAAGATCGCTGAATTGACGCTTGGAAGAGCCTGCCTGATTTACAGGGTGTGCTATAATCTTGAATGAAGCATCCGCGTATTTGATATGATAGAGCGCTGCTGTCACAAGCACTAGTGCGGCACCACCAAATCCTTGATCGAGCAGGCTGGATAAGAACAGATAGGCATCGAAGACGGTACGATCCTTGACGGCATCCTCAATGATGTTCTTCTCTTCTGCTCGCAACCGCTTCTTTTCCAGAAGCATTGATATGATGTAGTCAATGCATTCCTTTGCATCATCGGAAGAAACGATTCTTGGCAAACCCGTGCAAAGCATTTCCAAGGCATGCGCTGGATCACCACCTGCAACAGGATTAGTCTTCTGAAGCCTCGGGAATCTTGCTGGCTTGTTCACTAATGGGTCGTTATTGCTGCCATCGATGATATTCCCAAGCATCAGTTTCTGAAATTGGAAAATCGTTTCTTTGCATAATGACCTTGCGTCATAGGCACCAGAAGAAGTATCACTGGCCTGCAAGGAAAGGATATCGATATCTGGATTGACCGCTTTTGCAGCGATTGCCGTGAACATGATATACCGATAGGTTAGACAATTCTTGCCTTGCATGACAAAATCAATCATGTCTTTTGTAAGGCAGGTCGTCACAGCTTCTTTCGTGCATCTCATATACGATTCATGCAGCATCTTCAATACTTTGTTACTTTCTACAACAATAGCCAATTCTCATACCTCCAGATATGCATCTCTCACTGCTCTAGCGACGGCCTCTGCAAACAGGCAGGGGACAGCATTGCCAATCTGCTTATACTGCTTCGTCTTCTTCCCTGCGAATCTGTATCCGATAGGGAAAGTCTGGATTGCTGCTGCTTCTTTTATCGTGAGGCGGCGTATGCTGGAAGGCACGATTGTAGTCATCGGAGAGACTTGACCAGTCATCAAGCCCTGATGATACGTGACAAACCAGTTCGGCTTTGAAGGGTCATGGAGAGCGACCTCATCAATGATTGGCGTCTTGTTTCCTCCCATTGAAGCAGGGAGCGTCGGTGCAATCCCGTCAAGATTGATGGGGCGACCCGCACCGTTTACCAGCATTCCTGCATAGGGGGACTTACGCATCACTGGCTGCTTGGCAAGCGTGATGTTAGATGTGCAGGTCTGCGGGTTCTCTGCTGTCCCATACTGTCCTGCCGCAAGCAAGACCTCCCTGACCGACAAAGCGCTCTTGCGGTACGCATGAAGCGCTTCGTAGAATGCGTCAGGCAAGCCGATATCTTTGCGTACACCAATGAAGATGACGCGATCGCGGTTCTCAGGGACACCATACTCAGACGTATGATGGATGGCATAGGATACAGTATAGCCAAGCTCACTACCTTTCTTAGCAATCCCTTCTCGAACGGTTTGCCAGCGGGAAAGTTTCCCGAGTGCCGCGACATTCTCCATCACGAAGACTTTCGGCTGAATGGACTGGACAACATCCAGGAAGCGCCAGACCAAAGCAGAGCGGGGGTCGTCTGGGTCCATCTTACCGGCAATGGAGTAGCCTTGACAAGGAGGACCGCCAAAGACTACATCGGCACCACGGAACTTATCCATAGAACCCAGATAATCGTGGATATCCCCTTCGGCCATCACGCCCGCACTTTGTGGACGATTCTCACGCCAAGCTTCTGCTGCATCATGATCGAATTCATTTGCAAATACTGTATGGAAGCCGGCCTTCTCGAAGCCGACATCGAGCCCACCGGCCCCAGAAAAAAGTGAAACAGAATCCATGTCAATCTCCATTCTACTAATAGATATTAGATTTGTAAATAATTAAAATGATGCGCGCTTGCAGATGACGTTGTTTTTTGTTCAGTCTTCTCGGATTTCTACAATATCATCCAGCCCACATGCGAGGGCGACTGCAATCTTGGCCAACGTCTCCATCGAGACAGGCTCATCTTTCCCTAGTTTGGCAAGGATATTTGTGCTGATGCCTGCCTGTTTGCGCATCTGCGTTTTCGTCATATGCTTATCGATGAGGAGCTTCCATAAACGATTATAGCTGTAGGTCATGCTTGTCCACCTCCAAGACCTGCTGTGAGTGTGCTTATCAGTATACTAGGGATGCTGATAAATGTCAATATAATATCATCAAAACATGATATTATATCTTACATCCTTTATTTTACAGGGAAAACACGCTACTGGATACCATTCCTAGTTTGACTTATCCACAATTTTAGACAAATCTTGAAATATTCTCTGATACATATGGTATACTTATCTATAGAGTGTCTCCAGATGAACATTTACTGTCATTGCGCGAAAAGGAGCGATGCATCATGAGAAAATGGAATGAGATTGAAGCTGATCTTAAGGCATTTCACGCAAAATCCCCACGTGGGGAAGCTTGCCTTGAGCGGCTGAAGAAAGATCTGAAAGAAGCTTGCCAGGGTTTGCCACGCTATGAGCAGGCACTCCGCGAGGCAGCCCGTATGAGTGCCGACCTCCGCATGGAGTGCAACCTGGAACGAGGCGACTCTCCTGATTCCATCGACACCAAGACATACGAAGAAGAATTCCTGCAGAAGTGGAAGGCACATGCCGGCATCGAAGCACCTGCAGCAGAACCACATGAGGAAGTCAAGGAATCCCCTGCGCCCAAACAACGGAACCCCTTCCCCGAAAACCAATCCTTTGGCTTCTGGGCTGATTGGCGTCACAGCTACCTAGAAGAGCATCAGCCTAAGCTTTGGCAGAGACTCTTGGATGAGGGACGTGCGGCAGAATATCTAAGAGCCTTCGACGATGAGATACAAGACAAGGCCGACCGCTTGGAAAAACAGATGATCCCGAAGTTTGGCCTGACTGAGGAGCTCAAAGAGCGCGACCCAATGGCCTGGGTCGGTGTCTACAATAACCTCCGACAGGCCATCCGTGAGATCCTCCAAGAAGAAATCTACTCGCCCGTATTATAAACCTAACAAGAAAGCAGGATATTTCCTGCGTCATCCTCTGCTACCATATCTGTAGCACCAGAAAGCACGCCATGCCCTTGTGCATGGCGTGCTTTGTCTATACAGATAGAAACGGAGGAATCGATATGCCAAAGCCCATCTCCATCGGCACCCTTGCTATCGCCAACCATGATTTCGAAAAAGAACTCCGTGAGGACCCAGCTGCCTTCCGTGCCTTCCTCGACACGATGGCCAACTTCCATAAGTACCCGCTGGAATCCCAGGAGAGCCTGCACCAAGCAGGCATCAAGGGACGCATCCCGCTTGCCACCCCTTCTCAGTGGAAGCAGATCTGTGACCGTCAGGTAAAAGAGGGGGAAATCGGCATTCCCACTCTTCGGACCGTCCTTGTCCCGCGCAAGAACATGCCTCCACGCCGGCGACCTGAGATCTGCATCGTCTACCCGCTATCTGCTACCGAGCCTATCGAAAAAGAGAATGCCGAGGAAGTCTCTCTTTGGCAGTTCGATGCAGCCCGCCATGCCGATATCCTCAATCATGTTCTCCCGGGTTCTTCCAGCCTTGCCGAGCGCATCCGCGTCCGCGTCCTCGAACGCCTGCCTGAGAATAGTGGCGACCCAGAAGCCATCGCTGCCGCAACAGCGCACATCGTCCTGCACCGCCTCGACCTAGAAGACGACTATGCCGTCTCCAAGCAGGCTCTACAGAATATGCCTATCCATAAAGTCCTCGAGAACTCCCAGCGCGAAGCCTTTGCCATCCTTGAAGCGATCGGCAAAGAAGTGAAGGCACAGCAGAAACAGGAAGCTGAGAGAGAACAGGAGCAGGAAGCATCCCGCGCCCGCACGGTGATGGATGAACCAGAAGAAGCGATGGAGGAGACGCCAGAAACGCTTGGCATCGACCCGAGCATGCTGGAAGATGAGAGCGTACCAGAAGAGACCATCGCACCGGAACCGCCGGCAGAAGAACCCATCGACGCCGATGCCCTCGGCATCGACCCGAACACCTTAGAGGATGAGACCACGCCAGAAGATCTGGAACCATCCCCTGAAGAGCCTGCGCCGGAATCCGCCGATGACGACGATACCTTCGAGACGCCAGACGATCTTGGCATCGACCCCAACACCTTGGAAGACGAAGACGAGGAGGAAGAAGAATTCCTCACGCCGGAAGACTACGGCATCGACCCTGACGAGCAGGATGCTATCGAGGCTTCGGAGCAGGAACTCCAGCAGGCTGTGAAAGAGGAGGAAGCACAGGCAATCCACCTGACAGAAGGAACACCGTTCACTTTCTCCATCCAGCCGGGCTGGAACGAAGAGCAGGCTGTCGACGAAGCCGTTTCTGCAATCGAGCGTCTCACGCTCGGCTACCAGGAAGAAGAGGGGAGAGCCTTCCCATATGAGCAGGCCATCCATACCATCTGGCAGACCGTCTGCCATGAGGCCGGTTATGCGACCGAGAACCTCGAGCGCGTGACGGATACCCAGGAGATTGCCATCCATACCATCTTCACCATCGAGGCCATGCGCGCCGAGGAAGCCAAGAGAGTGGCTGCACCAAAGCAGGAACAGCCGGCTGAATCCCAGCAGCCTTCCCAAGAAGCAACACCTGCAGAGGAACCCACGCAGCCTTCCCCAGAAGCCTCTCTTTCGATGAACGACTCTATCCGCGACTGGTTCAAGGAAGCGCGCCCAGACCTTGATGATTACGAGCTCATCTCGGACATCACCTTTCAGGAACTCCTCGATGCCATGAAGGAAGGCTATGAAGGTTATGCGGTCATGGGTCATGGAGTCGACTCGGTTCTCCGTGAAGCCATCTTTGAGGAGCTCTCCAAACGCTCCGGCCTGCCGTATGGCGAGATCTATGACACTTGGCTGGATGCCGAGCGCCCGTACCCCAAAGAATCCATCCGCGATTGGTATCACTACAAGAAGAACCTGAAAGATCCAAAAGTCAACGAGATGCACGAGATGACCTTCGATGATCTCCTCACGCATCTCCAGAATGGCGAGAACACCTATCAGGTCATCGGCGTCTAAGACAGCGCCATCCGCGAGATTCTCCTGCAGGAACTTGCCCGCCGCTACGAGATCTCCATCGACGAATTCCTGCAACCAAGCAGGGAAGAGAAGCAGGAAGAAGCAGCCAAAGAAGAGAGCCAGAAGAAGTCTGTCGAGGCGCTCTTTGACGACATCCTTGCCCCGGACCGTCCTATCCCGAAACCCATCGACGAGCTCACGAAGGATGATTTCATCCGCGACTGGTACCGCGATCAGTACCCGGAAGACGCAGCAGGAAGCCACATCCCGCTCCAGATGACCTTCGGGCAGCTCTTTGCCCAGCTCGAGAGAGGAAGGAGCATCGACGAGATCATCCCGAACCTCGGCACAGACCCCATCATCCGCGAGCGCATCCTCTCTGGCACCAGCACGGTCATGGGGGATGACGCGCAGGCTCTGCAAGATGCCATCCTGCAAAAGCAGCACGAAGACACAGGAGATTACCATCCGCCAATCGAGCCGCGCGAAATCGGCGACCCGACTCTCCTTGATTTCTCCATCCCCGGCACGCGCACGCAGGCCTTCGAGCAGTGCAGGGACGCCGTTCTGGTCCTGCGCACGCTCCAGCGCGAGCACCGTGCCCCAACCGAAGAAGAGCAGGCAACGCTCAGGAACTATCCGGGTTTTGCGGGAATTTCTGCACAGCTCTTCAGCCCATACAGCCGACTGCGACAGTGGGAAGCACGCAGTACTGTCATGAAGACGCTTCTGCGTGATATCGGCATCCAGCCACAGCAGGCCAACCCACAGCTTCCTGAAGACGATGCCTTCGAGCCAGACCCCGCGCTCCTTCGCGGTATCTACCAGGGACTCATGGCTGCAGGCTTCAAAGGTGGCCGTGTCCTCAACCTCCATGCCGGCACTGGCCGTTATTACGATACCATGCCAGAAGAGATGCGTAAGAAGAGCCAGTTCGTCGCCATCAACGACGATCTTACCGCACGCAAGATCTTCTCAGCCCTGCATCCAGACCTTGCCCAGAGCCAGCAGAACTTCAAGGGCACAAAACTTCCCGAGAACGCCTTCGACCTTGCAATCGGGCGCGTCACGTATGACCAGGGAGGCGACGGCAAGCTCGAGGACGTCAAGGCACTCAACGGAAGGAAATATACCTCCAAGCAGGTCTATGAGCTCCAGAAGCTCATCCAGAGCGTCCGTCCCAATGGCCTTGTCGTTGCTCTCGTGAATCGGACGTTCCTGCAGGATATGCATGAATACGAGCATCAGGAAGTCGGTCGGTACGCCGACCTCGTTGGCGCATTCCACCTGCCGACCGAAGCCACGCGCAACAGCGCCCTTCCGAGTGCTCTCCCGAATCTCAACAGTTATATGGACTATGATGTCGTTCTCTTCAAGAAGCGTGAGCGCGTCCTTGACCGCTTCACGCCGTCCAATCCACCAGAAGACTGGCAAAATCCCTATTTCGTGTCATCGACCGAGCTTAACCGCTATTACTGGAAACACCCCGAGCACGTCCTCGGTATCCAGAGCCAGCGCCCGGGAAATGGAGCCATTTCCGCCGATGAGCCTGCTGATTCCGTCTACTTCACGGATTATGAGAAAGGCCCCGTCAGCCAGCGCCTTGCAGAAGGCATCAAGGGACTCGGGCAGTTCTATACCCCAGACAAGACGCAGGACGTGCCGCTCGACCTTTCGTCCTTCCAGCCCATAGCCCGCACGGATGCACCGTATGGCTATCTGCAGAACGAAGAGGGTAGTCTCATCTACCGCACGGCAGAAGGGGAGGAGCGGGAGCTTTCCTTTGCAGCAGAGGATAAGGCCTGCATCCTTGCCATCCTTCCCGTCCGCGATGCTGCCGAGCGACTCTTGCAGGCCGAAGCAGAATCCTGCTCGGATGCCACGATGAAGAACCTCCAGCAGGAACTCACGCAGGCCTATGATACCTACCGCAAAGCCTATGGTCCTATCCAAGGAAATCGCGTGATCGAGAGAAAGTTCTGCGCTGCCGACCGCACGAGCCGTCTCCTCTTAGCCCTCGAGACGCAGCGCGGCGAGACCATCACGAAGAGCGCCATCTTTACGGAGCGCGTCCTTCGTCCAGAGCCCATCGAGACGCACACCGATTCCATCTCCCATGCCCTCGAGCTCTCGCTGGCCAACCGCGGCTACTATGATATGGCATACTGCGCCGAACTCACCGGCAGAACGCAGGAAGACCTCACCAAGCATCTTCCCGATACCGTCTGCTACGATTATGCGCAGGGCATCTATGTTCCCAAAGACGAGTATCTCTCGGGCAACCTCTATGAAAAGCTCGACTTCCTCCATGACTACGAGCAGCATCTGCGCGACGAGAATTTCTACCGCACCCAGGAGGAGCTGTATCCTCTCAAGACCTTCCCGCCATTCGTCCCGAAGGACGCGGAGGAGGGGCGCATCGCGCAGGCAGCCGGCCATCTCAAGGCCAAAGACTATGCCGTCCTCTTCCAGAACGAAGCACTCCTTGCGCAGTACCTCCATGAGGATGCCACCCTCATCTGGCCACTCATCGAGGCAGCCAAGCAGGCAGATACGCCGGAAGCAAAAGCTTTTGCCGAGAAGAGTGATGATCCTGCTTTCTATTTCCGTCTCCTTCAGCAGGGGATGGAGCTCTACGATCCGCGTGTCACGCAGAGTCCGCGCCTTACGCGCTACGGCGGCCGGATGCCGGATGGCTATCAGGCACTCGGAGAATTCCTCAACGGTGTTGTCCATATCGATTCGGGAACGACTGGAATCTATCCCGTCGAGAATGGTGTTATGCATGTAAAGCTTTCCAAGCGCGATGGAGCACTCCAGGCGTTCTTCGCTGAAGCTGCTGAGAACGGCGCAATCAAGGAATGCCATCAGATGCGGCCGATAGATGCCCATACCTTCCGTAATGACCTCTGGAAGGCATTCAACGATAAAGCCACACAGGAAATCCTGGATGCTGAGAAGACGTCAGACGACCCTGTGGTCAAGAAGAACCTTGCCCGCATCGAGACAATTGAAGAGAACCGCAAGCTCCTGCAGCAGGAGGTAAACCGCCATGCCGTCGGCATTCAGGATATCGCGGTCAATATGAGCAGCCCGTGGATTCCGCCGACCGTCCTTGAGGCGTTCCTCAAGGATACCTATTTCCCTGAGATGGAAAAGAAGGTGCCTTTCCCCGTCGAAATCTCTTATGATCCTGCCAATGCAGAATTTGTCTTCAAATATGGCGTATGGAAGGAGCGGGGGTATCGGCGCAAGAACTTCGACATCGAAGCAAGGCTCGCAGGCTCCCAATTCTACACGTCGGAAATGGATGCATCGGAAATCATTGATGCGGCACTCAACCACAAAAACCTGCAGGTCATGGAGCGCGACGAGAACGGCAGGAAGACGAAGACTATCGACTACCGTGCCACCATCCTTGCCCAGCAGAAGGTCGAAGACCTCCGCAAGGCGTTTGAGGAATGGGTGAAGACCAGCGACACCAAAATCCAGTATGAAGGCGAATCCTATACGCCAAGTGCTCTCCTCACAGGCCTCTACAACGCGCAGTTCACGGGCATCGTGCCGCGCCGTTATAACGGTGCGCATCTGCCATTCACGGGCATGAACCCCGCAATCACCTTGCAGCCCCATCAGAAAGATGCCGTTGCCCGCATCCTCTACGGTGGCAACACGCTCCTCGCGCACAGCGTCGGTGCCGGCAAGACCTTCGAGATGGCCGCTTCCCTCATGGAAGCCAAGCGTATGGGGCTTGCCCATAAAGGCGTCATGGTCATGCCGAAACACCTCACCGGCTCCTTTGCCGAAGAGTTCCGCCGCCTGTATCCTGGTGCAAAGCTCCTCGTCGCAGGCGACGACGATTTCAGCCCGCAGAAGAAGCAGGCCTTCCTCCAGCGCATGAAACATGGCGATTACGACGCAATCATCTTGAACTACAAACAGCTCGAGAAGATTCCGCTTTCCCGGAAAGGGAAGGTGGACATGCTGAACCGCGCAATCGAGGGAGACGATAGGGCACGCGCCAATCTGCTCCGTGCTGGCGGCCCCTATACGGCCAGTGGCTACGAAAAAGAAATCGAGACCCTCAAGAAAGCGAAAGGGGAGCTCCCTATTGACGACCCCGAGCTTCAAGGCCTCTGCTTCGACGACCTTGGCATTGACCGTCTCTACGTCGATGAAGCTCAGTACTATAAGAACCTCAAGACCAATACCAAGATGAGTGGCCTCGTCGGCGTCAGCACGACGTATGCCGGCAAGACCGACGACCTCTATGAGAAGTGCCAGTACCTCAACAACAAGACGCATCATAAAGGCGTCATCTTCGCGACCGGCACGCCAATCTCCAATTCCGTCACCGAGCTCTACACGCTCCAGCGCTACCTGCAGGACGACGTGCTCCAAAAGCTCGGCGTCTCGCACTTCGATGCTTGGGCCAGCACGTTTGGCTACCAGAAAGCCCAGCTGGACCTTGGGCAGGACGGCAAGAGCTTGAAGCAGCGCATGCATTTCTCCGCCTTCAACAACGTGCCGGAACTTCTCTCGACGTTCTATCAGGTGGCAGACATCCGCACTGCCGACATGCTTCAGCTCGATACCCCAGAGGAGAAGCTCCACTACGTCACCACGAAGCCGTCTTCCCTCCAGGAAGAGGGCATCAAGGTGCTCGGCGAACGCGCCCAGGCCATCTACGACGGGACCCCCTGGACCCAGACGAGCCGCGTGGACGGCAAGCAGTACCCCGATAACATGCTTTCCATCACGACCGACGGAAGGCTCCTTGCCCTCGACCCGAGACTCCTCGACTCGAAAGCCGAAGACAACCCCGACAGCAAGGTCAACCAGTGCGTCAAGAACGCCACACGCATCTTCGAGGAAACGAAGAAAGAGAAGGGGACCCAGCTCATCTTCTGCGATACCGGCACGCCGGACAAGGATAAGAAGAACGCCAAGGACTTCTGCCTCTATGACGACATCCGCGAGAAACTCGTAAAGGCCGGCGTCCCGAAAGACGAGATTGCCTTTGTCCACGATGCCACCAACGACCAGCAGAAGCTCAAACTCTTCGAGAAAGTGCGTGAGGGCAAGATCCGTATCCTCCTAGGCTCTACCAGTAAGCTCGGCGTCGGCACCAACGTGCAGGACCGCGTCACCGCCATCCACGACCTCGACGTGCCGTGGCGTCCTTCCGACCTTGCCCAGCGCAAGGGCAGGGGCGTTCGCCAGGGCAACCTCAATGATTCCGTCGACATCTACCGCTACATCACGCAGAACACTTTCGATGCCTACCTCTGGCAGATCAACGAGAACAAGCAGCGCTTCTTATCGCAGGTCATGACGAGCCGCACGCCGTCCCGCTCGATCGAGGACGTCGACAGCGCCGTCCTCACCTGCGCCGAGGCCAAAGCCCTCGCCGTTGGCGATTCGAAGCTCAAGGATGCGATGGTCCTCCAGAATGAGACCATGCGCCTCTCCCTCGAGCGCGACGCCTACCTTTCCCAGCAGGACCGCATGGCAGAAGACCTCGCGTCCTACTACCCAGAAGCCTTCGAGCACCTCAAGACCGCCAAGAAGAACCTCGAGGCCGACTACAAAGCCCTGCAGCACAGCAAGGACAAGACGATCACCATCTCGGGCAAATCCTTCCCAGAGGATTCCTTCCCGTATCTTCTCAAGAAGATGCAGGAACGCATCAACGACTGGACGATCACAGGCACATACCGCAACATCCCGATTACTTGCCATAAGGACAAGGACGGCACGCTCCAAGTGAAATTCCAGTTCAAGGAACCAAGAGTCCTCGCCATCCCGCCCCTTGCTACGCAGCGCGTGATCCAGAACCGCATCGAGAAACTCCCACAGGACATCTTAGATGCTATCGCCCAGAGCGAGATTTCCCGCGCCGACCTCAAGAAGATGCAGGAGCGCGACGAGAAGCTCTGCGGCAAGCCCTTCCCGAAAGAAGACCAGTACCTCGAGAAGCGCACCAAGCTCCAGCGCTACGATTCTCTCCTGCAAGCCAAGAAACCCTCGAAGGCAGAAGAGGAGGAGAAGCGCACGAATCTCATCCTCTCCCCGCAGGACGGCACGTTCACGCCATGCGAGCGCTACTTCCTCGCTTTCGCCCGTTCCTACATGGAAAAGACCGGCGGGGAATGGAGCCCTGAAGCTGACGCGCAGGCCGTGCAGGCCCTCCAAGCGAAGCACTTCCATCCGTCCCGCATCTTTGATGCGGTCGAGAAGTTCTCGCCGACGGTACCGAGCATTCAGGAAGTCAAGAAAGCCTTCGAGATGCCAAAACTCAGCCGTGCCTGACCCCTAAACAAAAAGCAGGACGAACGTCCTGCTTTTTGCATGCCCGATTTGATTTTTCCGGTTCGATTCTGTACCCTATAGAAAAAACAGAAAGGAAGACCCAAATGCTACAGCTTACGCCCAAGACACTTGCGATCGTGGCCGGCTTCACCGCAACTGCCACGACACTCCTCTTTGCTGGCTGTGCCGAAGAGACGGATAGTGGAGAGCAGACCGTCCTCAAGGATGATGCCGGCGAGACCTATACCCTGCGCCAGAACCGCGACGGCACCGAGACCGCCGATTATGGCGATGGGCGAGAAGTCACGTTCCGCCGCGAAGACGACGGTACGCTCTCGCCAATTTCCGGTACGGCAGGCCTTTTAACCGGCCTTGCCGCCGGCTATTTCCTCTTCCACGGCTTCCAGCTGCCTTCGGGCAGCCATTTCGACACGAATACCAACCGCTATGTCGTAAGCGGCACGCCACAGAAGATCACGGGCGAGAAGCGCCGTCAGGCGCTCTCTAGCTATGTGCCATCCAGCAGCACAAGAACCGCAACGGAAAAGGCTTCGACATCCAAAGGCAGCGCCAAGAGCACGGTACAGAACCCTACCAAGAGCGGCTTCGGCTCGGCCGGCGCGAGGGGAGGTGGGGCATCTTGAGCGACTGGATTGATGCAATCGACCGCAAGATCTTCCCGTTCGTCGAGTACCCAGGATATGCGAACCGCTACCCGACACTTGAAGCCCTGCCACTTCCCGAACACCTTCTCCAAGAGATGGCCAAGGCCAGCCGGCTGCTCTTCTCGGCCTTCTGCCACGCAGGAAGCATCTTGTCCCGCTGTGATAGGCAAGTGCTCAAGGATATGGATATGCCAAAGAACCTTCTCCCATACCTCAACCTTCCTGCCTCCAACCCGATGGGTCTTCCGACATGGCTCTCGCGTTTCGACTTCGTCCTCGACAAAGAGGGGAGCCTCCACATGGTCGAGCTCAATGCCGATACCCCATGCGCAATTGTGGAGGCCTTCTATGGCAACGGCGTCGCTGCAAGAGAGCTCGGCTTCAAGGATCCCAATGCCCATTGCCAAGAGCAGCTTGCAGTATATCTGAAATCCATCTACCTCAAAGCCGATATCACGGCCTTCCAGACGGACGGCTCCGTCTCCAAAGACCGCCCCTTCGTCTTCGCGTGCTTCCCCGATTATCTCGAGGACTACGGCACCACGCTTTACCTCATGCACACCATGCAGGAAGCCGTAGATTCCATCCTGCCGAATCTCTGCGAGACCATCTGCTTCGCGTCCTTCTACGACCTGCGCGTCGATGACGATGGTGTCCTCCTGCCAGACGGCCGCCATGCGGGCGCACTCTATCGCTTGCACCCGATGGAGCTTTTGGCAGAAGAAACCGCCACGGATGGCACGAACCTCGGCACATATCTCCTGGACGGCTACCGAAAGCAGCGCTTCTCGATGATGAACCCGCCAGAAGCCATCCTGCTCCAATGTAAGGGCTTTCAGGCACTCCTCTGGCAGGATGATGTGAAGGCCTGCTTGACGGACGCGCAGCGCCAGGCTGTAGATGCCTACATGCTCCCGACGTACTTCGAACGCGACTTCGTGCCAGAACGAGCCTCCTCTTGGCTCAAGAAGCCCATCTGGGGCCGTGAAGGCTCCGGCATCCAGCTCATCGACAAAGATGGGCTCCTTGCTGGCAAGAAAGAGATTGAGGATGAGGAAGCAATCGTCCAGCGCCAAAGCCACGCTGCCGTCTATCAGGAATACATCGAGCAGCCCATCTTCCACATGAAGACGGATGAGGGGCAGATTCCCGGCTACCTTACACTTTCCTGCTTCCTGCTCGGGAAAGAACCCTCTGCCTTCTACGCACGCTTCTCCCCAGATGCGATTGCCGGTACCGAGGCCTATTGGGCACCGATCGCCGTGCTCGAACCATAAGGAAAAGGCAGAGCACCTTGCCCTGCCTTTGATTGATTTTTCACTGTTTTTGTGGTATGCTTTGCATAGATAAAAAAGAGCGAACCTAAGATGGTCGGCTCGGCATATCTATATAGCTGGAATTTCGGCCATACAAACAGCGGTGCTGACGCTGATGGCCACCGTACACCCTGAAGAAGACGTCCCTAGCGAGGACGGCTTTTTCATTTACGGATGTACGCCGAAGGGTTAACGCCGGAATGCACGGATCAGTTCCAGCAGGAACTTCCCGTCAATGATTCCGAAGGAAGCCAGTACGACCAAAACGAGAAAGACCAGCACAGAAAGTGCAGCCAGTCCGCAGACCGTAAGGGTAGCAACCTCCGAAGAGAACAGTGCTTCAATAGAAGCAGGCACTCGTCGCGTGACACCAAAGGCATCACGTCCCTTTCTATCTTGGATTTATGCCAAGCCAGACGGCTCGACTACCGATGACCATCAATTGCATCGTAGATGACAGCAAAATGCTGTGTTCGCTCTAAGGGAATTTTCCCCTCTGCTATCGTATAGCAGATACAGAGGACACCAACAAGAACCAGTTTCCTGTTGGTGTCCTTCTTGTATACCTTGCCTTCTAAGAGCCAATTGGCTATAATATAGGTAAGGAGTGAAGTATATGAGCGTTATCATTGAACAACTCGTCCAGCGTCGAAAAGAGTTACATCTTTCGCAGGAAGACGTGGCGCGTCGCATGAAAACCGTGCAAAGCACTGTTGCTCGCATTGAGTGTGGAGCCCGTTCCCCAAAACTAGAGACGATTGAGCGGTTCGCCGATGCAGTCGGATGCCATCTCGTACTGGATCAGAACTGAGATGAATAAGAGGAGAGTGAACACCATGATGCATATCACGGAAATCGATATCCCAAAAGACGAAGATGAGCGTGAATCTTTCTTGGCGTCCTACGCAGTATATTTGGCAAATCAGAAAGCACGGGTATTGGGATTCCCTAGATACTATGTAAAGGATGGCTACCTAGTAGAAGAACGCAATGGTAAGTTCAAGAAACTGAAACGTATTACAAAAACGAACTTTATGACAGAATCTAATTTATTTTATGGAGGTGTGTAATATGAAAGGCTCTGTCACAACAAATGGTTGATTTTTGACGAGAAATATCGTATAATAATAGT
>OIWV01000360.1_pt1 | contig 43908 bp, 30 predicted proteins | sample 1587751 | NCBI WGS metagenome assembly OIWV01 (sample SAMEA3888913, study PRJEB22519) | human gut metagenome | biome: human gut; feature: human-associated habitat; material: faeces | place: Denmark | collected 2010
CCTTCTTTACTTAGGGTCTTCAAGGTCTAACGACTTTGGAGACCTTTTTTTGTATTATGGCTATGGAAAATCAGTATGTAAAGCAGTATCCCGACCTTATGTCGGGCAAGAAGATAATGTATGTGCATGGCTTTGGCTCGTCTGCACAATCGGGTACCGTAACAATGCTCAGCACGTTGTTGCCAAACGCTACTGTTGTTGCACGCGATATACCTCTTCATCCGGAGGAGGGTATTGCTATGTTGCGACAGATGTGTGAGGAGGAAAAGCCCGACTTGATAATAGGCACTTCTATGGGCGGCATGTACACCGAGATGCTTACAGGTTACGACCGTATCTTGGTGAACCCAGCCTTTGAGATGGGCGACACAATGTCTAAGTTCACCGGTAAGCAGGTGTTTCAGAATCCGCGCCAGGATGGAGTGCAGGAGTTTATGGTTACCAAAGGACTGATAAAGGAATATCAGGAGATGACCACTAATAATTTCTCTTCAATAACAGATGAAGAGCGTGAGCGTGTGGTTGGACTGTTTGGAGATGCCGACCCGGTTGTTCACACCTTCGACTTATTCTTGGAACATTATCCTACGGCTATCCGATTCCATGGCGAGCATCGCTTGACCGACAAGATAGCTATGCACTATCTTGTACCAATAATAAGATATATAGACGATCGCCAGAATGGCAAGGAGCGTCCAGTGGTATATATTGACATCGAGACTTTGCGCGATAGCTATGGCAAGGCAACTGCATCAATGCACAAGGCATACGAGCTGCTTATTGAGAATTATAATGTGTATGTGCTTGCTCCGCAGTCTACCAACAATCCGCAAGCTATGGTAGACGATGTTAAGTGGGTGGAGGAATATCTTAGTGCACCAGCTTGGGGACGTGTGATATTCTCTAACGAACGCCAGTTGCAGTATGGCGACTATCTCATTGCACCAATGGCTCAGTCCGAGTTTATTGGCACGACAATAGAGTGGGGAAGCGATGAGTTTAAGACGTGGGAGGAAATAATAACGTTCTTTGAACGTTTGGGAGGTCAATAAACACGAATACGTATAATTGACGTTAATGTATAAATCGTGTAATTGACGTTAATGTATAAATCGTGTAATTGGCGTTAATCTACAAATCGTATAATTGATGTTAATGTACCAATCGGATAATTGACGTTAATGTATAAATCGTGTAATTGACGTTAATAGGCTTCGCCTTAAAAATTAATGTTCATTATACGAACATAATAATTAACGTCAATTACACGATTAAATAAGATATATTACACGCTTCGCTCTACGTATTACTTAGCGCGGAAGCGTTCAGCCTGCTGCTTGATAAGTTCAGCATCGTTGAAGTAGTCAATCTGCATAGCCTTGCGAACCTCGTCCATTGTCTGAGCTGCTGTTTCGCGTGCAGCCTCTGTACCCTTCTTCAGGATGTTATAGATTTCGGGGATATCCTGCTCGAACTCATGGCGACGCACACGGATAGGTTCAAGCATCTTGTTGAGAACGTTGTTAAGGAACTTCTTGGTAGTTCCGTCGCCGATACCGCCACGTACATAATGCTCTTTCAGTTCGTCGAGAGTCTTGTATTCAGGCCAAAACTCAGCAAAATCGTCAGGTGTGCTGAATGCTTCGAGATAGGTAAACACGGCATTGCCCTCAAGATTGCCCGGCTCGTCCATGCTCATGCGTGGAGCGCCATTAGACATCTTCTTAACCTTCTTCCATACATCGGCAGCCGAGTCGGAAAGATAGATGCAGTTGCCAAGCGACTTAGACATCTTCTCCTTGCCGTCGGTTCCTGGCAGACGACGTGCCGTTGCAATCTCCGGAAGCATAATCTCCGGTTCAACAAGAACCTCGCCGTAAGTCTGGTTGAAGCGGCGAACAAGCTCACGAGTTACCTCAATCATCGGTTCCTGGTCCTCGCCGGCAGGCACTGTGGTAGCCTTGAACAGAGTGATGTCGGCAGCCTGGCTTACAGGATAGCAGAAGAAGCCGAGAGGAATATTAGCCTCGAAGTTGCGCATCTTGATTTCGGTCTTCACTGTAGGGTTGCGCTGAACACGCGATACCGTGATGAGGTTCATCAGATATGTTGTAAGTTCTGCAAGTTCCGGAATCTGGCTCTGTATAAACAGCGTACACTTGGCAGGGTCAAGACCAGCCGAGAGATAGTCGAGAGCTACCTCGATGATGTTTTGGCGAATCTTCTCAGGATTGTCTGCATTATCTGTCAGAGCCTGAACGTCAGCCATAAATACAAACATGCGGTCGAAGTCGCCTGCGTTCTGCAGTTCGACGCGGCGGCGCAGTGAGCCAACATAATGACCCAAGTGGAGCTTACCGGTTGGACGGTCGCCCGTAAGAATAACTTTTCCCATATTTAATTTTTAAGTTTACAAGTTGTTAGAGCAAACAAGGAGCCTTGTTCGCTATTTACTGCAAAGGTACTGCAAATAGTGTGAATATCAAAGAAAAAGCGCCTATAACTTGCAATCAACTCATTTGCTGTTAAGGCTTTTTGTGCCTATAAATTTTGTGCGTCTATTAATAATGAGAACCTTTGCAACTTAAATGATTGTACGTATACAGCTATTCTTAATTATCGGCAAAGCAAACTTATGAATCTGGCATTGTTGAAGACAAGATGGAAACACATATTCGTCGTGCTGATATTTCTCGGCATGGTGTGTTCTGTTTGTGCCCAAAACAATCCGCAGAAGATTAACGACAAGCTCTATCCCCTTTATGTCAAGGCTTACAATATGCGCAAGGATGCTGCCTCGCTGCCCATTGCCGACAGTCTGTACCAGGCGTCAATAGCCATTGGCGACCGTTATGGCGAGTGTTTTGCGTTGCAGGTAAAATTCTTGCACGAGTATTATAAGCCCGACAACTTCAGCCGTTTCGACCAATCTTTGCAGGCATATATGGACAAAGTCCTGTCTTACGGAATGAACCGATTCTACTATTATGCCGTATCCATGAAGACATTTTATTATAACCGAGAGAAGCGCTACCTTGAGGGATTCCTCTATCTTCAAGAGCAGACCAAAATAGCCGAGAGCAGAAATAACCACTATGGAATATGTATGCTGCACCGTATGACTGGTGTTATACAACATTCGCGTGGCGAGTTGCCGCAGGCCATAGCATCTTATAAGCAAACCATCGACTTGTACAAGAAGTATGGTTATACTCGTAACATATCCAGAGAGATGCTTGCCATTGCCGACTGCTATCGTTTGGAGTGCAACTACGAAGGTGTCGTTAGTGCGGCAGAGGAGGCTCGCAGCTATTGTGTCAGCCAAGCCGACCGCAACAACGTTGCCATTTACGAGACTTATGGTCTCTTTATGCTTGGCCGTTATGCCGAGTTTGCCGACCGTTGCCAATACTTAAAGAACAACAAACTGCCCCTCGACAATGGTTACAACATCATAAACCATGCGTTTGCCGCTTGCAGCGCAATATACGAGCACCGCGACGATGATGCCGTAAAGATAATAGACGGCTTAGCCGATATCTCACCTGACGAACATTATCGTCTCTATTCTGCCTACTACAAGTTTAAGGGCAACTATGCCAAGAGCATAGAGTATATGAAGAAGGTGATAATGTCGCGTTTCAATTTTAGCGATGAAGTATTCAAACACGACACCTCCAGCCGCGACCGCATTTTCCGCGACCAGCGTCTTGAGGCCGAACGCGAGCAAATGATAGAGCGCAATATACAGCTACAGCTAACCAATGCCCAGATGACGCTCAACAACTCGTCGCTCGAGCTTAACCGTACGCGTGAGGCAGCACGCCTTGCAAAGATAGAAAGAGAGCACAACCAGTTGCGCTATAACCACCAGCAGCTGCGCAACAAGCAGCTATCCGACTCTATTGCCTCGCAGCGTTTGTTGAGCCAGGCAAGAGAGCGCCAGTTGCGTATAGAGCACTTTACCCAATTCTTGATTATAGCCGTAGCCCTTGTCTTGATGCTTCTCACCACAATGCACGTATTGCGCAAGCGTTTCCTTGTAAAACGCCTAAACCATGCCAACGCCAAGCTCGACAAGAGCATCAACGAGCTTAACGTGGCAATGGACCGAGCACAGGAGTCGGAACGTCTTAAGACATTGTTCCTACAGAATATGGGCGACGACTTACGAACACCGCTCAATGCGATAGTGGGATTCTCCCGACTGCTGACCCGCGACGACAATGGTCTGAATGAGGACGAGAAGAAGGAAATAGCCCAAGGCATAGTCGACAATTCAGAGGTGCTCACAACCCTCGTAAGCGACATTCTCGATATGGCAGAACAAAGATCACGCACCGCCAGCAATGGCGATTTACAAACTGTATAAAAGCAATGAGCAATAAGATGCGACATAAATTGACAACACTCTTTGTGGCAATAATAATCTTTATAGCTACCACTTTTCCAGTGGCTGCACATATCCAGCATGCCATATCTTGTGTCGCATCCAATAATTTCGTACATACTCCCAAACATATATGCTCCCTTGATACCATCCCAGCCTATGTCATCCCATATAATGTGCCGCTTGTCGACAAAGCCCCCGTTACAGCCGTAGACGCTAAGCTTAGCCAGTTGCTTGTGCCCGTTAAGCATTATTGTTTCCATTCTCACGACCTTGCAGCCGTCGACCGTGCCCTTAGACCCTATATGCTCTATGCCAAGGAGCACAACAGGATAGAGCATTTCTATACCGGAGTGTCGTTACGTACAACATTCCTTGTCAATTCTTCTGCCAATTATGCGGCGGCTATCGACTATCAAACCAAGATGCTCGATTATGCCAAGAAGCGCAATCATCTGTACGGCATAATGATCGGACTGGTGTCTCTCGGCAATATGCACCGCTCGTGCATGCAGCTGGTGCAGGCTATTGAACTTAACAAGAAGTATCCGTCACGTTTTCATGATATAGGCATCGACTACAAACGCATAGCCGAGTGTTATTTTATTGCCGTCAACTTCGAGAAGACTCTTGAGATGGCTAACCTCGGTTTGGCTATGTCAAAATCGGAAGTTAGCATTGGCGGACTACAGTGCATAAAGGCCTTAGCCCTCTTTATGCTCGACCGAGATGCCGAATTTATCACGGCATACAATGCCTATAAGTCGCATACCAATGTTGCTTTAGGTGTATCGCCTCATATGGCAAACTGCGTGGAGGTGATGAAGAAGATATACGATGCCGACTATGCTGCAGTCGACAAAATGCTTACTCATGAAAATATCGGAGGGTACATCACTTATATAAATGTAGCTTACAACAAGCGTATCAAGAACTTTCCGCGTGTGTTGGATGCCATGCGCCGCTACAACATCCTTGCCTATGGCGAGAGCAACGGAGCCTTTGCCCCTGGTTTTATGCAGATGGGAGGTGCTGTAACCAACAACCTCGCCGAGCTTGACCGTCGCCGTGCCGCCAACGAGAACTCGCGTCTTGAGCTGACACGCCTTAATTTGGAGCTAACAAAGACCCAACTCGAGCTTCATCTCTCCCGCGACTCGCAGCTCATAGCCAATACAGCCGCCGAGTCGCAGCGCCTTACGTACAACAACCAGCGCCTGCTTGCGCGCCAGTTGTCCGACTCGCTTGCCACACAGCGCCTCCTGCGCGAGGCCAGTCAGCAAAAGGCAGAGTCCGACCGCCTGCGCTTCTTTATGACTCTTGGTGCCATATTGGTAGTTACCAGCTTCTTTATGCTGTACCTTATCCACGACAACAGGATAGCCAAGAAGCTCAAGCGCACCAACACCAACTTGCACCATACCCACAAGCGTCTTAGTGTTGCTACCTCCGAGGCAATGGAGGCCGACCGCAAGAAGACCGAGTTTATGCAGAATATGAGCCACGAGATACGCACCCCTCTCAACGCTATCGTCGGATTCTCGCAGGTGCTTGTCGACGGCGACGACTCGCTCTCACCCGAAGAGCGCCTTAACATGACCAAGATAATGATCAAAAACACCGAAGTGCTCAACAGGCTTGTCAACGATATACTCGGCCTTACAAGTATTGAAAGCGGCAAATACGTTTTCAAGAACACCGATGTACCCATAAACGAGATGTGCCACCGTGCGCTATGTGTCGCCAGTCATCTCAAGCCCAAGGGTGTGAGCCTGCTCTTCGAGACCGCCTTGCCCGACTCGTTCAGCCTCCCAACCGATGCCGACCGCGTGTGCCAGGTGCTTTACAACCTTCTTACCAATGCCTTGAAGAATACCACCAAAGGCAGTGTCGTGCTAAGTTGTTCAGCCAACGGCAACGCCAAGAAGCTCACCTTCAGCGTTACCGATACCGGTATAGGCGTGCCGTTGGACAAGCAGCGGTACATCTTCGAGCGCTTCTCCAAGCTCGACACCTTCAAGCCAGGCGTAGGTCTTGGTCTTGACATCTGCCGTATGATAGCCCAAAAGCTCGGCGGAACCGTAGAGATAGACCCCGAATATACAGATGGGGCACGCTTTGTGCTCACCCTTCCGCTCGTCAGTTGCGGCTGACGAGCGGCGCTAATGACGTTAATTTGCATTAATCATACAAATAAAGTCTTAGCAAATTGCGCCCGATTGGATTTTTATTGCTAAATTTGCACGCAATAAATTTTTAAGTTATATGTCATCATTTGTTGCTGATAAAATTGTAATGGACGGTCTCACATACGATGACGTCCTTCTTATCCCCGCTTATTCAGAGGTACTGCCCAAGACGGTAGAGTTGAAAACCAAGTTCTCTCGTAACATCGACCTGAATGTGCCCTTTGTCACAGCAGCCATGGATACCGTAACCGAGTCGGCTATGGCTATTGCCATTGCGCGCGAAGGTGGTATTGGTGTTATTCACAAGAACATGTCTATCGAAGACCAGGCCCGTCAGGTAGCCACAGTTAAGCGTGCTGAGAATGGTATGATCTACGCTCCGGTGACAATCCGCCGCGGCAAGACAGTGAAAGACGCTCTCGACATGATGGCAGAGTATCACATTGGTGGTATTCCTGTCGTTGATGGTGAGAACCACCTCGTGGGCATCGTAACCAACCGCGACCTTCGTTTCGAGCGTCATCTCGACAAGCTTATCGACGATGTGATGACACACGAGAACCTCGTTACAACTCATATCAAGACCGACCTTGCCGCCGCAGCCGACATCCTCCAGTCTAACAAGATTGAGAAGTTGCCGGTAGTCGACAGCGACAACCACCTCGTAGGTCTTATTACATATAAGGACATCACCAAGGCCAAGGACAAGCCAATGGCTTGCAAGGACGACAAGGGACGTCTGCGTGTAGCAGCCGGTGTAGGTGTTACAGCCGACACACTCGACCGTATGAGCGCCCTCGTAGAGGCAGGCGCCGACGCTATCGTTATCGATACAGCCCACGGCCACTCTAAGTATGTTATCGAGAAGCTTCGCGAGGCAAAGGCTTCGTTCCCTACAGTGGATATCGTTGTGGGCAACGTGGCTACAGGTGCAGCCGCTCGTATTTTGGTAGACAATGGTGCCGACGCCGTTAAGGTAGGTATTGGTCCGGGCTCTATCTGTACAACACGTGTCGTAGCAGGTGTGGGTGTGCCACAGCTCAGCGCTATATATGATGTATATTCAGCCCTCCAGGGCACAGGTGTACCTTTGATTGCCGACGGTGGTCTGCGCTATTCGGGCGACGTTGTTAAGGCTCTTGCAGCCGGCGGAAGCTCAGTAATGATTGGCTCGCTTGTTGCGGGTACCGAGGAGAGCCCCGGCGACACCATCATCTTCAACGGCCGTAAGTTTAAGAGCTACCGTGGTATGGGCTCGCTTGAGGCTATGGAGAATGGCTCAAAGGACCGCTACTTCCAGGCAGGCACCAAGGACGTCAAGAAGCTCGTGCCGGAAGGCATCGCTGGACGTGTGCCTTACAAGGGAACCGTACAGGAGGTTATCTACCAGCTCATCGGTGGTTTGCGCTCGGGTATGGGCTACATCGGTGCAGGTACAATCGAGAAGATGCACGATGCCAAGTTCACACGCATCACCAACGCAGGTGTGCTTGAGAGCCATCCGCACGACATCACAATCACAAGCGAGGCACCTAACTATTCGCGCCCGCAGTAAGCATCAGTCTGGCCTTGCGGTCTTGCACGTCAAGCCGCAGGCAATAGCAATATCAAAGCAATGGCGCAGATTGTCACTACGTGTTGCATCGGCACCATTGCTTAACGTGTTTTTTTAATAAACAAGTATTTCGCACATTAAAAATGAAGTTTAAATCACTGTTGGCTGCCATGCTCATAGTTGCAAGCAGCGCTGGCGCACAGACCGCCGACCCCGTTGTTATGACCATAAACGGGAATCCCGTGTTGCGCTCAGAGTTTGAGTATTCGTACAACAAGAACAACTCCGAGACCGTCGTCGACAAGAAGAGTGTCGCCGATTACGTGCCCTTGTTTGTCAACTACAAGCTTAAGGTGCTTGCAGCCGAGGCTGCCGGTATCGACACAACAAGCGCTTTCCGCAAGGAGTTTCTTTCTTATCGCGACCAACAGGTGCGTCCTTCTTTCATCAACGACGATGATGTAGAGGCAGAGGCACGCAAGATATATAAGGAGACACAGACACGCATAGACAGCAATGGCGGCTTGGTTCGTCCGTCGCACATACTGCTTATGCTCAAGCAGAACGCCACGCAGGCAGAGCAGGATGCTGCCAAGCTGCGTGCCGATTCGATATACACGGCACTTGTGAAGGGTGCCAACTTTGCCGACCTTGCCCGCCGTCTTTCCGACGACAAGGGTTCGGCTTCTCGTGGAGGCGACATTTCATGGGTACAGAAGGGTCAAACCGTAAAGGAGTTTGAGGACGTGGTGTTCTCGATGAAGAAGGGCGATCTGTCCAAGCCGTTCCTCTCGCCCTTTGGCTATCACATCGTAAAGCTTATGGACAAGCAGAACTTCTTCCCGTACGACACGCTCCGCGCCGACATTCGCCGCTTTATCGACCAGCGCGGCTTGCGCGACCACATCGTCTCGCAGAAGCTCGACTCGCTTGCCAAGGCTGCCCAGCCTGCCACAACGGTACAGAGCCTGCTTGACAAGCGTGCCGACGAGATGGCTGCCAAGGACCCCGCGCTGCGCAATCTGATACGAGAGTATCACGACGGCCTGTTGCTTTACGATATTTCCAACCGCTTGGTTTGGGACAAGGCAGCCAAGGACGAGGCTGGTCTTGCAGCCTTCTTCAAGAAGAACCGCAAGCGTTATGCCTGGACCGAGCCACGCTTCAAGGGCATAGCCTACAACTGCAAGAACGCCGCCGACGTAGAGGCTGTGAAGCGTTCTATCAAGAAGGTCGACTTTGACGACTGGGCTGAGACCCTGCGCAAGCAGTTCAACGATTCTACCTTGCGCATCAAGGTAGTAAAGGGCATATTCAAGAAGGGCGACAACGCTCTTGTAGACCGCGAGATATTCCAGGTAGACACCACCTACACAGCACCTAAGGGCTACGAGCACACAGCCGTATTTGGTAAGAAGCTCAAGGCTCCCAAGACCTACGACGACGTTCGCGAGCTTGTTGTGGCCGACTATCAGGAGTATCTTGAGAAGCTGTGGATTGCAGATTTGCGCAAGCAATACCCCGTTGTGCTAAACGAGGAGGCACTTGCTACAGTAAACAAGCACTAAGCCCTGCAGCCAGCAAGCAACATCAGGCACACGCCCCTCTCCCTTATACATTAATATATACTAACAAGACATAAATGCACAAACAGAACAAATTGATAATAGCCGGGCTCGCGCTTCTTGTCTGCGCCGGCACAATGGCAAGCGCCGGACACCCTTCTGCCAAGAAGAGTGTGGCTGCCGCCGATACAACCGACATGGCTGTATCGCTGCCCGACACCACCGAGAGTCGTGCTGTGGTAGACAACGACGTACCCGAACATAGCATCGCCGACGAGGTGATATGGGTTGTGGGCGACGAGCCTATACTTAAGTCGGATGTCGAGATTATGCGCCTCCAAGGCGAAGCCGAAGGTGTACAATGGCATGGCGACCCCGACTGTGTCATCCCGGAGCAGATAGCCGTACAGAAGCTCTTCCTGCATCAAGCCGAAATCGACTCGCTCAGCGTTACCGAGAGCGAGATAGCACAGAACATCGACATGCAGATTAACCGCTGGATACAGCAGGCTGGCTCTCGCGAGAAGCTCGAGGAGTATAAGAAGATGAGCATAACACAGCTCCGCTCGCAGCTGCACGACGACTTCCGCAACAACCAGCTCATACAGCAGATGAAGGAGAAGCTTGTGCAGGACATCAGCGTTACACCGTCCGATGTGCGCAATTACTTCCGCAATATGCCTGAGGACAGCATTCCGTTTGTGCCTACCGAGGTAGAGGTTGAGATCATTACACGCCAGCCTAAGATAGAGCAGGAGGAGATAAACCGCATCAAGAACGACCTGCGCGAGTATACCGAGCGTGTAAACAACGGCGAGACATCATTCGCCACACTTGCCCGTCTCTACTCTGAGGACCCCGGTTCGGCACGTCAGGGAGGCGAGATGGACTACGTAGGTCGTGGTATGCTCGACCCCGCCTTTGCTGCCGTAGCCTTCAACCTTACCGACCCAAAGAAGATATCCAAGATTGTAGAGTCGGAGTATGGCTACCACATCATACAGCTCATCGACAAGCGTGGCGACAAAATCAAGGTGCGCCACATCCTCCGTATACCGCGTGTGTCGGAGGCGGCAACCGATTCGATGCGCATCCGTCTCGACTCGCTCGCCACAGACATACGTGCCGACAAGTTCTCGTTTGAGGAGGCTGCCGCATTTGCTTCCGACGACAAGGACACCCGCAACAACCACGGCTTGATGTCGTTCAACGGCGAGGACGGCCGCACATCCAAGTTCCAGATGAAGGACCTGCCCACAGAGGTAGCCCGCGAGGTAGAGAAGATGGAGGTAGGCGACGTGTCTAACGCTTTCCGAATGATTAACGAGAAGGGCAAGACTGTTGTGGCTATTGTCAAGCTCAAGAGTCGCACACCTGCCCACCGTGCCACTATAACCGAGGACTTCCAGGTGATGAAGAACCTTGTGCTGCAAAAGGAGCGCGCCGAGTTCTTGCACAAGTGGGTAGTCAACAAGATAAAGACCACGTATGTGCGAATGAAGGACCGCTACAAGACGTGCAATTTCGAGTATGAGGGTTGGGTTAAGTAAAGCCCTGCCTCCCCACACTAATGTGGAAGGTGAGTAATATTATAGAAATGAAGAAACAAAATCCTATAAATTTAAATTGGCATAGAACGGTTACGCTGACCGTTCTATGCCTTTTTGTATTTTGTCTGTTCTCGGCTGTAGCCGCGCCGTACAAGCAAAAGAAGCGCAAGAAGACCGACGAGCGTGTGTATCTTGTGCATGCCGACCAGCTTAGCTACGACGTTTACAGTGCCGTACCCGACGCGCAGATACTGCGTGGCAAGGTACACTTCACACATGCCGGCTCGCAGCTTACCTGCGACAGCGCCTACTTCTACCAGGAGTCAAACTCGGTTGAGGCTTTCGGACACGTACACTTCCGCCAGGGCGACACTCTGTCGCTTACGTGCAACTATGCCGACTACAACGGAGCCGACCAGATGATGCACGCACGCCACAACGTGGTGCTGAAGCATCGCACGCAGACATTGTATACCGACTCGCTCGACTACGACCGTATATACAACCTTGCCTACTTCTTCGAGGGCGGCAAGCTGGTCGACGGCAAGGACCGCCTTGTGTCCGACTGGGGCGCTTACAGCACAGCCACACGCCAGGCTTCGTTCTACTATGGCGTCGAGATGTACTCGGGCAAGAACCACATCACAACCGATACCCTTCACTACGACACCCGCACATCCGTGGCGCACGTCGTTGGCCCGTCTACCATAACGTCCAAGGGCAGCATAATCCACACATCGGATGCCTACCTCAATTCGCACACCGACCAGTCGCAGCTCTTCGGCCGCTCTACCATTGTAGACAAGGACAAGTCGATAACGGGCGACTCGCTGTACCACAACAGCAAGACCGGGCTTAACGAGGGATTCGGCAACGTAGTGTATATAGACAAGGAGAACAAGAACGAGCTTCGTGCCCAGCACGTCTTCTACAACGAGCAGACCGGTTATGGCTATGCCACCAACCGTGCCTTGATGCTCGACTACTCGCAGAAGGACACGTTGTGGATGCACGCCGACTCGCTTAAGATATATACCCACAACATCGGCACCGACTCTGTCTACCGCAAGGTGCACGCCTTCGCCCATGTGCGTGCCTACCGACAGGACCTCCAGGCTGTGTGCGACTCGCTTGTGTTCAACTCGCAAGACTCGTGCATGACGATGTACCGCGACCCTATAGCGTGGAACTACAATCGCCAGCTCCTTGGCGAGGTGATGAAGGTGTATATGAACGACTCCACCGTGCGCAAGGCAGAGATTATTGGTCAGGCTTTGTCCGTGGAGAAGGTAGACGACAAGAACCACTACAACCAGGTGTCGTCCACCCGGATGGACGCCTACTTCAACGATGGTGCGATGCGCCGTGCCGATGCCATTGGCAGCGTCAAGACGGTGTTCTACAATACCGACAACAAGGACTCGGTGCTTACCGAGCTCAACTATCTCGAGACCGACACCATGCGTATGTACATGTCGCCCACCCGTCAGCTCGAGAAGATATGGGCATCCAAGTCGGTTGGCACCATGTACCCCATCACCCAGATACCGCCCGACAAGTATCGACTGCCCGAATTTGCTTGGTTCGACTATGTTCGTCCAACCGATAAGGACGACGTCTTTAATTGGCGTGGCAAGAAGGCAGGGTCGGAGCTTAAGGCGGTAAGAAGACGCGAAGCGCCGATTAGGAGTTTTGAATGAGGAATTAGGAGTTAGGAATTACGAATTTGTCGGCTGTGCCGATTAGGAATTGTTCAATTAGGAATTAATAATTCGCAACTCCAAACTCTTAACTCTTAATTCAAATAACTCGTAACTCTTAACTCGTAACTCTTAATTCAAATATGTCTTACTTCTTCAATCGCCGCCCCCGCGGTTTCCATTATACCCCGCGCTTCAGCAACGAGCGTCGCGACATCCTCGACAGTCTGCGTCGTGGAGTGAGTCCCGAGCAGCTTGCGCGCCAGTCGGCAGAGGAGTCGGCAGGCTATCAGCGTGGCAGACGCCGAGCCTCGGCATTGCCCGGCTGCATCGTAGCGTTGGCGGTGGTGCTGCTTGGCGTGTTGTTTATGATGTTGATGTATTAACAAATCAGTAACCCCAATTCTATAATATGAGCGATATAATACAACTTCTTCCCGACTCTGTGGCCAACCAGATAGCCGCAGGCGAGGTTATACAGCGCCCGGCAAGCGTTATAAAGGAGTTGGTTGAAAACTCCATTGACGCCGGCGCCACCTCCATCAATGTGGTGTGCACCGACTCTGGGCGCACATCCATACAGGTAGTCGACAACGGCAAGGGCATGTCGGAGACCGACGCCCGCCTCTCCTTCGAGCGCCATGCAACGTCGAAGATACGCAAGGCCGACGACCTCTTCAACCTCCACACTATGGGTTTCCGCGGCGAGGCGCTCGCATCCATAGCCGCTGTGGCACAGGTTACGCTCAAGACACGTCTCGAAGGCGATGACGTTGGCACCCAGCTATCCATCGCCGGCTCGCGCTTCGTGTCGCAAGAGCCTTGCTCATGCCCCGTGGGCAGCAACTTCCTCATAGAGAATTTGTTTTATAATGTACCCGTTCGACGCAAGTTTCTCAAGTCGAACGCCACCGAGCTAAACAACATTATCGCCGCCTTCGAGCGCATAGTGCTTGTCAATCCCAACGTAGCCTTTACGCTGTACAACAACCAGAACGAGCTGTACAACCTCAAGGCAGGTTCCTTGCGCCAGCGCATTGTGGACGTCTTCGGCAAGAAGATAAACCAGCACCTCCTGACACTCGACATCGACACCACGATGTGCAAGATCAACGGCTTCGTGGGCAAACCCGAGTCGGCACGCAAGAAGGGCGCCCGCCAGTTCTTCTTCGTCAACGGACGCTACATGAAGCACCCCTACTTTCACAAGGCGGTGATGTCCGCCTACGAGCGACTGATACCCGAAGGCGACCAAGTGCCCTACTTTGTCTACTTCACCGTAAAGCCCGAGGACATCGACGTCAACATACACCCAACCAAGACCGAGATTAAGTTTGAGAACGAGCCTACCATCTGGCAGATTCTCGCGGCAGCCGTCAAGGATGCCGTGGGCATGTTCAAGGACGTAACAGCCATCGAGTTCGACACCGAGGGACTGCCCGAGATACCCGCCCTTGGCGACGGCGACGACGAGGTCAAGGCACCCAAGCTGCAATACAACTCGTCGTACAATCCCTTCAACGAACCTTCGCCGCGCCGACAGGATGCCGTGCCGCAGCAATGGGAGAAGCTGTACGACGGATTGGGCGGCGGCTCGACACATCAGCCATCGCTCTTCTCGTCGGCAGGCGGTGGGGTAGTGAAGTCGAAGGCAAGTGCCGTTCCTGCAGACGGCATATTGCAGTCGCGCCGTTTCGCACAGCCCGAAGTGCCCGACGAGGCACCCGAGGACAACGTGCAGGAAGAGGCACAGGAGAGTCCGATAGAAGAGAAGTCGCCCGTACACTATCAGTATAAGGGCCAGTATATTATGACCGCCGTCAAGTCGGGACTTATGATTATCGACCAGCACCGCGCCCACACCCGCATCCTCTACGAGCGCTACCTTGCCCAGACAGCCGACCGCAAGGCTTACAGCCAGAAGCTGCTCTTCCCCGAGACGGTACAGTTCTCCACCACCGAGGACACCACGATGCGCGCCATACTGCCCGAGTTGGAGGCCATAGGCTTCGAGATAGCCCAGCAGCAAGATGGCACGTACACCATAAACTCGGTGCCGGCAGGTCTTGACGGGCTCAACTACGTAACCCTCGTGCAGGACCTCGTGGCAACCGCAGCCGACAAACCAGCGTCGGCAACCGATGACATCTGCCATGCCGTGGCTCTCGAGCTTGCCCGCAGCGCCGCCGTAACCTACGGCCAGGTGCTTACCAACGCCGAGATGGAGAACATCGTCAACGACCTCTTCGCCTGCTCCAACTTCAACTACACCCCCGATGGCAAGCGCGTGCTTACGCTGTTGAGGCAGACGGAGATGGAGAGGCTGCTCGGATGAAGCCCTAACTATTTAGTATACAATTAGGTGAAAAGTCCGCATAAATTGTTTTAATTATAAGGTTTTTTAGACATTTAGGCAACATTTTTATCAAAAACCTATGCCGATTTAGTTTTTATTAGTACCTTTGTGGCGATTTAGGGGGACAATACTCCCTTTTCGAAAAGATAAATATTGATTGTTAAATAAAAAAGGTTATGAAAAAGTTATTAATTGTTTTGGCAATGTGTGGCTTGACAATGGGTGCTAAGGCCCAGGAGACAACCACAGATCCTGTACTGAAGTACAGCGTTGCAACTAACTCATTCTGGAGCAATTGGTTTATTCAGGTAGGTGCAGATTGGAATGCATATTATTCTAACGAGGAGCACGGACAGGGCCTTTCACACAGCCCGTTCAAGGGTTTCCGCGCTATGCCTGGTTTCTCTGTAGCCGTAGGTAAGTGGTTCACACCGGGTCTCGGTCTTCGTACCAAGTTCCAGGGCTTGTGGGGCCGTCAGGTATACGATGACGTAAAGCACACACGTCACATATGGACTCTTAACGAGAACGTTCTCTTCAACCTCAGCAATATGCTCTATGGTTACAACCCTGACCGTGTTTGGAACTTCGTTCCTTTCCTCGGTGGTGGTATCAACCGCAACTGCTGCGACAACTGCTATGCTATGAACCTCTCATTCGGTGTACTCAACACATTCCGCGTAAGCAAGAAGGTTGGTATCAACTTCGAGCTTGGCTGGAACTATGCTGAAGAGGACTTCGACGGTATCTCAGAGGGTGGCAGAGGCCGTATCTGGGAAGGCAAGGACAACCGCCTCTATGCTGAGCTTGGCTTGACATTCAACCTGGGCAAGGCTACATGGGAGAAGACTCCGGACGTAGAAGCTATCAAGGCCCTCTCACAGAGCCAGATCGACGCTCTCAACGCACAGCTCAACGATGCTAACGCTGAGAACGCTCGCCTCAAGAGCTTGCTCGCTGAGAAGAAGAACGAGGCTCCTGCAGCTGTTAAGAACTACAGCAACGCTCCTATGTCAGTATTCTTCAACATCAACAAGTATACTGTAGCATCTCGCAAGGACCTCGTAAATGTTAAGGGTCTTGCCGACTTCGCTAAGGAGAACAACACTAACCTCGTTGTTACAGGTTACGCTGACAGCGCTACAGGTTCTGCAGCTTACAACCAGAAGCTTTCTGAGCGTCGTGCTGAGACCGTTGCTAACGAGCTCGTTAAGATGGGCGTTAGCCGCGACCAGATCACAACAGAGGGTAAGGGTGGTGTTAAGGACCTCTCACCGGTTTCTTACAACCGTCGTGCTACTGTTAAGATCGCCGACTAATAATGCGGTCGGTCTGCCCCTAAGGCAGACAGCATAACAATATTATAAGAATGACACACTTCATACTGTATGGAGTGTGTCATTCTTTTTATATACTTGTCTTAGGTTCATCACTCCCTATTCTGTATGAGCCAGTAAAATGGAGTCTAATTGGTGCTTATTCCGCTACGAACGCTAAAAAATGTGTTTCGTAGCGAAATAAGCACCATTTTCTTTCGCTATCTCCTAAAATGCTTGTATATTTGCAACTAAACAAATAGGTAGGAGTATGTGCGATATAATAGGAAGAAAAAGGGAAATAGCAGAGTTGAAGCGCTACTACGATAGTGGTAGGGCAGAGTTTGTTGCTGTGTATGGTCGTCGTCGTGTTGGCAAGACATTCTTGATAGATGAGGTGTTTCATGACAACATGGTGTTTCATCATACCGGATTGTCGCCTTACGATCGTCGTCGTAAGGTAACGCTGAGAGACCAATTACAGAATTTCTATTTCTCTCTTCTTCGACATGGTATGGAGGATATTGCCCAACCAAAGTCGTGGATGGAAGCTTTCTTCTTGCTCGAACGTTTTTTGGAAACATGTGATAATGGTGCTCGACAAGTAGTATTCATCGATGAATTGCCATGGATGGATACAGCACGTTCTGGTTTTCTTACAGCATTAGAAGCTTTCTGGAATGGTTGGGGCAATATGCGTCATAATCTGTTGCTTATAGTTTGTGGTTCGGCTACTTCTTGGATGCTCGACAATCTTATCAGTAATAAAGGTGGACTATATGGCCGCTTAACGGGAGAGATAAAACTTTCGCCATTTACATTGAAAGAATGTGAGGATTTTTATCAGAGTCGCGGCATCAAGATGTCTCGTTACAACACTACGCAGGCATATATGATTATGGGCGGTATACCCTTCTATATGAATTTCTTTAATCCTTCGTATAGTTTGGCGCAGAATATAGATGCTTTATTCTTTGCTCGTAATGCTAAGTTGGGAGATGAGTTTGAGCGACTCTTCAATTCAGTGTTCGACAATGCTGTCGATTGTATGCGTATAGTTCGCTTGTTAAGTTGTCGTCATGCGGGATTCACTCGCAAGGAGATTGCCGAAAAGACAGGCCTTAATCCTAATGGCGACTTAACCAAAATGTTGAAAGCATTGATAGGTAGCGATTTCGTTGTAAAGTATGTGCCTTTTGGAATGTCAAAACGTGAGGAGCATTACAAACTGATAGACTCGTTCTGCTGGTTCTGGCTTCATTTCAAGGAAGGAAAGAAGATAGAGCAAGAGGATTATTGGCAACGACATCTTAAGGAGAGTGATGTTGCCTCATGGCGTGGTATAGCCTTTGAGGAGGTTTGTTTGCAACATATTGCTCAAATCAAGTATTCGCTACATATTGCAGGTGTTTCCTCTCAACAATCGTCATGGATATTGAAGGGAGATGATGAAACGGAGGGTATGCAGATTGACCTCTTGATAGAGCGTGCCGATGATGTGGTGAATGTATGTGAGATGAAGTTTTATAAGTCGCCATTTGCTGTTACTAAGCAGTATGCACAGGTATTGAACGCTCGTTTGCAAACAATGGAGAATAAATTTCCTGCTTTGGCATTTCATTTGACTTACATTGGCGGAACAGAATTGGTAAGAAACGAATATGCCGACTTGTTTACATCATCGCTTGATTTGGACGATTTGTTTGTTTAATATCCTTTGCATGATAAATGGGGTTCATCCAGAATATGGAGTGATACAAATAGGGAGGTGTTGGATGAGTCTTAAAAGAATATGTATATATATATTCTGTTTTTGTTTTTCGTTTGATATAAAAAAGTGACATATCTGCCAGTTTTAGCATATCTCATTGATAATCAGTGACGTATAGGCTGGCAGATATGCCCTCTCGAAACTCTATCTGCCAGCCTATGTGTCAGACCTAAGCGCCAATGTAGCAGTAGACGAAATGGCGACAGGTATATAGAGGCTTGCTTGTATAGATAATAGAGGCTTGCTTGCATAGGTATAAAGGCTTGCTTGCACCATTACAAACACTCTGTAATGCTGTTACAAAGACGAGATAACGATATCATAGCATACACTTAACATAAACATGGCAGATACCCTGCTACATCCCCCTTGCCTGACAGCCATCTGCCAGCCTTTAACTCTTTGTAAATCAGCATTATAAGGTGAATCCTGGTATATTGGCACTTTTTTCTTCAATCAAACTTTTTAATCATTAAATATATGGAGTGATAGAAGTGTAAATTGCAGTTTATCGGGGAGGTTGGCGTCCTGATGTTCGTGTAATGAACGTGTAATTTATAGTTCGTGTAATGAACGTATAATTTTGATTCGTATAATGGACGTATAATTTTACTTGTAGATATTTGCTTGGAGTTCCCTTGCTTATAGTTCCCACGGAACTCACAGATGACACAGAAGCCTACGGGCTTAAACTTTTGGAATCCACAGAATAGCCTACGCTTCGCGAGGCATGAACTCACGGAAATGATTGATTGTTTAGCGTAGTGTTACATAGTTACGTATTATACGTCGCCGAGGCGGCGACGCCCCCTCGCAGCTAATTACACCCATCACATGGAACGGCGAGCTCCCGCTCGCCGAGCAAGCAACGATTAAGGTTCGTCCGGAATATTATACATCCATTATATGAATCATAAATTATACGTCCATTACACGAACCAAATATTATACGCCCATTATACGAACCAAATATTATACGTCCATTATACGAATATAAACTCCAGTTTCCGGATGAACCACACAAAAAAGGCTCACGAACCAATCGCGGTCCATGAGCCCCAAAGGTAAATATAGATGTTTAGAAATTAGTTGTTAAGCGCCGCTTGGCGCTATATCTTAGAACGTCGCCATGAAGGCGAAGCGTACACCATTTTCTTTTATGCCCGGTCCGTGGTAGTTCATACGGCGAACATAGTCAACTGCAAAGAACTTGAAGATGTTGTGCACACCCACTACTATTTCCCAGTAGGGTGTCTTCTTGTCCATTATCTTTGTGCCCTCAGGCAACTGGAACAGCATAGGGTCGTTCTGGTTCTGTGCAAGCATAGGGTTGTTCTTGTCGGTAAGGGTGCTCCACATACCCTTAATGCCAATCCACTCGCGCCACTTTAGTTTGCGTATCAGCGGCAGGCGGTTTAGTATCTTGCCGTTGAGGTCCCATGATATCGAGCCGTAGCAGTAGCGGTCGTTAAGGAACTCCATATTCCTCATCATCGACATATTGTTCTCAAGCTCTATGTAGGTAAGGTTCACCGGCGGCATGCAGAGCAGTGGGAAGGGCACCTTGTTCCACTGGGCGCCTGCATTGACGTGCGTGTCGATGTAGCCCCAGCTGCCCATCCAGAAGCGCTTGTATATGCCAGCCTCTGTAAAGTTGAGCTTGTATTGTCCGCCAAGCACGTTGTTCAAGCCCACGGTGTGGCTCACCGTAAACTCGGGCGCGTCGAGATTGACGGGCCAACGCTGCTGCTTGGTGTTGATGAAGGTCTGACCCGGGCAGTAGCGCAAGCCGAGCTTCAGCTCGGTGGTGCGTATACGTCCTACATACTCGTTGCCGTCGGCAGCCGGATTGGTAATGGCGCCCGGCATCTTCTTGAACACAAGGTCGCCGGTAGGGCGGTTGCTCTCTGCCTTTATAGATGTGCTAAGAGAGAAGCCCCAGTCGGTTTCGTAGTCGAACGACAGCTTCTGTCGGTTGTAGAAGTACATCTGTTCCACCTTCTGCGTGCGCAACGACATAAAGATGTTATCCTTGTTGTGTATGAGGAACTTGTCGGCAGGCGACATAACGTCGTATCCTGTCTCGAAAGTGATGTTGCGCTGCGGAAACTCGAACGGCACATTCTTCTTCTTGTTGAGCGAGTAGGTTATCTCCGTGCCGTAGTAGTGCTTCTTCGACTGCGTGCCGTAGGCATAATATCCCTTCCAGAAGAGGTGCTTGTTGAGGTTGGCTGTGGTACGTCCGCTTATACGCAGACGATACTTGTCGACGAAGTTGGAAGATATGAGAGTGTTCACCGGACCGAAGTCGAACTTCGACTTGGTGCGCATTGAGCCTGTCTCAACATAGTTTTCGAGCAAGGCACGCAGGCCAAACATAATCCACTTGAAGTTCTTCGACTGCTCGATGCGGTGTATAAAGGCATTCATTGACGACTCGCCCTTGGTAAGCTCCACAGCTCGGTACTGGTTCCAGAAAGCCTCGTCGCGCACCATGGCGTCAGCCTCGTGCTTTACCTTGGCCTTGCCCTTGAACAGCTTCTTGGGCAGGTCGTCAAAGGCATAGTCGTCGTAGCGTGTGGTCTTGGTAACCAATACACCGCCGATAAACTTGTTGATTTTAAGCTCTGCGGTGATGTCGTTCACCGACAAAGCCCATTCACCGTTATGCAGCTTGGTATACTCCTGCGTTATCTTCATGTCCTCCACAAAGTTTACGTCGCTGCGCTTGGGCAGAGTGAAGGTACACTTCTTGACGTGCAGGGTAGAGTCGGTAAGCACAAACAGCTCGCCGCGGAATCCGAAGTCTTGCTGGTTGTTGGGTATAAACTCGAGATGATAGCACAGGTCGCGGTCTACATATACCGTGTCCTGGATGTAATAGCGGTAGAAGGAGATAGCCGTCTCGCCGATAGGCGATACAAACTGATACTGCATAAGGCGCATGTGGTCGTCGTAGATGTCGATGTCGGTAAACACGTCCTTAAGCATAGTGTTGAGAATCTCGCCCGTCTGAAGCAGGTTGTTGACACCCTCCTGGCGCTGTCCCTTTATAATGTCCTTCTCCTCCTTGGGGTTCTTGCGGTAGATGTGCTGCGTAACAGTCTCGTCTACCGACACGGGAAGGATGAGCTTGCCGTTGTAGGGCGATGTCTCTATCTGGTCCTTAACGTACGACTTGTTCTTGAACTTGCCCGTAGTAAGGTCTTCGGGCTTGATGTCGTTAAGGGCAAACGAAATCTTTTGATACTTGTTGTACTGATAATAGTCGTTGTTTTCGAGATGGGTACGCTTCTTGGCGGCAATGACACGCTTCATCAGCTCCACTGCCGGATTATTCTTGCGCGAATAGCGTTCGCGCTTCTGCTTAATCACTACCTCGCCGAGCGACCGTGAGTCTTCCTTGAGCACAATCTTAAGGTGCGACGCTGTGCTTGGGCTAACCTTTATGGTTTGGGGCTGGAAGCCAACCGAGCTGAACGTTAGTTCCCATCCGTTGTGACGCTCGATGGAGAACTTTCCGTTTATATCGCTTGCTTCTGCCACATGGTGCCCCTTGTATATGGCGCTTGCCAAGGGTATGGGGTAGCCGTCGCTGTCGTATATCTCACCTGTTATTTTTTGTGCACTTACTATGGTTGTCAACAACAATAGCAGCAATGTAATACCTATAAACCTTTTCACCTGTAATTAACTATTTATCCTTTTAGATTTCAACTGCAAAGTTATATATAATAAATGAAAAAAGGATAGAAAACTTTTCGCATTTAAATATTTTTCTATAATTTTGCATATCCAAGAGGGGAGCGTAACTAATAAGTAAGGTATTAAGATGGTATTGTTCTCCTTTTCTACATTATTATAATAATAAACAAAACGATTTTTTAGAGACATAACGTGCGATGGGCAATCTTAAGAATACTATTGCCACGTTTGCCAAAGCCCAGTGTTCGGCGTGGGTGGCATCCTGCGTCGACTTCGGTATAACACTCTTGCTTGCCAACGTGCTTGGCGTGTGGTATGCCTATGCCACATTAGTGGGAGCCTTCAGCGGCGGACTGGTAAACTGCGGCATCAACTACCGTTGGGTGTTTCATGCTTTCGGGCTTAAGAAGAAGTACGTGGCGCTGCGCTATGTTGTAGTGTGGGTGGGCAGCATAGCCTTCAACACGTTGGGCACGTGGCGCCTTACCGAGCTGACGGGTATGAACTACATCATATCGAAGACCATTGTGGCGGTGTTGGTGGCAGTGCTGTGGAACTATCAGATGCAGCGCACCTTTGTGTTCCACTACGGCAAGACGTGCGGGCAATGAGGCTAAAGACAGGCAAACGACAAGGCATAGAAGTGCCGGCAAACAATAAAGGAAATAAAACAAATTAAAGTATATGAATTATAGGGATTTTTTACAGAAGGTGATATATGCCATCATCAACCCGCTTATTAAGGGTATGATAAAGGTTGGCATCACTCCCAACTTCATCACAACAACTGGATTCTTGCTTAATGTTGTAGCAACAGCAATGTTTATCTACGCAGCCGAGCTGCCTGCCGAGGAAGGTATGGCATGGATAGGCTGGGGCGGAGGCGTCATTCTCTTTGCCGGATTGTTCGATATGATGGACGGCAGGCTGGCTCGTATGGGCAATATGTCGTCTACCTTCGGAGCACTGTGGGACTCTACCCTCGACCGATACAGCGAGCTTTGCACTCTCTTCGGCATCTGCTACCTGTTGCTGAGCATTGGCGGATGGGAGTGGGCTGGCATCGTAACCTTTATCGCTATGGTGGGTTCGGTTATGGTGAGCTATGTGCGTGCGCGTGCCGAAGGACTCGACATCGAGTGCAAGGTAGGACTGATGCAGCGTCCGGAGCGTGTGGTTGTAACGGCTGTTGGCGCCATCTTCTGTGGCTTGTGCGGCAATATATGGGTGCTTGTCGTGCCTATGATTATTATCGCTGTGCTTGCTAATATCACCGCTTTCTGGCGTGTGGCTCACTGCTATAAGGAGTTGAACAAGCGCGATGGCAAGTAAGCCGGCGCTTGCAGGAAGCAATAGACAAATCTATTTGATATAAAATGTTCAGCATTTACATTATATTATTATGGTTGTTCCTTGTGGTTCTGCGTCCTACACGCAAGGTGGCATTGGCTCTGTTGCCGTGGCTTGTGTTTGCCGTGTGCTACGACTCGATGCGCTTCTTCCCCAACTACAAGGTCAACCCCATTGACGTTAGAGGCATATTCGAGGCAGAACGCTCGCTCTTTGGCATAGCCACAGCGTCGGGAACGGTTATCCCCGGCGAGTGGTTCTCGGCACACCATTGTGCCGTAGCCGACTTTATGGCAGGCGTGTTCTACCTGTGTTGGGTTCCGGTGCCGTTGGCTTATGCCATCAGCTTGTATCTGAGGGGCAAGCGCGAGATGTATCTTCGCTTCTCCATAGCCTTTCTCTTTGTAAACCTCGTGGGTTTCTGCGGATATTATATCTATCCGGCAGCACCGCCATGGTATGCCCTTAAGTATGGTTTTGAGCCGGTGCTCAACACTCCGGGCAATGTGGCGGGGTTGATACGCTTCGACCAGCTGCTTGGTGTTCCGGTGTTCCAGTCGATATACGGCAACAACAGCAACGTGTTTGCGGCGGTTCCGTCGCTGCATGCTGCATATATGCTGGTAACCACAATATACGCTGTAAAGGCTCGCGAGCACAAGCTTACCATCGCCATCTTTGCCTTTATATGTATGGGTATATGGTGGACGGCGGTGTACAGCACACATCATTATATTATAGATGTGCTGCTCGGCATACTTACAACGATTGTGGCAGTGGCGGTGCTTGAGGGCTGCATACTGCGCAATGCCGCGGTGGGCAAGGCTCTGAAGAAGTATATTGCAAGGATATAAGAACAACGATGAAGTATATAGGAGTATTGACAATAACCGGTTCGGACAGTTGTGGCGGAGCCGGAGTGCAGGCAGACATTAAGACAATGTCTGCCTTAGGTGTATATGCGGCATCCGCCATCACCTCTATAACCGTGCAGAACACGCTTGGCGTGCAAGCCATACAAGCCATCCGCCCCGAGATTGTGGCAGGACAGATAAAGGCAGTGATGGACGACATCAAGCCCGTGGCGGTGAAGATAGGTATGGTGAACGATGCGGCAACAATACAGGCTATAGCCGAGACACTGCGCGAGACAAAGCCGGGCATCATGGTGGTCGACCCCGTTATGGTGTCGACAAGCGGCTCGATGCTTATGCAGCCCGATGCCTTGGACGTCTTCTGCCAGTGGTTGCTGCCAATGGCTACACTGCTTACACCTAACATACCCGAGGCAGAGGTGCTGTCGAACGTCAAGATAGGCTCTTTGGACGATATGGATCGTGCCGCACAGCGCATCATCGACATGGGATGCAAGGCGGTGCTGATAAAGGGAGGACACCTCGAAGGCGACAAGAAGGTAGACCGACTGTATCTTAAGGGCGGCGAAAAGCACCAGTTTGTACACCAAACCATACAGACACGCAACACACATGGCACAGGTTGCACACTCTCCTCAGCTATTGCGTCGTTTATGGCACGTGGCGAGGAGATGCCGCAAGCCGTGGCAAAGGCTAAGAACTACCTCTCCAAGGCTCTCGAAGCAGGCAAGGATGTGCACATAGGCGAAGGTCATGGACCTGTAGACCACTTGTTTAACCCAGAGAAATTGATAATAAGATGATACAATTTATAACACACTCCAACTCGCGTTATGGTTATGTAGAAGGCGCCCGACTGGCTCTTGAGGGCGGATGCCGATGGATTCAGCTGCGTATGAAGGATGCCGAGGAGGCAGAGTTCTTGTCGGCTGCCAAGCAGATAGCAGCCATGTGCAAAGAGTATGGAGCCACATTCCTGCTCGACGACCACGTAGAGTGGGTGGAGCAGACAGGTGCCGACGGCGTACACTTGGGCAAGAACGATATGCCGGTGGACGAGGCTCTCAAGATTTTGGGTGCCAACCGCATTATAGGCGGTACGGCAAACACCTTTGAGGATGTGGAGCGCTTGTGGCGTCAGGGTGCCAACTACATTGGTTGCGGTCCTTATCGCTTTACCACCACCAAGAAGAATCTGTCGCCGGTGCTTGGTCTTGAGGGCTATCGCCGTATCGTCGGGCAGATGAAGGAGCACGGCATCAACCTCCCAGTGGTTGCCATTGGCGGCATCTTGCAGCACGACATCAAGGATGTTATGGCTACAGGGGTAAGCGGCATTGCCGTAAGTGGTGCTGTGCTTAATGCCGAGAACCCAGCCGAAGAGATGAAGCGGTTTGTTGACAGCTTGCAATAATGTGTCGTGTGCCTCTTTAATACCTTATAAATATGAAATGGATCGTTATAACCTCTCCTAACTTTCTGCAAGGCGAGGCGACGTTCATACCCCGCCTTTTCGACCACGGTGTCGACCTCCTGCACCTCCGCAAGCCTGGCGCAAGCATGGAGGCATGCCGCCAACTGCTTGACGAGATACCACACGAATGGCACAACCGTATAGTGTTGCACAGCCATTTCGAGTTGGCAAGCATGTACAATCTGCACGGCGTACACCTCAACCACCGCTGTCCGCAGGCACCAGAGGGTTTCGATAAGAGCATATCCTGCTCGTGCCACAGCTTGGAAGAGGTAGAGCAGAACAAGCCAATGAGAAACTACGTGTTCCTTAGTCCAATCTTCGACAGCATCTCGAAGGAAGGCTACGGAGCCGCCTTCAGCCCAGAAGTGCTTAGGGATGCTGCCTCCAAGCAGATAATCGACTACAAGGTTGTGGCGTTGGGAGGTATCGAAGCCAGCCACATCAATGCCTTGAAAGAGTGGAATTTTGGTGGCGCCGCCTTCTTGGGCGACATTTGGAACCGCATCGATGACAAGGATGTGGATGCTTATTTAGACCATTTAAGACAATTACTTAAATAATCAGATTGTGGGTAAAAGATAGTATATTATAATAAAATGTGCTATTTTTTACCCACTTTTAGTTGCTATAACATTTATTTTTCGTAAATTTGCCAACACTTTATTAAACTTAATGTTACGACACGGTGCCACACGCCCCACTGTTGCGCAGTAAGCCAAGCAGACAATGGTGTCTTGCCCATGCCTCTCTCGTATTGAGGATAGGGACAGAAGCCAGTCTCGCTGCGACGACAAGCCTCGGCATCGAAACACAATCGGCCTCCTTTGTATGGAGGCATTAACCAAAGAACAAGAAGACAAATGAAAGTATTAAAGTTTGGCGGAACCTCTGTAGGTTCCGTAGAGAGCATTCTTAGCCTTAAGGCTATCGTAGAGAAACAGGCCGAAAAGCAGCCCGTAATTGTGGTGGTTAGCGCCCTTGGAGGCATCACCGACAAGCTCATTGCTACCTCGCAGCTTGCCCTTAAGGGCGACGACATGTGGAAGGAAGAGTTTCAGGCCATGGTGGACCGCCACCACAAGATGATTGATACCATTATAACAGACACACGCAAGCGCGAAAAGCTCTTTAATGTTGTCGACTCGTTGTTCGACCAGTTGCGCTCAATCTTCTTCGGAGTGTACCTCATTCACGACCTCTCGAAGAAGACACAGGATGCCATCGTTAGTTACGGCGAGCGTCTTAGCTCCAACATTGTAGCCACACTGGTGCAGGGAGCAAGATGGTTCGACTCGCGTGAGTTTATAAAGACTGTGCAGAAGAACCACAAGAACATCCTCGACTCAGAGCTTACCAACCGACTTGTGCGACGCACCTTTAGCGACCTGCCACGTGTCTCTCTTGTTCCAGGTTTTATAAGTATGGACCGCGACTCCAACGAGATTACCAATCTTGGACGTGGTGGTTCCGACTACACCGCTGCCATTATTGCCGCAGCACTCGATGCAGACATACTTGAGATATGGACCGACGTCGACGGCTTTATGACCGCCGACCCACGTGTCATCAAGACTGCCTACACCATAAACGAGCTGAGCTATATAGAGGCAATGGAGCTTTGCAACTTTGGTGCAAAGGTTATCTATCCGCCAACAATATACCCCGTATGTATTAAGAATATACCAATCCGCGTTAAAAACACATTCAATCCCGAAGCCGAGGGAACCATTATCAAAGCCAAGATAGACAACGACTCGAAGCCAATCAAGGGTATCTCGAGCATCAACGGCACCACCCTTATCACCGTTACAGGTCTGTCGATGGTGGGTGTCATCGGTGTAAACCGCCGCATCTTTACCGCCTTGGCAGACAACGGCATAAGCGTGTTTATGGTGTCGCAGGCTTCTTCGGAGAACTCAACCTCTATCGGTGTGCGCGACGAGGACGCACTGGCTGCGGTGGATGTGCTCAACGGCGAGTTTGCCAAGGAGATAGAGACCGGAGCCATGTTCCCAATGCACGCCGAGAGTGGGCTTGCCACCATCGCCATTGTGGGTGAGAACATGAAGCATACACCCGGTATAGCCGGCAAGCTGTTCGGCACACTCGGCAGAAGCGGTATCAGTGTGATAGCTTGTGCGCAGGGCGCATCCGAGACCAACATCTCCTTTGTTGTGGACAGCACGTATCTGCGCAAGGCATTGAACGTACTGCACGACTCGTTCTTCCTTTCCGAATATAAGGTTCTCAACCTCTTTGTGTGCGGTGTCGGAACCGTTGGTGGTCAGCTGCTCGAGCAGATTCACGACCAATACGAGGAACTTAAGCGCACCAAGCGACTGAAGCTGAACGTCGTAGGCATTGCATCGTCGAAGAAGGCGATATTCAATCGCGACGGATTAGACCTCACCACATATCGCGAAGAGCTCGAAAAGGCACCTGCCTGTAACGACAAGCTGTTGAAAGACGAGATTATCAGGATGAACATCTTTAACAGTGTGTTTGTAGATTGCACCGCAAGCAAGGATGTGGCGGCACTTTATCAGTCGCTTATCGAGCACAACACCTCTGTCGTGGCAGCCAACAAGATAGCTGCGTCGTCGTCGTACGACAACTATATAAAGCTTAAGGAAACAGCTCTGGCACGTGGCGTGAAGTTCCGCTACGAAACCAATGTGGGAGCCGGACTGCCTATCATCGGCACCATCAACGACCTGCGCAATTCGGGCGACGTTATACTTAAGATAGAGGCGGTGCTTAGCGGCACACTCAACTTTATCTTCAACGAGATTTCTGCCGATGTGCCTTTGTCGGAGGCAGTGCGCCGTGCAAAGGAGCAGGGATACAGCGAACCCGATCCGCGCATCGACCTTAGCGGCAAGGACGTTATCCGCAAACTCGTTATTCTGTCGAGAGAGGCAGGCTACAAGGTAGAGAAAGCCGATGTGGAGAAGCATCTCTTCATACCCGACACATTCTTTGAGGGCAGCATAGACGACTTCTGGCACAATCTGCCAAGTCTTGACGCCGACTTTGAGGCACGCCGCAAGCAACTTGAGGCAGAAGGCAAGCGCTGGCGCTTTGTTGCCACCTTCGACCACGGCAAGACGTCGGTGGCATTGAAGGAGGTAGACCAGAGTCATCCGTTCTACAATCTTGAGGGCAGCAACAACGTCGTGTCGCTTACAACCGAGCGCTACCGCGAGTTCCCGATGCTTATACAGGGCTACGGAGCAGGAGCCAGTGTTACGGCAGCCGGTGTGTTTGCCAATATTATGTCAATAGCTAATGTCTAAAGTTTCGCGTATGAAACATATTATAATTCTTGGCGACGGTATGGCAGACCATGCCGTCGAAAGACTCGGAGGAAAAACTCTCCTTGAGTATGCCAACACCCCAAACATGGATAACCTTGCCCGTATTGGCCGCACTGGTCGACTTGCAACCGTGCCCGACGGGTTTCTTCCAGGCAGCGAGGTAGCCAATGCCACAATCCTTGGCTATGATATGAATAAGGTGTATGAGGGTCGCGGACCCTTGGAGGCAGCCTCTGTTGGCTACGAGATGGAGCCTGGCGACCTTGCCTTGCGCTGCAACATCATCTGCCTTGAAAACGGCAAGATAAAGAATCATCATGGTGGACATCTCACAACTGATGAGAGTACGGAGCTTATCGACCTCCTTAACGAGCGTCTTGGAAGCGACCGTGTGCGCTTTGTCAAAGGCATACAATACCGACATCTGCTTATAATAAAAGGTGGAAACAAGTATATCAACTGTGCTCCGCCGCACGACCACCCCAACGAGGAGTGGCGCAAGCTGCTCATCCGACCCGAGAAAGGACACGAACACGAGGCTTTGGACACGGCGACATTGCTCAACGAGCTTATCATCAAGTCGCAGGATGTGCTGTACAACGCACCCCTCAACGTAAAGCGACGTGCCGAGGGCAAGGACGAGGCCAACAGCATCTGGCCGTGGGGTGGGGGATATCGCCCGCAGATGAAGACCCTCTCAGAGATGTATCCGCAGATAAAGCGGGGCGACGTGATATCGGCTGTAGACCTGATACGTGGCATCGGACACTATGCCGGACTGCATAACATCATTGTTCCGGGGGCTACAGGTCTTGCCGACACCAACTATGAGGGCAAGACGCAGGCTGCCATTGAGGCTCTGCGCAAGGACGACTTCGTCTTCCTGCATATCGAGGCAAGCGATGAGGCTGGCCATGACGGCGACCTCGAACTGAAGCTTCGCACAATAGAGAACCTCGACAGCCGTGTTGTCGGACCAATCTTTGAGGAAGTGTCGAAGTGGGACGAGCCGGTGGCAATAGCCGTAATGCCCGATCATCCAACACCAGTGGAGATACGAACCCATGTTAAGGAGCCAGTGCCTTTTATCGTATGGTATCCAGGCATAAGTCCCGACTCAGTTCAGACCTACAGCGAGGTGAGTTGTGTAAGCGGCAGTTACGGCATGCTGTACCTTACAGAGTTTATGAACAGGTTTATGAATGAGCTTCCATAAAGGCTCATTCACTTTACCAATCCACCCTTTTCCCTTTTCACTTAGATTTTTCACTCTTCACTCTTCACTTTTCCCTTAATATTATGAAGTATTATAGCACAAATCATACAGCACCCCTCGCCTCGCTGCATGAGGCAGTAGTTAAAGGACTTGCACCCGACCGCGGACTCTATATGCCAGAGCGCATAAAGAAGTTGCCTAAGGAGTTCTTCGAGAATATAGACAAGCTGTCGTTCCAGGAGATAGCCTATCAAGTGGCAGACGCCTTCTTTGGCGAGGACGTCAAGGCCGACGACCTCAAGCGCATCGTATACGACACGCTCCAGTTCGACTGTCCGATAAAGGAGGTAGAGGATAACATCTACTCGCTTGAACTGTTCCACGGACCCACACTTGCCTTCAAGGATGTTGGCGCCCGATTTATGGCACGTATGCTGCAGTACTTTATCCGTGAGGAAGGCACAAAGAATGTCAATGTGCTTGTAGCCACAAGCGGCGACACAGGTTCTGCCGTTGCCAACGGATTCCTTGGTGTTGAGGGCATACATGTGTACGTGCTCTATCCCAAGGGCAAGGTAAGCAAGATACAGGAGAGCCAGTTTACAACCCTCGGTCAGAACATCACGGCGATAGAAGTGGACGGAGTGTTTGACGATTGTCAGGCTCTTGTAAAGCAGGCCTTCATGGACGATGAGCTCAATAAGCACATGAAGCTGACGTCTGCCAACTCTATCAATGTGGCTCGTTTCCTTCCACAGGCATTCTATTATTTCTATGCCTATGCCCAGCTAAAGCGTCTTGGCAAGGAGCACGGCTACGTTATATGTGTGCCGAGCGGCAACTTTGGCAACATCACGGCAGCCATCTTTGGTCGCGAGATGGGCTTGCCCGTAAAGCGATTCATCGCTGCCAACAACGCCAACGACATCGTATACAAATATTTGCAGACTGGCGAGTACTGTCCACGACCAAGTGTTCAGACTATTGCCAATGCCATGGACGTTGGCGATCCGAGCAACTTTGCCCGTATATACGACCTCTTCAAGGGCGACTGGAAGAAGATTTCGAGCCTCATGAGCGGCGCAACCTATAGCGACGAGCAGATTCGTCAGACCATGCTCGATTGCTACAACCATAACCATTACATCCTCGATCCGCACGGAGCATGTGGCTATCAGGCACTAAAAGACCTGCTGCTCGACGGCGAAGTGGGCGTCTTTGGCGAGACTGCACATCCTGCCAAGTTCAAGGATACGGTAGAGTCGGCCATCAATGCAGAGGTTGCAATACCCGAACGCCTTGCTGCCTTCATGAAGGGCGAGAAGAAGAGCATAGCCATGTCGAAGGAGTTTGGCGACTTCAAGGACTTTTTAATGAAGAGATAAAAACAATAAGGGTGCGCATTGGCGCACCCTTATTGTTTTTATTTCCTGTCCATAACTCTCCAGACATAAGCTATATACCCGAACACAAACGGCACGAGCAGCGACACATAGAACATTGTGCGGAGCGTGAACTCGCTACTGCAACTGTTGGCTATTGTCAACGAGCATTGCAGGTCGGTGTTTGAGGGATAGTAGGCAGTGTTGCCCCATCCCGCAACAAGCAGCAACGACAGCACAACAAGCACCACGCCGATACCAGCCGGCCATATACCTTTGATATATGTAGAGCTTAGAATGGTGCGCACTATTCCATACAGCAACAGTACAACACCTATAACCGTGAGCACAGCCAATGGCCACATGTCGAGATAGTTATGCAGATACTTCATTGGTTCCATAAATACCACCCCAGTTGCAGGGTCTACTGCATATCCGTCTTTAAGCATTGTGCGTATAAAGAAAGCTAAGAAGAGCACAAGGAAGGGCACCGTGCTGCCTATAAGTCTAACCGAACCACGAGAGCGGATGTCCTCGTCTTCCACATTATTCATAATATACAATATGCCGAGAATACGTGCAAGGAACATCACGGCGAAGCCAAACACCAAGTTCCAGGGATCGAGCAGAGCGTCGAGTCCTGCCGAGTCGTTAGCCCAGCGGCTTATTACCGGAGCGCCGATATCGGTTAGCGACGCCTTCTCCACGATGAAGTTGGAGCCGTCGAAGAAAGTGGCAACAGCTCCGCCCAATAGCAGCGGACCCACAATGCCGTTCAATATAAGAAACCAGCGGTAGGTGCGTGTGCCGAGCAGATTGCCCTTGCGGTGCTGAAACTCATAGCTTACAGCCTGCAATACAAACGAGAAGAGGATAATCATCCACAGCCAGTAGGCTCCGCCAAAGTTGGTGCTGTAGAACAACGGGAATGAGGCGAAGAAAGCTCCGCCGAATGTTACAAGTGTGGTGAACGTAATCTCCCACTTTCTGCCGGTCGACTCAATTACCTTGCATTGTCCCTCCTCCGTTCTGCCCAAGCTGTATACAAGCGAGTTGGCACCCTGAACGAAGAGCAAGAACACGAGCAATGCTCCAAGCAGCGATATTATAAGCCACCAATATTGTTGAAGAAACGAATATGTCATAATACGAATATTGAATGTTTAACGTTGAGTGTTGAATTAGAATAGCCTTAATCTATCTGCGACTTATAGTTCTTTATTACGCGGCACATAATCTTGATTTCGGCGAATAGCAGAACGCTGAACAGTCCGAGGAAGATAAAGAACGTCAGCGCAACGCTACCCGAACGAATGTCCGAAACGGCTGCAACCGTAGGCAGCATATCCTGTATAGCCCATGGTTGGCGTCCAAGTTCTGCCACAATCCAGCCTGCCTCGCTTGCAATGTATACAAGCGGAAGCATAAGCAAAGCCCCCATCCACAGCCAACGGCCACGTTTTGTGATGTCTTGTCGCCATGCCACATGGCCTATAACGAGGAAGAACAACAGCAGCAAGCAGCCCACGCCCACCATTATACGGAAGGCATAGAAGTTTATTGGGATATACGGCACAAGCTCGGCACGGTCCTTGATGTATCCATATCCAAAGTAAGGCATATTTGTCTTAAGATCTTTTTCAAGCTCGGGCAGACGCTTGTCGTTGGCGTCGGTAGCCTTAAGCTTGCGGTATTCGGCAAGAGCGGTTATGGCTTTGCGGCCCCGCTGCATCTTCTCCTCTGCCGACAGCTCACGCTTTCCGTCAGGGCGTGTGTAGCCATTGAGTATATCATTTACGCCAGGCACATAGCCGTCGAGCGTATTTGTGGCAAGCAGCGACAGTCCGTTGGGCATAGCTATGCGCAGCGGAGCCTCACCGCCCTTGGCATAATCGGGCTGCGCGAATGGATTGACAGCCGCCACCATAGTAAGCCCCACACCATTGCCTCCATCATACAGACCCTCCATAGCTGCAAGTTTCATAGGTTGCACCTCTGCCACCTTTACTGCCGACGAGTGTCCGGTATACATTGCCAACAGCGAAGCCACAATGCCAACGATGCTCGCAATCTTGATGCTTTGTCGAGAAAGCTCCCTCTCTCTGCCCTTTAACAGATACCAGCAGCTAACGGCACACACAAATACAGCGCCAACTATCCACGACGAGATAACGGTATGGAAGAACTTGTCCACAGCCATAGGCGACAATGCCACCTCGGCAAAGCTTGTCATCTCATTGCGAACGGTGTCGGGGTTGAATTCGCAGCCTACCGGATACTGCATCCACGAGTTGGCCACAAGTATCCACCAAGCCGATATAGTAGCGCCAATGCCCGTTAGCCATGTGGCGGCAAGATGAAAACCTCGCGACACCTTATCCCATCCAAAGAACATGACAGCCACAAACGTGCTCTCCATAAAGAACGCCACGATGCCTTCTACGGCAAGCGGAGCGCCAAAGATGTCGCCCACAAACCAAGAGTAGTTGCTCCAGTTGGTGCCAAACTCAAACTCAAGGATGATGCCCGTAGCAACACCCATGGCAAAGTTTACACCGAACAAGCGTTGCCAAAACTTGGATGCTTCTTTCCAGAAAGGCTTTCCGGTGCGATAATAGATAGTCTCGATAATGCCCATAATTACTGCCATGCCTAAAGTAAGAGGCACAAACAGCCAGTGGTAAATGGCTGTAAGCGCAAATTGGGCACGCGACCAGTCGATGAGCGAAGCGTCGATTGCAAGCAAATGATTCATAAGCTTAATGGTTAATGATTATTAGTAATTATTGTTTTAAATATTCGGTCTGTCCTCAGGTCAGCGCTTTATAAGCTCGCCAGCCACATATCCGGCACGGTCGCCGCCCTTGGCTTTCTGCCCAAGCACGTCTGGAAAGAAAAAGAGCTTAAGCACAAGAAATATTACGGCAAGCTTTATCAGTATAACTGTCCATAGCACACGCCCTACAGTCATATTGCGAAATCCGTCCACATAGAAGTGTATCACCTTATTTAATATATTTGTATTAGGCATAGTAAGTATTTATAGATTGTAATGTTTACATTTTAGTAATCAGTTGCAAAGATATAAAATAATTCTATTAGTTGTTAGATTTTAGGCAGAAAAAAATGCTGCAACCCTAAACTAATGTTGCAAACATTTTGTTGTATCGCTTTAAAGTAGTAACTTTGCACTACGAAAAACGTAATGCCGACTCAATAGAACACGGGTCGTGCCAGTTCGATCGGGATACTCATCAATAAAAAAATCGAAACCGAGAAGACTTCTCTTGCTAATGGCGGGCCATATAAAACCCTCAGTGGACTAAGCTGTAAAGCCGGTGGATTACAAAGGCGGAGAGCTCTCAAATCTTGTATACTCGGAGTTTCATCACATCACTGGGCGGCCCTTTTTAAAATATAAAGGAGACAAAGGAATTTGATAATTCAAATCCGATGTCTCCTTTTTTTATTCATTATGATATGAAGATGATGTTTCTACATTACGAAGATAAAGTTCCTACAATGCAGCGTTGTGCTTCTCCTTATACTTCAGTACGGTGTCGAGCAGCGTTATGGCGCTCTCCTCCATCTGTGCTGTAAGGTGGTCTATCTTGGATAGTATATAGTTGTAGAACAGCTGCAGTATCAATGCCACAATGATGCCGAAGATAGTGGTGATGAGCGCCACCTTCATACCAGCCGCAACGATGGTTGGGTTGATGTCGCCAGCCAGCTGTATCTGCTCAAACGCCATAACCATACCAATCACCGTGCCGAGGAATCCCAACGACGGAGCCATGGCTATAAACAGCGTTATCCACGAACAGCCACGCTCAAGGTTGGCAGCCTGAACCGAACCATACGCTGCCACCGACCGCTCTATATCCTCAATAGGTGTAGATATGCGCAGCAGTCCTTGATAGCAGATTGAAGCCACAGGTCCGCGGGTATCGCGGCACAGCGTCTTTGCGCCCTCGATGTCGCCCTCGGCTATCTTGGCGTCTACCGAAGCCATGAAGCGCTTGGCGTTAATCTCCGACAGACTAAGGTACAATATGCGCTCTATGCAGAACGACAAGCCAAGCACCAAGGCTATGGCAACAAGCGACATAAACGAGGCGTTGCCCTCAATAAACTTGGTCTTGAGCACCTGGTGAAACCCTCCGCCATCGTTCTGCATAAGCTCGGTCATCGTAGGGTCGTCGGCTGCGGTGGCAGGTTGGGCTGCCATAGCAGTGGTACAGAATAGTGTGGTTGCTACAAAAATCACTGCAAGCATTACTATTGCAGTGGTTCTATTCTTCAATAATTTCATAATAATAATTCTATGTTTGCTTGTATTGGTGCCAATATCGTCTGGCACGCTGCAAAATTACTTATTATTTCCTAATTAGCGTAGGTTTTTAGCACCTTTATGTGTACTTTTGCATATCACAAGTAAAATAATAATCACGAATGGATAACATTAAGTTAAAACATCTTGTGCAAAATCATTTGCGCGCTGTCTTTACATTGGCGGTTTTGTTTAGTGTATTTACGGCTAATGCCCAGCGCATTGGGTTGAAGACCAACGCTCTGTATTGGGCGGCTATGAGTCCAAACCTTGGCGTTGAGCTACGTGTCAACCGCCACCTGACATTCAACTTTGAGGGAACATACAGCTTTCTTAACGTTGGCAAGAACGACGTCAACGCCATAATGTTCACACCCGAGATGCGCTACTGGTTTAGTGCGCGTCCGCAGGCTGGCCACTTCATTGGCTTGGCTGGCATCGGTGCCAACTACGACATCACCAAGGACCAAGCCTGTCATAAGGGCGATGCCTTTGGTGCGGGCTTGACGTATGGCTATAGTTTTGTGCTGAGCCGCCATTGGAGCCTTGAGGCAACCATAGGTTCAGGACAGGTCTATCGCCACGAGAAGTCGTATGCCAAGGGCAGTGCCGAACCCGAGCAGGTTAATGTAAAGAAGTGGCAATGGGCTCCAATAAAGGTTGGTGCCACATTTGTATACATTATTAAATAATAGTAAGCGATGAAGAAATCTAACGCAAACATATCATCCCCGAGCCTTTGCCACGTGCTGCGTATGGTGGCAGTGGCGCTTGTGCTGGTGCTTGGCTCAACCGTAGCCGTGGCACAGGGCGTAATAAGAGTAAGTGGATTGGTACTGTCTAAGTCGGACAAGGAGCCTCTTATGGGCGTCAATATCACCGATGTGGCTACACGCCGCCTTATCACCACAACCGACGCCGACGGCAGATATGCAGCCAATGTGTCGTCCAATGCCACGCTGCGCTTCTCCATGGTGGGTGCCAAGTCGCAGGACGTTAAGGTCAAGGGACGCTCTACCATTAATGTAATGCTTGACGACGGCGACAACTCCTTAGGCGAGATTACGGTGTCTACCAAGCGCATTACCGACCGCATTATGCCCGAGCCAACCGACATCGAGGTCAAGGGCAACTACCTTACGGTGCGCACCCGTGTGCGTGTGCCACGCGAGATGTTCGGCCACGACACCCGTCTTGTGGTACAGCCTGTGCTGCACAACGTCACCAAAGGCACCTTGCAGCTGATGCGCCCAATGGTGTACGACGCCCGCGAGTACAACCGCACGCAAGACCGTCTATACAATTTCAACATGAACGACACCAAGGAGGGCGACCCTCTTGCCCAGTGGGTTACGGTAAAGACCAACGAGATGCGCGAGAAGGGACGCACCAACGACATCATTGGCTACAGCGACTCGGTGTATGTGGAGCATGTCAAGGACGAATACTCGTGCGACGTGTATATGGCTATAGAGAACTATAACCGTATACTCTACCGCGACACCACCATCATAGCACGCGGAACCGTCAACCCTCTGCGCTGGTTGGACTACAACTTCAAGGCTTCCGAAACCATCGACCCAGCCTTCTTGCCCAAGCCTGAGGTGCAGCTGCGCGACACCCACGGCGAGGTTAAGTTGCAGTTCCCCATCGGCAAGGCAAAGTTCAAGACCGACGATCCGCAGAATATGGCAGAGATAGCACGCATGCGCCAGCAGATAGAGGATATATCCCATTCGGAGGGTGCCACGCTTAGCGGCTTGGAGCTTAGCGGCCAGTCGTCGCCGGACGGTACATACAAGCGCAATATGGCGCTTGCACAGCAGCGTATGAACTTCGCCCTCAACTATCTGCGAAGCCAGTTGCCCGAGAGTATGCGCCAAAACGTCGACTTCAAGAGCAATGCAAGGGTTGCCACATGGGATGAGGCTATAGCCCTTATGCGCGCCGGAGGCAACACCGAGGAGGCCGACCGCACCGAAGAGCGCCTGTCGCGCTTCCGCAGCAACGACTCTAAGAGCCATGCCGCCTATGGCTTGCCGTTCTACCGACAGCTGTTGGAGGGCAAGTATCTGCCTATGCTGCGCCGTGTCGACTACGTGCTGCGCTACTCTATATACCGCTCCTTGACCGACGACGAGATACGCCAGATGTACAACGACGACTACACCAAGCTCACACGCTTCGAGTACTTCAAGCTGTACCGTGCCGAGACCGACGCCGACAAGCGCGAGAAGATGATGCGCCAAGCCATCGAGATATACCCCTCGTATCTTGCCGCAGCCAACGACCTTGAGGCACACCTCATCAACACGCACCGCTCCGACGCCTCGTTGCTGCGCAAGTTTGCCGGAGCACGTGCTCCGCAAGAGCTTAATGTAAACCAGATGATAGCCTTGCTCGACGGCGGACAGTACACCGCTGCCGACTCGCTGTCGCAGTTTGTCGACCGCAACGACGCCACCAGTATGCTCCTTGCCGTAAACGACGCCCTCAACGGACGTTGTGCCGACAACTATGCCACCATTGCACGCACCAGTGCCCGCAACGAGGTGGTTATGCTTCTTGCCCTCAAACGCAACAAGGAGGCTCTGCAGCAGTGTGTCAATCTGCCCGACGACGATGCCGTGTCGCATTATCTGCGCGCCATCTGCCTTAACCGTGCCGACCGTCCGATAGACGCTTACGAGGAGCTTAAGAAGGCTTTCAGTATGGATGCCTCGCTCAAGACAGTAGCCACTGTGGACGGCGATGTGAACGATTTGCTTAATATGGATAAAAACAACTGATTATGAAATCTTCAACGAAAAACATATATCTATTTGCCGTATGCACGGTTTTGGCTGCCAGTGTGGCTCTACCGGCTGCGGCACAGGTAGAAGGCAGCGCGCTCAACTATATGCTGCAACGTCCGCGTGTGGCTAAATACTATAAGCACAAGAAGCCCTTCGACCACCTGTTTCTTGACTTTGGCGCTGGCTTTAATCTTCTCGGAAGTGGCGATATGAAGCCCGGACCAACCATGGCTATTGGTATAGGCGACTGGATTTCGCCCGAACACGGCGTGCGTCTCGCTGCCGATGGAGGCATAATGCGTATCGGCGACACCAAACTTAAGTACGTCACAACATCCCTCGACTATCTGCTCAACATCACCGCGCTTGCCCAGCCGGGCAACAACTATACCCAGCGCCCCGTGGAGCTGTACGGCATAGCTGGCTTCGACTATACCTTCTCGCGCAACGAAGGCATCGACGCGCATGGATATGGAGCACACTTGGGCTTCAGGGGGCAGTTTGCAATGTCGCCCTTCACCTATTTCTATATAGAGCCTCGGCTCGGATTGATGCAGGACGACGCCACACAGGCGCTTACATGGCATGGCTACCGCCCCGTCGGAACAGTGCTCTTAGGTTTTGGCTATCGTCTGCCCGACGTGCGCACCAATGCCGCAGGCAAGGCAGCACCACGCTCGTTTGAGGACGGGCTGTTTGTAAGTGCCGCCGCTGGACCTGCCTTTCTTGCCAATGCACATCCCTCTACTTGGGACGACAACATTGGTATGCGCACGGCTGTAGGCATAGGCAAGTGGTTCAGCGCAAGCAATGCTGTGCGCCTCTCGTTCAATGCCACAACCTTCCGTCTGCCCTCTACCAACCGCCTTAAGGCCATTGGTACGCAGCTCGACTATATGCTCAACTTCAACAACCTCTTCGGCGGAGTGAATCCTGACCGTATGTTTTGGGTCAACGGCATAGTGGGTGCAAGCTACAACTATTCTACCGAGCGCAATTATGGAGCCAGATACTCATGGGGTGTGGGTGCCGGCATGCAAGCCAACCTCAAGTTGTCGAGTGCCTTCAGCCTCTTCCTTGAGCCACGTCTTGACGTGTACAACGAGCGTTGGGCACCCTCAGTCAACTCGTACCGCCGCTACGACGCCGCTGCGTCGCTTATGGCAGGTCTTGTATATACTTATAATGGTGCACAGGCACGCCCGGCACACATGGGCGAACGTGCCGATGCCTTCAGCAACAGCAGCATAGGCTTGTCGGCAGGTCTAACCACACCGCTCTCGTTCTACGACAACTGGCACAGCTATATGCCTGTGGCACGCCTTACATATACCCGCTGGAAGGCTCCTCTCTTGGGATGGCGTGCCGGAGTGCAGGGCATGATGGGCAGAGTGGACGGGGGCAAGCGATATGCCCAAGCTACGGTGTCTGCCGACTGGCTTACCGACCTCACAGCCCTCTCGTATGGTTGCGACCAGGCGCGCTTGCTCGCCATACGTACCGTGGCAGGCGCAAGTATAGGTGCAGCCTACCGCCGTCCGTCCACACGTCTGGCTGCCGACGTTCATGCCGGTGTACAGGCAGCGTTGAGGCTGTCGCCGTCGTTCAGCCTTACGGCAGAGCCAACAGTGGTGTACAACCTCTCGCCGCTGTGGAAGGGTAGCCGCTCGCTGCGCATACAGCCGCAAGCTATGATAGGCATCGAATATAATATGCAGCGCAAGCCGCATAATGCCGACCTTGCCGGCAAGCCCTCGGCAGCCAACTTTGTGTCTATCGGCGTGGGCACAGGCATATATACCGGCAATGTAAATATGGCTGGTGGTGCCCAGCGCCTAAACTTTGTTACGGACGCAGCCTTTGGCCATTGGTTCAACCACGCAAGCGGTGTGCATGCTGGCATAAGCAACACCGTGGTGCAGCACTGGCATAAGCGCCACAACCAGAGCATCACAGCTCTGCATGCCAACTATATGCTCAACATCCGCAGTGCCGTTACCGGCGAGCCTACCGAAGACAAGCTGTTCCAGCTTACGGGCTTGGCTGGAGCACAGCTGGGCATCAGCTCGGAGCGTGGACGCGACACACGCCTTGCACCCGGACTCAACGGAGCCGTACAGGCAGGCTTGCGTCTGTCGCCTATGGTGGAGATATACCTCGAGCCATCTGCCACTATATACACAAAGAAGATAGAGGCTGCTCACTCCGACCATCCTGTCGACGGCGAGCTGCGCCTTAGCATAGGCACCAAGCTCCACTTCTAAGCAGATGTGGTAACGATAAGACAATACACTTAAAATACTTACAATCTATGAGAAAACTTTTGACATCTGTGCTCTTTGCGCTGTCGCTTACGGGCGTCTCGGCGCAATCGGCTCAACACTATCAGCCTACCAAGGAGAATCTTGAGGCTCGAAGCCATTTCCAGGATTCCAAGTTTGGCATCTTCCTGCATTGGGGTCTCTACTCTATGTTGGCCACCGGCGAGTGGACCATGACTAACAAGGACCTCAACTATAAGGAGTATGCCAAGCTTGCCGGAGGCTTCTACCCCTCGCGCTTCAATGCCAAAGAGTGGGTGTCGGCTATCAAGGCGTCGGGTGCCAAGTACATCTGTTTCACCACGCGCCACCACGAGGGCTTCTCGATGTTCCACACCAAGTGGTCCAAGTACAACATTGTGGACGCCACACCCTTTAAGCGCGACATCGTAAAGGAGCTGGCAGACGAGTGCCACCGTCAAGGCATCGACATCCACTTCTACTACTCGCACATCGACTGGCAGCGTGAGGATGCCCCCTTGGGACGCACGGGCTTGGGTACAGGTAGACCGAAGGAGGCTCAAAACTGGGACTCCTACTACACCTTCATGAACAACCAGCTCACCGAGTTGCTTACCAATTATGGCAGAGTGGGAGCCATCTGGTTTGACGGATGGTGGGACCAGGACAACAATCCGTCCTTCGACTGGCGTCTGCCCGAGCAGTACAAGCTTATCCACAGTCTTCAGCCGGCGTGCCTTATAGGCAACAACCACCATCAGACCCCGTTTGAGGGAGAAGACTTCCAGATGTTTGAGCGCGACCTTCCCGGCGAGAACTCAGCTGGATTGTCGGGTCAGCAGATATCGCAGTTGCCTCTTGAGACCTGCGAGACGATGAACGGAATGTGGGGCTACAAGATTACCGACCAGAACTATAAGTCGCCCAAGACCCTCATCCACTATCTCGTAAAAGCAGCCGGACGCAACGCCAACCTGCTTATGAACATTGGTCCGCAGCCCGACGGATGTCTGCCCGAGGTAGCCGTAGACCGCCTGAAGAAGGTGGGCGAGTGGATGGACATATACGGCGAGACCATCCACGGCACACGTGGCGGCATCGTTGCTCCGCACGATTGGGGAGCTACGACGCAGAAGCAGAACCGCCTCTTTGTACACATCCTCAACCTCAAGGACAAGGCTCTCTACCTGCCCACAGGCACAACACGTATCAAGAAGGCTCTAGACTACGTGTCGCGCAAGCCCGTACGCATGCAGAAGTGCGAGGGTGGGGTAGTGCTTTACCTCGACCAAGTGCCTACCGACATCGACAAGGTGATTGAGTTGGAAATGGTAAAATAACAAATTGATGCTCAAAACTATTTTCTGAATCTCTTAGCCACTGCCGAATAGCCACAGCGTTGGCACAAGGGCTCAACAGCGGTGTGGTTGGTAAATCCGTTGTAAAGAGCGGAGGCCCGTGGCGAGGAGAGTATATACTCCAAGCTTTCTTCAAACAAATTGCCTAAGTTGACGTCGCCGTTATGGTCGAGACAACAAGGCACAACGGTTCCGTCGACAAGGACGCCTATCTGATTGCGCAGCGCATAGCAGAACACCTCCTCCTCGTCGTAAGTGGCATGTTGAAGGTCGGGCCATTCAAACATATTGTCGTTCTCTATGTATAGGCAGTCGGCGAGCCTCCATCCTTCGTATCTCTTGACCCACGGCTGTGGTACGTGGTTGGCTATCAAATTAAGTATGGTGTCGTTCATACTGTTGTGTCCACCCTCGTTCCATAGGCGCAGCACAACGACACATCCTCTATGGGCAGCTTCCTTGGCAAATGTCATCACCTCGTCTATGTACTCTTGCAGGTTGGTCTTGCCGTTGCCCTCGTGCGAGTGTAAGGATATCTGCAGCTTGTGGGGTAGGGAGTCAAGCATGTCGGTGCGCTTGCTAAGCAGTGTGCCGTTGGTGGTAAGCACAGGTACAAATCCCTTCTGCTTGGCCTTTAGTATAAACTGTGGCAGCAGAGGGTGAAGGAAAGGTTCGCCCATAAGGTGGAAGTAAAGGAACTTAATCTCTCCTTTAAGCCGGTCGGTCAGCAGTTCAAACTCATCCAACGTAAGTGTGTGCTTCTCCCTTGTGGTCTTAGGGCAAAACACGCAATCGAGATTACAAACATTGGTTATTTCAAGATAGCATCTTGTTATCATAATTTAAAATCTGTATCTAAAAGTACACTGTGATTAAATGGGTAATTTGCGAGAACGTGCTGCAAAGGTAGCGGTTTTACCGCAAAAGCTACAAATAAAACACCTATAAAATTTAAAACGAGAAAATAAAACTACATATCAACTTCGTCTCGGCAACCACATCGAGGGTATTTCTTTACGGGTATTCGAGTTGGCATTGGTGATGTCTATCAGTATCAGATACCACTGTTCCTTCCTTCGGCGCTCTCCAGATATATAGTAGACTTTATTGGGTTGGTCTCTTAGTATCATATACAGGTCCAAGAACTGGAATATCCTGTCATTTGCCACGCATTCCCGATGATGCATCGGTATGCCTGCCATGTCTCTGTTTTTATAGAAATAATAGTTATAGCCAACTCTCAGCATGTCCATGAATCCCATTTTCTCTACAACCGGACGCTCATCAAACTCCTGCATGGTATACAGATTTACCCACGTGGTTTTGTCTTCTCCTGCAAACACGACCTCTGCGATATTGTCGTCTGAGAGTTTTACGCTCTTTAATCCTTCCAGAATGATATGGTGGTCATTGTTGCTGATGGCAT
>OIWV01000361.1_pt1 | contig 43766 bp, 40 predicted proteins | sample 1587751 | NCBI WGS metagenome assembly OIWV01 (sample SAMEA3888913, study PRJEB22519) | human gut metagenome | biome: human gut; feature: human-associated habitat; material: faeces | place: Denmark | collected 2010
CCAGCGCTCCAGCGGGCGGCGGTGCCGGTTGGGTCGGCTCGTCGTCAGGATGGGCATGGTACGACGTATATGTAAATCTTATGAACGAGAACATGGTCTACGGTGGGCGTGTATTCGGCTCAGCTTTTGACACTGGCGAGCGTACTTCTCAGCTCGCCCTCTTTAGACATGATCCGTCGGCGAGAATCGCAGGATACCGCAATAATCGCACTGACAGGAAATGGTACTGGCTGACAGCGGTCGCTTCGGCTTCGCGGTTTGCGGGTTGCAGCAGGGACGGCGTTGCGAACTGCGCTGATGCATCGTTTCGGGATGCCTGGAGCGGCTTCCGCCCGTTTTTCCTGCTGTACTGACCGATAACCTTGCGTGAGCCCCTTTATGGGGCGAAGCAAGGTGGAGAGGAGCTAAGATGAGCGTACTTGCCCGCAAAAGAAAATTATCTGAGCTGAAATTTTATGATAATGCAATCCGCCTGCGCCGGTCGATGATTTACCTTTTGATGCGCGACCTCGGCGCGAAGCGCGGCGTGCGGGATATAAAGTGGATGACAAAAGACATGCCGCCGCAGGATGCCGAGCTGCTGCTTGCAGTAGCAGAGCGCAACGGGCTAAAGCGATTTGAGGCAGACTGGCCATCGTGGGTGATAGAGAGGCTGCGAGACAATATCTGGACGCTGCTTACCGACATGATGACAGCCATCACGCGAGCGTACACGATTTTTGCGACGAGCAAGGCCGAAGCCGATGAGCGGCGGCTGAATCAAGATCGCGCTATTGCGTGCTGCGAGAGCCTACTCAAAGAGCTCGAGCTCGCCATTGATATTCTGCCGGTCGATGCGAATAAATACAAGCAGCAGGTCAAAATCATCACAGAGGAGATCATGCTCTTAAAGGGCTGGCGAAAGGCAGGAAATAAAAAAGTCAAAGAGCTAGAAGAGCAGGAAGCCGCCCGCGCGGCAAAGCTCATCAAAGAAAAGCTCAAAGAAGAATAAAATATAGGGTATGTCCTAAGAGCGGTCGCTTCGGCTTCGCAGTTTGCGAATTGCAACAATAACGGCAATGCGAACTACAATGATGCATCGTATCAGGATGCCTGGAGCGGCATCCGCCCACGCTTCTCAGACGTGACGAGCAGGCTATATGTCGGGTCACTACAGCAGGGAATGAGGGTATATCCTTCCAGAATGGTAAATATTGGCCGTGACGCAGCTACCTACGGGCCTCTGCTATCAGCGCGGCTACTACATGAGAAAAAAGGAATTATGTCGTATATTGATTTTGTGTCAGATTACAATGCACTGATTGCAGCATATGCAAGGGTACATAAAGTATCAGGCTGGAAGTGCTCAGCGCAGAAAGCGGGCATCAACCTACTCAAAGAAGTGCAGCAGCTCAGCGAAGAGATTGAGAACACATCATACCGGCCTGGCAGCGGCGTCACATTTAAGATGTGCGAGCGTGGCAATCTCAGACTTGTACGCGCTCTGAATGTGCGTGACACGATTGCACAGCAAGCGCTCTGTCAGTCCTTGTTGATCCCGGTGCTCGAGCGCTACATGATCTACGATAATGGCGCGAGCCTCAAGGGCAAGGGCATCTCTTTTACGCGGCGGCGCTTCGAAGAGCACCTGCGCTGGCACTACCGCCGCTACGGCACAGATGGCTATGCGCTCAAGCTCGATTTTCGCAAGTACTTTGACAATATCGAGCATGATAAGCTGCTCAAGATGATCCTCGCGAAGATACCGGACGCCCGGCTGAGAATCGTGCTGCAGCATATCTTAGAGAGCAATCGGCCGGATGTATCTTACGACCTGCGCAGCGTCGACGAGATCATGCAGGAGCCATTTAATTCGCTCGAGCACGAGAAGATACCGAGAGAGCAGCTGACGAGGCAGAAATTCTTGCCGAAGTCGCTCGGCATTGGCTCGCCGCTCTCGCAGATTGCTGGGATATTCTTCCCAACGCGCATCGACACGTACTGTAAGACCGTCAGGCGGCTACACTGCTACGATGCGTACATGGACGACAGGATCATCCTGCATCCCGACAAAGAGTATCTTAAAGAGCTGCGCAAAGACATCGAGAGCATCGCAAGAGACATGGGCCTCTTCGTGCATCCTAAAAAGACACAGATCATCAAAATCTCCCACGGCATCACATTCCTCAAGACAAAATATCTTCTGACCGACACCGGAAAAATTATCCGCCGGATACCACATGACACCGTCACCACGCAGCGACGGAAGATGAAGGCACTGGCAAGACTAGTCGCAGCTAGGAAAATGGAGTACATCGATTTTACGCGGCAGTACCTATCATGGCGAGGCGACAAGGAGTGGTACCATGCGCATCGGACAGTCAGGAGTATGGACATTTTATATGGGAGGCTGAAAGAATGGCTGAGACAGCAGAAAGCACAGCAAGCGCAGCAATCGCGGAAGACACGACAAGAGAACAGATCGCTCAAAAAGAGCAAGAAATCATCGACTTGAGATGTGCCTTTGCACATCCGGCGTCGGACATCGCCGACTATAAAGTGGCGCGGATCTACGAGGCTCGCATCAATGCGGAGCCTGACCCTTACAACGCAGACGACCTCATCGCGCGGCGCCAGGCCGCCCGCGACCGCATCGACACACTCAAAAAAGAGATCCGTCAGCTGCGCGGCGAGGCTGAGGAGGCGCTGAGCGATGAAGAGCAGAGAGCCCAAGAGCTCAATGAGCTCGACACCGGATACGAGCGGGCAAAGAATCAAATCCTAATGGCTTACGTCGCGGCTGTAATGGCCGATGACGCAGATACACAGACGTCGCTCAAAGCGCAGCTCAAAGAGCTCGACGCCGACTACGACGCCCAGCGAAAGGGGTGATAAAATGGCGTTGAAATGGAAAAAGAGATGCTTCCGCTGCCTGCAGTACTTGCGTGATGACGGCACATGTCAAAATCCAAAGTGCGTGCGCTACGTCGACGAGAGCGGCACAGAGAAGGAGACGGAGACAAAAGCCGATGAGGCGGCAGCCTCGGCAAATGCGGCGAGCACGGCGACGGAGGATAAAGTATGACTTTTGGTGACGCTTTAGAGCGTATGAAGGCCGGAGCTCGTATGGCACGCAGAATGTGGATTTTTAACGACACCATCTACGTCAAGTACACATCAGAAGACTTGCAGCCATACCTCGTCATACAATCTGGCGAGCATGACGCAATGCCGTACACCGCGACGGACATTGATCTTTTTGCCGATGATTGGGAGGCGGTACAGTGAGCGAAATTGTCGAAGCTCTGCGCCAGCTCGTGCCGGTGCGTATCGAGGCGGTGTGGGGCACGATTACGGGGGCGGTGGGCGTAGTGGCAGAAGTGCTTTTTGGAGCTTGGAGCGACGCCTTGGCGGCACTTGTCGTCGCGATGCTGATTGACTACGTGAGCGGCGTCATTGCGGCATACATCAACCCCGCGCTGTCGCTCAATAGCCAGCGTGGCTTCCGCGGTATCCTTAAAAAAATCATGATCTTGCTGCTCGTGTCGCTCGGGCACGTGCTCGATACAGCGATGCATCAGCAGATCATCTGTATCGCGGTCACGTACTTTTTCCTCGGCAATGAGGGGCTCAGCATTGTCGAGAATGCCGCCAAGGCGGGCCTGCCGATCCCGGCGCGCCTCAAGGAGACGCTCGAGCAGCTGACAGAAGAAAAAGAAGGTAGAGACAAGTGACAGCACTGGAGTGGCACGTGCTCTTCCGAGCATTTGCCGAATTTGCCGCCCTCGCGCGGCAGTATCATTTTTATGAAAATGAGATTGCGAGGATGGGCGCATCTCTGCTTGAGATGTCGCCGTACCCGGATAAAAAGGAGGATGACTGATATGAGAGAGGTAAGCATCGAGGAGCTGCGCCAGCTTGCTGACGCAGCCCGCGAGGACATCTGGGAAGCGGCGAGAGAGCACGGCCGCGAGCCGAAGATTTATCTGCATTGGTCGGCAGGCCATTACTTCCAGAAATTTGAGGATTATCACGTCAATATCACGGGCGACGGCAAGATCTACGTCTCGACTGACGATCTCTCAGAGGTCCTCGCGCATACGTACTATCGCAATAGCGGCTCGGTCAGCATCTCGCTCTGCTGCTGCGCGGGTGCGACGACGGGCGACCTCGGCGATGAGCCACCGACACCGCAGCAGATCGAGAGCATGGCGCAGGCTATCTGTGCAGTAGCAGACGGTCTCTGGCTTACGATTGACTGCGAGCACGTCATGACACACGGCGAGGCAGCTGATAACATCGACGGCATTGAGCCGCATGAGCCATACGGACCGCAGACAACTTGCGAGAGGTGGGATTTGCAGTTCCTCGGCTCTGAGGAGAGTCCGGCATATACGACGGACTACGACGATCCGGCTACTGGAGGCAATGTGTTGAGAGGCAAAGCTAATTGGTATAGACAGCATAAGTAAGAAAGGATGATTGAAATGAGTACGTGGACTGATATGCGTGACAAAGCACTCGAAGCAATGAAAGAGGGCGCTCTCGATGTCGTAGAAGAGACAAAGCAGAAGTTCCTCGACAACTTTATCGAGGCCGGCATGCCCGCAATCAAGGCATACGCAGAGCTCTTTTCGCAAACTGTACAGGAGCAGGCGAAAAATGAGACCGGCTGGGTGAAGATCCGCGACATGGTCGTCATCCCACTGGCAGTGAAGGTAGCGCTGGGCGTCGGCAACGGTGTACTCAATATGGTGCGGGGGAAGACCAGTGCGACGACAGCAGCGTCGTAAATCCATGTAGACAAATGCCTACATCTTGTCTACATGTTTCCATGCAGAAGCTAGGTCTTGATAGATATAGATAGGGTCCTGTAATACTGCCATCCTATATATATCAAGGCTTTTACGGCTAGATGGAGCAAGATGGTCCCTGATACAATTTACATAGAATTTACATAGCCACAACAAAGCCGCTCTGGGGAACAGGTACAATGATATTGTTCAGAAATGAAATATCAGGCAGCCCGCAGGGATGCTTTTGTTTTGGGAGGAACTCGCATATGAAAATGCAGGCACAGCACCTCAATCTCTATTACGGGACGCATCAGGCCCTGTTTGATGTCTCGCTTGAGGTGCCGGAAAATAAAGTCGTCGCACTCATTGGCCCCTCGGGCTGCGGCAAGTCCACGTTCTTGCGCACGCTCAACCGCATGAATGATCTCATCGACGGCGTGCAGATCGACGGCAAGATCACGCTCGATGACCAGGATATCTACGACAAGGACGTGGACCTCGTCAATCTGCGCAAGCGCGTGGGCATGGTCTTCCAGCGTCCAAACCCGTTCCCGATGTCCATCTACGACAATGTCGCCTACGGCTGCCGCGTGCATGGGTTGACGGACAAGAAGCGCCTCGACGAGATTGTCGAGAAGAGCCTGCGCGGTGCCGCGCTCTGGGATGAGGTCAAGGACCGCCTCGACGCCTCCGCGATGGGCATGTCGGGCGGCCAGCAGCAGCGCCTCTGCATCGCACGCGTCATGGCCGTCGAGCCGGAAGTCGTCCTGATGGATGAGCCGTGCTCTGCCCTCGACCCGATCTCGACGATGAAGATCGAGGAGCTCGTGCAGGAGATCAAGAAGGAGTACACGATTGTCATGGTCACGCACAACATGCAGCAGGCCGCGCGTGTCTCCGACTACACGGCCTTCTTCCTCAACGGCAAGCTCATCGAGCACGACACGACGGACGTCATCTTCACGAAGCCGCACGACAAGAAGACGGAAGACTACATCACAGGGAGGTTCGGCTGATATGGAACGCCAGACAAGACAGGAATACATCCACGACCTTGAGGTCGTGCAGGAGCTCGTCGCCACGATGGGCGACAAGGCCCTTACAAACGTCGAGCAGTCGATGAAGGCGCTTCTCGAGGACGATGCCGTCCTTGCGAAGACGGTCATGAAGGCCGACGACGCCATCGACGACATGATCATCGACGTCGAGGACACGTGCATCCTCTTGATCGCCAAGCAGCAGCCGATTGCACATGACCTGCGCGTCATCGCGACGGGCTTCAAGATCTCGACGGACATCGAGCGCATCGGCGACCACGCTTTCGACATCGCCAAGACGGTCCTCTCGGTCAAGGAGCCGCTCAATCCCGACTGCAAGCGCTGGATCGAGGAGCTCGGCAGCTGTGCAGCTGAGATGGTGCGCCGCGCCGTCAAGGCCTACCGCGACAAGAGCGTGCAGGAGGCCGACGAGGTCCGCAAGATGGACAAGCAGATGGATGAGGTCTTTGAGCACACGTTCTACGCGCTGTCGGACTTCGTCACGAAAGAGGGCGCGCGCCAGAAAGGCGCGACACAGCTGCTCTTCATCGCGCGCTTCCTCGAGCGCATCGGCGACCACGCCGTCAACATCGCCGAGTGGGTCATCTACCTCGAGACGGCCGAGCGCATCCACCAGAAGAAGAACCGCCTGATCTGATCGGGCTTTCAAGACCTCCGTGCTTTCGAGCGCGGAGGTCTTTTTGCGTGCGCAGAGCAATGAAGCAGGGATAAGCAGGGATTCCGATGCCCTTTGTCGAAAATTACCATGATATGAGTGAGATACCTGTTTTTTGAGATAGAAAAGGAGTGCAGAATCATGGATGTTTTTTCTTGCATTGCCACGCGCCACAGCACGCGCAAATTCAAAGAGGAGCCTGTGCCGCAGGAGATGCTCGACAAGGTCATCGAGGCGGGCCGCCAGGCCCCGAGCGGCAAGCACAAGAACCAGGACCACTTCCTCGTGATCCGCAAGCAGGAAACCATGCAGGAGCTCGCCGCGCTCGTGCGGCAGGAGTTCGCGAAGATGGAGGTCACGCCTGAGAACGACGACAACTTCGGCGGTGCCATCCGCGCCTCGAAGAAGGGCAACTACACCTTCCTCTACAACCCCGCCGCCTTCATCATCGTGGCCAACAAGAAGGATTACGGCAACAACTTTGCGGACGCGTCGTGCGCCATGCAGAACATGATGCTCGCGGCCAACGCCCTGGGCCTCGGCTCGTGCTGGATCAACCAGCTGCGCTGGCTGCAGGGCAATCCCGTCCTCACGGCCTACCTGCAGAAGCTCGGCATGAAGGAGGACGAGGCCGTTTACGCCTCGCTGAGCCTCGGCTATCCTGACACCCAAGATGGCCTGCCGAACCACCGCATCGTGCCGGTCACGGGCAATCCAGTCACCTATGTCGATTGAGTACAGCAGAGGATAAGACATGCATACGAAGTTCAAGGTTCTCTTGCTCGTGCGCCACGGGCAGAGCACGGGCAATGTCAATCTGCCGACGCAGGACCACGCGAGCATCCCTTTGACGGCGCTCGGGGAGGAGCAGGCAAAAAGGTTCAGCACGCGCATCGATGCGCGGCCCGACCTCATCGTCACGTCCTCGTTCCGCCGCGCGCAGCAGACGGCGGAGCCGCTCCGTGAGCGGTTCCCCGATGTGCCCGTCGAGATCTGGCCGGAGACGGCGGAGTTCACCTACCTCTCACCGGAGCGCTGCCGCGGCACGCGGCGCACCGAGCGTCTGCCCTGGGTCAGGGCTTACTGGCAGAGGCAGGAACCGGATTACTGCGACGGCGCGGGCGCCGAATCGTTCCATGCGCTCGTCGCGCGCGCAAGACTCGTCCTGCAGCGCATCGAAGAGCGGCCGGAGGAGACGATCGTGCTCTTTTCGCACGGCCAGTTCATCAGCTGCCTCTTGGACATCGCGCGCCATTCCTATGCCACAGATGACGAGCGCATGGCCATCTTCCGCAGCCTGCCCGAGCTCGACAACACGGGGCTCATCTACCTGCTTCTGCCGGAGCGGGACGGATAGAAAGGCGGGCATAATATATTTGAAAGAAATTGAACAGATTCTGATTGCAAAATGTTTTTCTTTTCGGTATAATGAAGAAAAATTCAAGAGGCAGTGAAGTCCTGCTTGCAAGATGTGCAAGACGTTCGAAACGGTGGAAGCAAGAGTGCCGGGCCTTTGGGCCCGGCATTTTTGCTGCCATGTGGGCGGCACTGCCCCGAGTGAGGAGATAGCATGACAAGAGAACTTCCGAAACATGGCGAGATCTGGCGGCACTTCAAGAACCATCTCTACGAGATCATCGAGTGCCCCGTCATCCACACCGAGACGAATGAGCGCATGGTCTGTTATCGCGCGCTTTACGGCGATTACATGGTCTACGTGCGGCCGCTCCTGATGTTCATGAGTGAGGTCGACCGTCAGAAGTACCCCGATGCCACGCAGACGTACCGGTTCGAGCGGGTTGAGCGCTGAAGGGGCAGCGAGCGATGGGCGGCCGGGATGATGGCGATAGATGACAGAGATAAGTACATAGATAGGGATTTGGGGGAGTGGCTATGAAGTGTGACGATGATACCTGCTGCTATGAAGAGGTGCCTGGTGCAGTATGCCTGATGCGGGCGGATGGCTCGGAGCATATCGTGCAGTACAACAGCATGATGCTCTCCCTGTTCCAGTGCGAGACGCGCGAAGACTTCATTCACCTGACGGGCGGAATCTTGCGCGGCATGGTGCTGGCAGACCATTATCCCGCAGTGTCGGAGCAGCTGGCGCGCTGGCAGAAGGAGCGCGCGAGAGGCCTGCACTACCTGACCTTCGAGATCCTCACGGGCAAATCCCATGTGCGCCGCATCGATGCCAACATCCGCCTCATCGAGCGGGAGGGAGAGCTCTACTGGTCCTGCTACCTCGCTGACGCTGGCCTGCGCCGTCTGACACTTGACGAGGACAAGGTGGGACTCCTGACGCGCGAGGGCTTTTTCAAAGAGGCGCTGAACCAGGCAAAGCACGACAAGGAGCAGAAGCGCTTCGGCACGCACTGCCCCGTCTACTTCAACATCACGAACTTCAAGCTCTACAATGCCAATCGTGGCTATGCGGCAGGCGATGATCTGCTCAGGCACATGGCCTTCGTGCTGCGTGAGTCCCTGCCCGGGGCCATCCTCGCGCATCTGTCGGCGGACTCTTTTTTGGCACTGGCTCCCGTCGAGCGCCTCACGGTGCGCGTCGAACAGGTCTGCCGTCAGATGAATCGCTTCATCGCGATGCCGGGCGTCACGGTCAAGGTGGGCCTGCGCTTTTACCGCCCAAAGGACAAGTCGCCTGTCACAGCGGCGTTCGACCAGGCGAAGATGGCCTGCGACGAGGCCAAGAAGGACGCGAAGCGCAGCTGGGTCATCTACCACGAGGAGATGGGCGAGCGGCTGCAGATGCGCAACTACGTCCTGACGCATTTCGCCGAGGCCATGCGGAAGGGGCATATCAAGGTCTACCTGCAGCCCTGCATGCGCCTGTTGACGGGCAAACTCTGCAACGTCGAAGCGCTGATGCGCTGGGAGGACCCGCAGCACGGCATGATCTCGCCCGCTATCGTCATCCCCGTGCTTGAGGAGTCGGGGCTTATCCACGAGCTCGACGCCTTCATGATCCGCAGCGTAGTGCGGCTGCTCCACTACCAGCAGGAGAACGGCCTGCCGCTCGTGCCGGTCTCTGTCAACCTGTCGTCGCTCGACTTCGTCAAGATGGACCCGTTCGCCATCGCCGAGGAGGTGACGGAGCGCTACGGTATTGCGCATGATTACCTCCACTTTGAGCTGACGGAGACGTCCGTCGTGCGCGATGAGGGCATCCTCTTCCAAGCAATCCAGAAGTTCCACCGTGCGGGCTACCATGTCTGGCTCGACGATTTCGGCAGCGGCTACTCGTCGCTCAACGTGCTCAAGGATTACCCGTTCGACCTGCTGAAGATCGACATGGCCTTCCTGAAGACCTTCAACAAGAAGAGCCGGGACATCATTCTCTCAATCGTCCGCATGGCCAAGAAGATCGGCATCCACACCTTAGCTGAGGGCGTCGAGACGGAGGAGCAGATGCGCTTCCTGCGCGCCATCGGCTGCGAGCGCATCCAGGGCTATTACTATGGTCGGCCAATGCAGCCGGAGAAGCTGCACGATGCATTGGAGAAGCAGCAGTATCAGCGTGAGACGCGCGCCGAAGCGCAGCTCTACAACACAATCGGGCTCACGGACATCCCTGCGCACGCATCCATCGCGCTGTTTACCTTTGATGGGGAGAATCCCGCGCTCCTGATGGGCAACAGCCGCTTCTGGACGCACTCATCCGAGATCGGCATCCGCGACCAGGAGCAGGTCAATCACTGCCTGCGCGTGCCCAATCACCCGTTCCGCGTGCGCTTCCTGAATCTCATGAAGCGGGTGGACATGACGCATGGCGAGCAGTCCATGACCTTCTCGGAGCAGGGGCACTATGTGCGCGTCATGATGAGCAGGCTGGGCGCGAGCCGGAAGCTCGTCATCTATCAGGCGCAGTTCGATGACATCACGATGGAGCGGGCGTACGATGAGAGAGAGCATCGCTTTGACCAGATCATGCGCAACCTTTGTCTGCTCTACCAGCATGTCTTTTTCTTGCATGCGCAGCAGGACACGTGCGAAGTGCTCGTCGGCACGCATAGCTGGCCCGGCAGTGATGCGGCGGGGAGCGGGAACATCGGCGATTTCTTCAAGGATTATGCTGAGGCGATGGTCTATCCGGCCGACAGGGCCCGCTTTCTCGCCTACATCGACATGCACGCCATCCGCGCTGCCCTGCGCGAGGACGGGCAGATGACCTTCTCGAACTGCTTCCGCATCTGCCAGGCGGACGGCAGCTACGCCTGGATGCGCTTCGATGCGGTACCGCTCTACCTGCGCGATCCGGGGGAATACCTCGTCTGCGTCCAGCCGCTCATCATCGAGACACAGCCGGGAGCGCGGGACTGCATCAAGGCGGTGGCCGATGCCTACGGTCTCTTTGCGGCACCGGACCTGTCGGCGAAGATGGAGCGCGACGCGCTGCTCTGGCGCAGCTTCATCGCCTATGACAAGGCCTGTGTTTTCTGGAAGGACCGCGAGCAGCGCTTCCTCGGTGCCAACGAGGCGTTCCTCGACTTCTTCGGCTTCCACGATGAAGCCGACATCGTCGGCCGGACAGACCACGAGCTCGGCCTGCACATCGTCGACCCAGCCGTCCGGCAGGCAGGAGAGCGACTGCTTCAGGACGGCCGGCCGCAGTACCGGGACTTCGGCGAGTGCATCGCGCAGGGCGGCCCGCGCGCCATCTATTCCAATCGCTTTCCACTCTATCGCGCGGGAAAGGTGGAGGGGATCATCGGCCGCTTCTGGGAGTTCGGACACGACCTCGACGATTACCGCGACGCCGTCATCGACAAGGAGACGGGCTACACCAATTACCGCGGCATGCTCATGGCGGGCATCGAGTTCATGGACAATTACCTGAAGAACGGCGAGGATTTCACGGCCGTCTACTTCTATGTGCCAGCCCTCGAGTCGGCCGCGCGCTCGTACGGCGAGGCGTTCCGCCGCGAGCTGCTGCAGCGCCTGGCCGAGGAGGTCCACCAGGCCATTGTGCCAGGCAGCGTCCTCGCACATATCGGCTCAGGCCGTTTCCTCTGCTTCCACAAGCTCATCCATGAGCAGCGGCTGCGCGACCGGCTGCTGCGCCTCGCGAATGCCATCCACAACATCCACAGCGTGCACGGCTGTCCCTGCACGCTCTACCTGCAGTACGCCGTGGGCTACGGCTCGGAGACGAAGAGCATCGAAGGCCTGCTGCAGCTGCTTGTCGAGCGCGGCGAGGCCGCGCGCAAGGACCATCTTGGCGAGTCCATCTACATCGGCGACCGCATCGCCTTTGACCGCGAGAAGTTCGACCACATGAACGAGCGTGTCTACATGTGCGACCCGGAGACGTACGACCTCGTCTACATCAATCAGGCTATCTACCGCGACTTCCACCTGCCGGAGGACTTTTCATGTGCGGGCAAGAAGTGCTATGAAGTCATCGTCGGCGGTAAGGAGCCATGCGAGTTCTGCACGAACCATCTGTTGCGCCGCGACAAGTTCTACATGTGGACCTACCACAACGCGCTCTCGGGCCTCGACTATTTGCTGCGCGACACGCTCGTGCCCTGGCGCGGCAAGAATTACCGCTTCTCGATGTCCATCAATCTCAGCGAATACCTCGACCGCGACATCGAGCGCAATGAGCTCATCTACCGCGAAGCATCCATCAACGATGCACTGGCCATCGCCCTGCGCGAGGAAGACCCGTTGAAGGGCATCCAGAAGATGCTCTGGAAGATCGGTTCGGAGCTCAATGCCGACCGCATCTCCATCTTCGAGTGCGGTGAGGAGCAGGGGACGGTCAGCAACACCTACGAATGGTGCCGCAACGGCGTCGAGCCGATGAAGGCGAAGATGCAGCGCGTGCCGCTCACCCCGTGCTTTCTCTACGATACGTTCCGCGAGCAGCACATCGTGCGGATTCCCGACTACGAGGCGTATCTCGCTGCGAACCCGCATCTCGAGCACTATCTGCCAGACATCCGACGCTTCATCGCCGTGCCGCTCAAGATCTCCGACAAGATCATCGGGCACATCCAGATCGTCAACCCGAAGGAGCAGGTATTCCAGGCCTCGAGCTATCTCATGATGACGCTGAGCCGCTTCATCGCCATCATGATCCGCAACCGCGATGCCGCGCGCGAACTCGAGCGCATGAGCCAGCGCGACCAGATGACGGGGCTGTTGAACCGTCGCGGCCTCAGCAATTACTTCATGGACCTGCCAAAGGGCATCCCGTGTGCCTTCTTCTTCGGCGACGTCAACGGCCTCAAGCGCATGAACGACGAGCACGGCCACGAAGCGGGCGATGCCCTCATCAAGACGGTGGCAGACATCATGCTGCAGGCACAGCGTCAGGCTGGCAAGGGCCATGTCTTCCGCATGGGCGGCGACGAATTCCTCATGATTGTCGAGCAGCTTGACGAGACACATGTCGAGGAAGTCCAGCAGTCCCTGCGTGAGGCCTTCCACACGCATCACGTCAGCGTCGCGCTCGGCACCCTCGTCAGCATGACGCCGATACCTGACATGGATGCCATCATCACCAAGGTCGACCGGGAGATGTACAAGGACAAGGGAAAGAAAAAGCGCTAAAACAGAAAACGCCTGTCCGTCATACATGATTACAGGATTGCATGGCGAGCAGGCGTTTTCTGTTTGTTTTTGTTTGCCGTTGGGCGGGGATCAGCGGCTGGCCATCTTCTGGATAGCGGGCAGATAGAAGGCGAACAGGTAGAGAACGGCAAACGAGGCGATGGCTGCGCCGAAGAAGCCGATGTTCGGGAGCGCGCCGTCAGCCGCGAGATAGCCGCTGAGGAATGTGCCGCCGCCGATGCCGACGTTGAAGATGCCCGAGAAGATTGACATGGCGACCGGCGCGTCCGTGCGCGAGCAGCCGCGGATGAGCTCCGCCTGCATCGCGACGTTGAACATGGTCGAGATTGTGCCGAGCAGCATGCAGCAGGCCAGTATCGTCGGCGTGAAGGCGGCCGCGGGCAGGAAGACGAGCAGGGCGATGAAGAGCCCGATGACGCCGCTGCGCAGCACGAGGCAGCGGTGCAGGCCGTAGAGGCGCGAGAACAGCACGCTGCCGAGGAAGCCGCAGAGCCCGAGCACCATGAGCGTCCAGGTGATGGACGTCGGCGCGAAGCCAGCGACCGTCGCGAGGAACGGCTCGATGAAACTGTACGTCGTGAAGTACGCCGTCGCGAAGAGCAGCGACAGGATGAAGATGCCGCGCGTCAGAGGATTGTGGAAGAGCGTGGGCAGCTCGCGCAGCGAGAACGGTTCCTGCTTTGAGAGTGGCGGGAAGACGCGCCAGAGGAAGACGAGCGCGAGGAAGGCGATGACGGCGAGCGAGAGGAACGTCATGCGCCAACCAAGCGCCAGGCCGACGACGCGCCCGAGCGGCAGGCCGAAGATCATGGCAATCGAGGAACCCGTCGCAATCATCGAGAGTGCGAACGGCTGGCGCACCTGCGTGACGAGGCGCGTGGCGAGCGGCCCCGCAATCGACCAGAAGATGGAGTGGGCGCAGGCGACCGCGATGCGCGCACCCATGAGCATCGGGAAGTTCACCGCGAAGGCAGAGCCGAGCTGCCCGAGCATGAAGAGGCCAATCGTCAGGAGCAGCAGGCGGCGCAGCTCCATGCGGCAGGCCACCAGCATCAACGGCAGCGAGAGCAAGCCGACCATCCAGGCATAGACCGTGATCATGATGCCCGTCTGCGCAGGCGTCATCGCAAAAGAAGCGGCGATGTCCGAGAGCAGGCCAATCGGCATGAACTCAGACGTATTGAATACAAAAGCGGACGTAGCCAGGCCGAAGAGCGGCAGGGCGTACTTCCACGGGATAGGTGGCAGCATGACAGCATCCTTTCTTGAATTGCTTGATTCATAGATGTATAGACTGATGATGGTTCGCAATCATAAGAACGACAATTCCTTATCCTAGAGTATCGCCTTCCCCTTGTCAAGCCACAGCAGGTGCAGGATCTGTTTTTTTAGGAAAGTGTCATCTGTGCCGCGCAGAAACTGAGATGCGGATGAATCTTAGATGAAGTACAAGTAAAAGAAGGAATGTGCTTTGCGGAGTTTCGCGGAGTATGGTTATCTTGTGCTATAATGAATCTACTTTTATTTTGTTTATTTCATTTGATTTGCTTGATTCATTTAGAAGGGCGGGAGTTTCTTGTTTCCAGGGATAGGTATCTTGGCAAATGTGTTGGGGATTGTCGGCGGCGGCCTCTTGGGACTCGGCTGCGGGCGGCTGATATCGGAGCGCTTCCAGAAGACGCTCATGATGGCCTGTGCCGTGGCCGTCATGTTCCTCGGCCTGACGGGGACGGTCAAGGAGATGCTGGCGGTCGGTGCTGACGGGAAGGTCCTGCTCGTCGGCACGAACTGCATGCTCGCGAGCCTCATCGGCGGCGCGCTGCTCGGCGAGGCCATCGACCTCGAGGATAAGATGGAGCGCTTTGGCATCTGGCTGCGGCGCAGGACAGGCAGCAGTGGCGACACGCGCTTCGTCGACGGCTTCGTCACCGCGTCCCTGACGGTCTGCATCGGCGCGATGGCCGTCATCGGCTCCATCAACGACCGCCTGCTCAGCGACCCGTCCGTCCTGTTTGCCAAGACCGTGCTCGACGCCGTCATCGTCATGATCATGACCTCGACGCTCGGCAAGGGCTGCATCTTCTCCGCGCTCTCCGTCGGCATCTTCCAGGGGGCCATCTTCCTCGCCGCAGGCTTCCTCGAGCCCGTCATGACGCCCGCCGCCCTCAAGAGCCTCAGCGCCGTCGGCAACATCCTGATCTTCTGCGTCGGCACGAACCTCTTCGGCCTTCCGCACGTGCGCGTCGCCAACCTCCTGCCCGCACTCGTCATCGCCGTCGTCTGGGTACTCTGACAACCATCAAGCCGCCTCCGGGCGGCTTTTTTTTTGCGCAAATGGCATTTGGATTTAACAAAAGCGTAACATGGAGACAACAAACGGCCGCCGATTCTTTGCTACGATATAGGAGAACGATGAAGGGAGCCGAAGGGCTCCAGGGTTCCAATCAGCAAATGATTTGGGGAGGAAATAATATGTTCAACAAGATGAAGAAACTTCTTTCCGTCGGCGCTGTAGTCGCGAGTGCGGCAGTGCTGCTGACGGGGTGCGGCGGCGGCAGCCAGCAGGCAGCCAGCTCTTCTGGGAGCGCTGCACAGGAAATCTCCGGCAAGATCTCGGCTTCGGGCTCGACGGCACTGCTGCCGCTCTTGAAGCCGGCTCAGGAAGCATTCCAGGATAAGTACGAGAAGGTCACGGTCAACGTTGCAGGCGGCGGCTCCTTCACGGGCATGAACCAGGTCGCTGAGGGTTCCGTCCAGATTGGTAACTCGGATGTCAACCTGCCGGACGAGTACAAAGACAAGGGCCTCGTCGACCACAAGGTTGTCGTTGAGCCGTTCGTCTTCATCGTCGACAAGGCCAACAGGGTCGACAACCTCACGAAGCAGCAGGCCATCGACATCCTGACGGGTAAGATCACGAACTGGAAGGAAGTCGGCGGCGATGACCAGCCAATCACGCTGATCCACCGTGCAAAGTCCTCAGGTTCGCGCGCTACGATTGCTGACGTCGTCCTCAAGGGCGCTTCCTTCACGGATAACGCTGTCATCCAGGATTCCAACGGTGCGGTCCGTGCCGCTATCGCCAGCACGCCGGGTTCCATCGGCTATGTCGATGCACCGTATGCCGATGACTCCGTCAAGGTCCTGAAGTTCGACGGTGTCGAGTATTCCCCGCAGAACATCATCGATGGCAAGTATCCGATCTACGGCTACGGCCACATGTACACGAAGGGCGAGCCGACGGGTGCTGTCAAGGCCTTCATCGACTACATCCTCAGCGATGAGTTCCAGAATACGCAGGTGGAGAAACTCGGCTTCATTCCGGTCAACAAGATGAAGAAATAATCTGAAGGAATCTTTGGACAGAAACTCAAACTGAACAAGCAGTAAAAGGGTAGGATGATGCAGGACGGATGTCCTGCATCACGTTTATACAGGAGGTTTTTATGGAACGGGCAGCAACAATCGGTCGCCTCGATGGCAAACAGTCGGGCGGCGGTCATGAGCGCAGGCTATTCTACGACAAGTGCGGGCGGTATCTCTTCATTGCGGCTGCCTTTCTCATGACGATCATCATCTTCTCAATCATCTTCTTTGTCGGCAAGCAGGGGCTCATGACCTTCGCAGAGGTCAGCCCGCTGGAGTTCTTCTTCAGCGCGAGCTGGGATCCTTCGCTCGGCAAGTTCGGTGCACTCTCATTCATCGTCGGCTCGCTGGTGACGACCATCCTCTCCGTTCTCATCGGCGCACCGCTCGGCCTGCTCGGCGCCATCTTCCTCGCGAAGGTCGCACCGGTCTGGCTCAAGAACATCATGCGTCCGGCGACGGATCTCTACGTCGCCATCCCGTCGGTCGTCTACGGCTACATCGGCCTGACACTGCTCGTGCCGTACCTGCGCGATGCGCTCAGCGCGACGACGGGCTTCGGCGTGCTCGCGGCTTCGCTCGTGCTCGCCATCATGATCATGCCGACGATCCTCTCCATCAGCACAGATGCGCTCAATGCCGTGCCGAAGCCGCTGGAGGAGGCGAGCCTCGCGCTCGGCGCGACGTGGTGGCAGACGATGGTCCACGTCATCGTGCCGGCCGCAGCGCCTGGCATCCTGACGGCTGTCGTGCTCGCGATGGCGCGCGCCATCGGCGAGACGATGGCGGTGCAGATGCTCATTGGCAACACGCCGCAGATCGTCACGTCGCTGCTCTCGCCGACCGCAACGCTGACGAGTAACATCGTCGTCGAGATGGGCAATACGCCGTTTGGCTCGGTCTGGGGCAACGCACTGTTCCTCATGGCCTTCGTACTGCTCTTGATCTCGCTCGCCATGATCCTGGTCATCCGCCGCTTCGGCACGAGGAGGGTATAACATGAACACAAAAGTACAGAATCAACTTGCGAGGACATGCCTCTGGCTCGTGGGATTCTTCATCCTCGGCCTGCTCGCTGCCTTCCTCGGCTATCTTCTCTACAAGGGCCTGCCGGTCCTCTCGCCGCACTTCATCCTCGGTAAGTCGAGCGACATGATGGCGGGCGGCGGCGTCGGCTCGCAGCTCTTCAACTCGTTCTACATGCTCTTCCTTTCGATGGCCATCTCCATCCCGATCGCACTCGGCGCTGGCATCTACCTCGCGGAGTACGCGCGGGAGAACAAGCTGACGAAGTGCATCCGCCTCTCGGTCGAGAGCCTCGCGACGGTGCCGTCCATCGTACTCGGCCTGTTCGGCATGATCATCTTCGTCAACATGATGAACATGGGCTTCTCCATCCTCGGCGGCTCTCTGACGCTCGTCCTCTTGAATCTGCCGATGCTCGTGCGCGTGACGGAGGAATCCATCCGCACGGTGCCGAAGTCGTATGAAGAGGCAAGCCTTGCACTCGGTGCGACGAAGCTCCAGACAATCTTCAAGGTCGTGCTGCCGAGCGCCATGCCGGGCATCATCACGGGCATCACGCTGACGGCGGGCCGCGCACTCGGCGAGACAGCCATTCTGATCTTCACGGCAGGCACGACGGTATCGCGCCACATGTTCGACACGGACGTCATGGCAGGCGGTGAGACGCTGGCCGTCCACCTCTGGTACCTCATGAGTACGGGCCTCGTGCCGGACCGCGATGCCATCGCCAATGGTATCGGCGCCCTGCTGATCCTCGTGATCCTCGTCTTCAACTTTGTCCTGCTGCTGCCGGTCAAGCTGCTCAGCCACAAAACGAAAGCATGATTCCAAAGCATCACGAACCTCTGCCTCCTGGCGGTCCGGCTTTTCCGGGCCGCGGGGAGCACCTTCGTGGTGCTTTTTGTGATACAGTTCCTTTTCTTTCTCAGATTTCTATGGTAGAGTAAGAATAAGAACTCTGCACGCTGTGGCAGAGCCCTGACATCATGTTACCAAAGGAATTAGACCAAGAAGCAAGAGAAATGAACAAGAAAAGGAAGTGATGGAATCATGAAAGAGACAATCAAATCCATGCAGGGGCTTGCGGAGCCTTTTCTCGCGTTCCTGCGCTGGGAGGCGAGCAGCGGCGTCATCCTGCTCGCCTGTGCCATCCTCGCACTCATCGTGGCGAATTCGCCGCTATCAGAATCGTACGAGCATCTGCTGCACTACCCGATTGCCATCGGGGCAGGGGAGTACGTGCTCGAGATGGGGCTGCTGCACTGGATCAACGACGGTCTCATGGCCGTGTTCTTCTTCGTCATCGGCCTCGAGATCAAGCGCGAATTCCTCTACGGGGAGCTGCGCACGTATTCGGCGATGCTGCTGCCTGTCGGCGCGGCGCTCGGCGGCATGCTCGTGCCGGCCATCTTCTACGCGGCCATCAACTACGGCCAGCCGACGTTCGGCGGCTGGGGCATCCCGATGGCGACGGACATCGCCTTCGCGCTCGGCATCATGACCATCGCCGCGCGCCAGGCGCCGCTCGGCCTCGTCGTCTTCCTGACGGCGCTCGCCATCGTCGATGACCTCGGCGCCATCGTCGTCATCGCGCTGTTCTACAACACGGACCTCACGGTGTCGGCGCTCTTCCTAGGGCTCGCGGCAGTGGCGGCGGCCTTCGTGCTCGGCCGCTTCCGCGTGCGTTTCCTGCCGGCCTACATCGCGCTCGGCCTCGTCGCCTGGCTGGCCTTCCTGCAGGCGGGCATCCACCCGACGATCGCGGGCGTGCTGCTCGGCCTCTCCATCCCGGCGGCCGCGGACCCGGAGGCGTCGCTCTTGCACAAACTCGAGCACGCGCTCGAGCCGTGGTCGGCCTACGCCATCATGCCGATCTTCGCGCTGGCGAATGCCGGCGTTGCCATCTCGCTCGCGACGCTTGACATGACGTCGCCGATTTTCCTCGGCATCCTCGCGGGTCTCTGCCTCGGCAAGCCCATCGGCATCTTCGGTGCGGTCTTCGTGCTCTGCAAGGTCTTCCGTCTGCAGCTGCCGGGCAATGCGACGAAGAGCCAGCTCGCGGCGACGGGCATGCTCGGTGGCATCGGCTTCACGATGTCCATCTTCATCGCCTCGCTGGCCTTCACGGACAGCGCGATGCTCGACCTCGCGAAGATCAGCATCCTCTCGGCGTCCATTCTCTCGGGTCTCCTCGGCACGGCGTTCTTCAAGCTGCAGGCGTGCTTCGGTGGGGCAGGCGAAAAAAAATAAAAAAAATAGCAAAAGGGTGTTGACAGAAATGGAGCTCCCGTCTATAATAATATTCGTTGGTTGCGACAGCGACTGACAGACAAAAGAAAGATGATGACTCACTAGCTCAACTGGCAGAGCAACTGACTCTTAATCAGTAGGTTCACGGTTCGATTCCGTGGTGGGTCACCATTTTGAGATAACGGCTCCTTGCAAAGAGGAGCCTTTTTTGTATCTGCAATGGGAATGGAACAGAAATAGAGAAATAGAAAGGAATGACATCATGCGAATCCTGATCTCCAATGATGACGGCATCCAGGCCAAAGGCCTCGAGGCACTCGTCAAAGCATTCTGTGCGCGCAAGCACACGGTCATCGTCTCGGCGCCGGCCCGCCAGCAGAGCGGCATGGCCCATGCCCTGAACGTCGGCCGGCCGCTCGAGCTCGTGCGCGGTGAGGAACTCGCCGCAAAGTACGGCATCGAGGCCTGGGCCGTCGACGGCACGCCGACGGACAGCGTCAAGCTCTATCTCGAGGCGTTGGCCGAGGAGAAGCCGGATGTCGTCGTCTCCGGCATCAACCACGGCGCGAACCTCGCGACGGACATCCTCTACTCGGGCACGGTCGGCGCGGCGATGGAGGGCATGCTGCACGACATCGCCTCGTTTGCCGTCTCGATGGATGTGGACAGCACCATCTCGTACGAGGAGGCGGCGGAGGAGTTCGCCACAATCTTAGAGCGCGTCATGACGGCACAAAAGGCCTCCGATGAGCCGCGGCCCGTCTTCTGGAACGTCAACTTCCCGCGCGCCTACATGCTCGGCGACGATGGCCGCCCGCAGATCGTCTTCGGACGCCAGGGCAAGCGCGACTACCACAATGCCTTTCAGAAGCAGGAGCGCACGGATGGCCGCATCTTCTACACGGTCGCCGGCGAGATTTTCGACACGGACAAGAGCGAGCCGACGGACATCTACGCCGTCGAGCATGGCTACATCGCCGTGACGCCGCTGATGGTCGACCTCACGGACTACGTCGCTATCGAGAAGCTCTTGGACCGCTGAGCTCGTGTCCTTTTTTTCGCGAGATACTTGTGATAGAATAGAAGTTAGATTTGTTACGGGAGGCAATATTCATGGAATCAATGATTCGCGATATCAAGCTGGCTCCTTCGGGCCACGATAAGATCAACTGGGTCAAGAACTTCATGCCGGTCATGGCGGCCGTCGACAAGGAGTTCTCCGTCTCGAAGCCGTTTGCGGGCAAGAAGATGGTCATCACGCTGCACCTTGAGGCCAAGACGGCCTACATGGCGGAGATCTTCCACCATGCCGGCGCAGAAGTCGCCATCACGGGCAGCAACCCGCTGTCGACGCAGGACGATGTGGCCGCCGCGCTCGTCGAGGACGGCCTGCACGTCTTCGCTTGGCACGACTGCACGCCGGAGGAGTACGACACCTTCATCAACAAGGCGCTCGACATCAAGCCAGACTTCGTCATCGACGACGGCGGCGACCTCGTGCACATGCTGCACACGAAGCGCCGCGAGCTGCTCTCGGGCATCGTCGGCGGTTCGGAGGAGACGACGACGGGCGTCCATCGCCTGCGCGCGCTCGCCAATGAGGGCAAGCTTGAGTTCCCGATGATTGCGGCCAACGACGCCTACTGCAAGTACCTCTTCGACAACCGCTACGGCACGGGCCAGTCGACCTGGGACGGCATCATGCGCACGACGAACGTCGTCATCGCCGGCAAGAACGTCGTCATCGCCGGCTACGGCTGGTGCGGCAAGGGCGGCGCGATGCGTGCGCGCGGCCTCGGCGCCAATGTCATCGTCACGGAAGTCGACCCGATCAAGGCCATCGAGGCCGTATTCGATGGCTTCCGCGTCATGCCGATGGATGAGGCCGCCAAGATCGGCGACATCTTCCTGACGCTGACGGGCGACAAGGACGTCATCCGCAAGCAGCACTTCGAAAACATGAAGGACGGCGCTATCCTCGCGAACTCCGGCCACTTCGACGTCGAGATCAACATCCCGGAGCTCGAGTCGCTCTCTGTCTCGCGCCGCACGGTCCGCAAGAACATCGAGGAGTTCAAGCAGAAGGACGGCCGCAAGATCTACCTGCTCGCGGAGGGCCGCCTCGTCAACCTCGCAGCTGGCGACGGCCATCCGGCCGAGATCATGGACCTCTCGTTTGGCGTGCAGTTCTTCTCGGCACTGCATCTCCTGCATCACGGCAAGGAGATGACGAAGGGCGTCCACCTCATGCCGGAGGAGATCAACACGAAGATCGCCGAAATCAAGCTCAAGGCATCGGGCATCGCCATCGATGCGCTGACGCCGGAGCAGAAGGCATACCTGAACATGGCCTGAGGGAGAAACACATGAAGACACTGATCAAGAACGTATACGCGCTGCTGCCCGACGGCACGACGCCGCTGACGAACATCATGATCGACCGCGACAAGATTGCATCCATCGGCGAGGTGCCGGAGGACTTCCGCGCGGCCAAGGTCATCGACGGCAAGGACAAGTTTGCTGTGCCGGGCTTTGTCAATGCCCACACGCACGCCTCGATGACGCTGTTCCGCAGCTATGCGGACGACATGAACCTCATGGACTGGCTCAACAACATGATCTGGCCGGCTGAGGCGAAGATGCAGGAAGAGGACATCTACTGGGGCGCGATGCTCGCGACCGTCGAGATGATCGAGGGCGGCACGACGACGTTTGCCGACATGTACGGGCCGTACATGGAGAAGGTCGCAGAGGCCACGGCCGATGCCGGCCTGCGCGCCGTGCTCTCGCGCGGTATCATCGGCGTTGCGCCGGACGGCGATGCCAAGATCGAGGAGAATGTCGCACTCTATAAGGACTTCCACGGCGCCGCCGATGGCCGCATCACGGTCATGTTCGGCCCGCACGCGCCTTACACCTGCCCGCCGGACTTCCTCAAGAAGGTCGCAAAGACGGCGCAGTCGCTCGGCGCGGAGGTCCACATCCACATGGCGGAGACGAAGGCCGAGATTGAGCAGATCACGAAAGCCTACGGCAAGCGCCCGTTCCGCTACGTCGAGGAGACGGGCCTCTTTGACGGCAAGGGCACGCTGGCCGCGCACTGCGTCCACCTCGACGAGGAGGACATCGCCATCATCAAGAAGCACGGCATCCGCGTCGCGCACAACCCGGGCAGCAACATGAAGCTCGCGAGCGGCGTCGCACCGGTGCCGCGCCTCCTCAAGGAAGGCGTCTGCGTCGCGCTCGGCACGGACGGTGCCTCGTCGAACAACAACCTCGACATGCTTGAGGAGATCAACCTCGCGGCGATGCTCCACAAGGTCAGCACGCTCGACCCGTTGGCCGTCCCGGCGCGCACGGCGCTCAAGATGGGCACGGAGTACGGCGCCAAGGCCGTCGGCCTCACGGGCGTCGGCAAGCTTGAGGCCGGCTGCAAGGCCGACATCACGCTGTTCGACATGGATGGCGCCGCCTGGTACCCGCGCAATGACCTCGCGTCGCTGCTCGTCTACTCGGCCCATGCGGATTCCGCCTCGACGGTGCTCGTCGATGGCAAGGTCCTCATGGAGGACAAGGAGCTCCTGACACTCGACAAGGAGCGCATCTTCTACGAGGCGCAGAAATGCGCGGAACGCCTGACCAAATAACTTCCATACGTTCCATCCGAACCATCCGAAACGATAGTGAATCTACAGCAGGGCTGCCGCTTCATGCGACAGCCTTGCTTTCGTAATCCTGATATCTCGTAATCGAAACAGGGGGGAGATCTTTGAAAAAGACTACGAGCCGCACGCGGGCGAAGCGCAAGCCGGTGCGCAAGGCGCAGAATACGGGCCACCGCGTGACGCGCGCGCATACAGGGCGGCGCTCCGAGCTCTTCGGGCTGGCGCTCTTAGCGGCCGGCCTCATCTCGATCTGCGGCATCTGCGGGCTCAACGTGGGCTTCGTCGGCGTCTACTTCGCGAAGTTCCTGCGCTACTTCTTCGGCGTGGGCTCCATCCTCGTCGCCGTCCTGATCCTCTTGATCGCCTGGACCTACATGACGAAGCACCATGCGCCGCGCTACTCGCCGCGCTTCTTCGGCCTGCTCGCGCTCTTCGTCTCCGTGCTCGCCATCTGGCATCACTTCAAGGTGCCCGTCGGCGAGGAGATTCTGCCGCAGAGCCTGCCGACAGGCGGCGGCCTTTTGGGCGGCGGCCTCCTGCTCGGCCTGCGCAAGCTCTTCGGCGTCGACGGTTCCATCATCGTCCTCGGCGTCGGCACAGTCGGCTCTGTCTTGCTCTCGACGACCTGGTCGCTCGCGACGGGGCTGCTCAAAACGCAGGAAAAGGCGAAGCAGGGCGCCGCAGCCGCGGGCTCGGCCATCCAGACGACCTGCGGCAAAGTCGCTGAAGTCGGCGGCCGCGTCGAGGAGCACGTCGTCGAGGCCGTGCGCGAGAAGGTCAACAGGGTCAGTGCCAGCAAGGCCAGCTTCTACAATCAGGAAGCGGACCAGCACTTTGCCGATGCGCCGGAGACTTCGGAGAAACCGCAGGAAACGGCTGCATCAGAGTCCGTGCCGGAGTCGGAACAGATGGACCATGCCATGCCGGACTTCACAATCGAGTACGGCACGGCGCACGGGCAGGAAGAGACAGCGCCTGCCGAGCCTGCTGAAGAGCGCCCGATGGGCCTTCCTGACTCCATCGAGCCCCTCGGCATGGCCGCGCCGCCGGCGAGCCTGCGCACAGCGAGCCCCTTCGTCGAGGGGCCAATCGGCCGCGGCACAAGCCCTGCGCCTGCAGAAGAGCCTCCGGCATCGTTTGCGCCTATGCGTGAACCCGAGCCGGAGCCGTTCCCTGCGGCCAAGCATGAGGAACCGGCGGCACCGTTCACCGTGCCGAAGACGGAACCCGTCGTGCCGCCTTCGCCGAGCCCGATGAAGAAGAAGCCGACGGCCATGCCCTCGTACGAGGAAATCGCGCCGATCATGCCGGCCGCCGCTCTGCTCGACGGCTCAGCCAAGAGCATGGACAGCAGGCAAGGCGCCTCACAGGGGCCCGCCGTTGCCAGCTCGCCTGAGGCAAAGGCTCCCGCCGCGCCGCCGCGCCCCTATGTGCTGCCGCAGGTCACGGAGATCCTCTCGAAGCACGCGAAAAAGCACAACGCCGCGCTCGAGATGGAGATCGCCGACAAGGCCCACATCCTACAGAAGACGCTCGAGGACTTCCACGTCAAGGCGAAGATCATCAATGCGTGCCACGGCCCGGCCGTCACGCGCTACGAGCTCGAGCCGGCGCCGGGTGTCAAGGTCAGCAAGATCACGAACCTCGCCGACGACCTCGCGCTGAGCCTCGCCGCGACTTCCGTGCGCATCGAGCCGATCCCCGGCAAGGCCGCCATCGGCATCGAAGTGCCGAACAAGGAGCTCGAGGGCGTGCAGCTGCGCGAAGTCCTCGAGAACGAGAAGTTCCTCAAGGCGAAATCGAAGCTGACCGTCGGCCTCGGCATGGACATCGGCGGCCAGGCCATCTTCGCCGACCTCGCGAAGATGCCGCATTTGCTCGTCGCCGGCGCCACGGGTTCCGGTAAATCCGTCTGTATCAACACGCTCATAACGAGCATCCTCTTCAAGGCGAAGCCGGAGGAGGTCAAGTTCATCCTCGTCGACCCGAAGATGGTCGAGCTCTCCAACTACAACGGCATCCCGCACCTCATGGTGCCGGTCGTCACCGAGGCCAAGAAGGCCGCATCCGTGCTCAACTGGTCCGTGCAGGAGATGGAGAAGCGCTATGCGAAATTCGCTGAGCACAACGTCCGCAACATGGAGACCTACAACACGAAGTTCCCCGAGGACAAGATGCCGGCCATCGTCATCATCATCGACGAGCTCGCCGACCTCATGATGGTTGCGCCGCACGACGTCGAGGACGCCATCTGCCGTCTCGCGCAGAAGGCCCGCGCCGCCGGCATCCACATGGTGCTCGCGACGCAGCGCCCGTCCGTCGACGTCATCACGGGCATCATCAAGGCTAACATCCCGTCGCGCATCTCGTTCGCCGTCTCGAGCCAGATCGATTCGCGCACCATCCTCGACCGCAGCGGCGCCGAGAAGCTTTTGGGCCGCGGCGACATGCTCTTCTATCCCGTCGGCGCGGCCAAGCCCATGCGCGTGCAGGGCGCCTTCATCAGCGATGAGGAAGTCGAGCATCTCCTGGACTTCATCCGTAGCCAGGGGCAGGAGATGGAGGCCAATGAGGAGATCATCACCTTCACCGAGAACGCCATGAAGGAGGACGAGGAGAAGGAGGAGGGCAAGGGCCGCCGCGCCTCGAAGTACGACGAGCTCCTGCCCGACGCCGTCAACCTCGTCATGTCGACGGGGCAGGCCTCGGCCTCGTCCATCCAGCGCCGCTTCCGCGTCGGCTACACGCGCGCCGCGCGCCTCATCGACGAGATGGAGGACCTCAGCATCGTCGGCCCGAACATCGGCAGCAAGCCGCGCGAGATCCTCATGAACTCGGAGCAGGCCGCCGCCGCGCTCGCCGCCTGCAGCGATGAATGACGCAGACGGACGAAAACTTTCACAAAAATAGCCGATAAAATAGTCGATGGACTGGAAAAGCACAGGATGCTTGTGGTATACTTGAGAATGGTTATGTAATTTATGGTCATATAAGTTCCAGTAAATTCCATGAGCAATACCAGAGACAATCATCCGGATTTCTCTTATGGGGGTAGATTTTTTTGAAGTACATGAGTGGTAACGAACTGCGCGAAGCTTATCTGCAGTTCTTTTCGGAAAAGAAAGGCCATCTGCGCCTGCCGAGTTTCTCGCTGATCCCGCAGGACGACCCGACGCTCCTCTTGATCGGCGCCGGCATGGCTCCGCTGAAGCCGTTCTTCACGGGTAAGATGAAGCCGCCCCGCACGCGCGTGACGACGAGCCAGCGCTGCGTCCGCACGGGTGATATCGAGAACGTCGGCCGCACGGCGCGCCATCAGACGTTCTTCGAGATGCTCGGCAACTTCTCGTTCGGCGATTACTTCAAGGGCGAGGCCATTCCCTGGGCATGGGAGTTCCTGACGGAAGTCATCGAGCTGCCGAAGGACAAGCTCTGGGTCACGGTCTACCCGGACGACACGGAGGCCATCGAGATCTGGAAGTCCCAGCCGGGCTTCCCGCAGGACCACATCGTCAAGATGGAGGACAACTTCTGGGAGATCGGCCCTGGCCCGTGCGGCCCGGACTCCGAGATCTACATCGACCTCGGTGAAGAGCGCGGCTGCGGCTCGCCGACCTGCGCTGTCGGCTGCGACTGCGACCGCTACCTCGAGATATGGAACCTCGTCTTCACGCAGTACGACCGCCAGGAAGACGGCTCCTACAAGAATCTCGCCCATAAGAACATCGATACGGGCTGCGGCCTCGAGCGCCTCGCGTCCGTCGTGCAGAACAAGAAGACGAACTTCGAGACGGATCTGCTCTACCCGATCATCGAGTACGCGGCCAAGGTCGCGGGCGTCGAGTACGGCAAGGACGAGAAGACGGACATCTCGCTGAAGGTCATCGCTGACCACGCGCGCTCCATGGCCGTCATGATCATGGACGGCATCCTGCCGTCGAATGAGGGCCGCGGCTACGTGCTGCGCCGCATCCTGCGCCGCGCCATCCGCCATGGCCGCATGCTCGGCATCAAGGGCAAGTTCCTCGAGGGCGCTGTTGACGCCGTCGTCGAGATCTACCGCGATGCCAGCGACTTCGGCGAGCTCATCGCCAAGCACGACTACATCAAGAAGGTCATCAGCATCGAGGAAGACCGCTTCGCCGCAACGCTCAACCAGGGCATGGAGCTGCTCGACGCAGAGATCAAGAGCCTCAAGGCTGACGGCAAGGACGAGCTGCCGGGTGAGGTCGGTTTCCGCCTCTACGACACGTTCGGCTTCCCGTGGGAGCTCACGGAAGAGATCCTGCACGAGAACGGCCTCGACCTCGACAAAGAGGGCTTTGACAAGGCCATGGACGAGCAGCGCGAGCGTGCGCGCAGTGCCCGTGCCGAGAACCAGCGCGTCGCTGTGCCGGACCTCTCGGGCATCGACGTCTCGAAGCTCAAGGTAGACCCGGAGGCTAAAGAGGCCAAGGTCGTCGCCATCTGGAAGGACGGCAAGCTCGTCGACGAGATCACGGACGGCGAAGAGGCCGGCATCATCCTCGACAAGACCCCGTTCTACGCAGAGGGCGGCGGACAGGTCGGCGACGAGGGCCTGCTGCTCGGTGAGTTCGGCCGCATCAAGGCAACGAACGCCAAGAAGCTGCCGGACGGCACGGTCTACCACGTCTCGTACGTAGAGGAAGGCCAGCTCAAGGTCGGCGAGACGGTCAAGATCGAAGTCGACCAGGAGAAGAAGCTCGCCTCGGCGCGCAACCACACGGCGACGCATCTGCTACAGGCTGCCCTCAAGAAGGTCGTCGGCGACCAGGTCAACCAGGCCGGCTCGTCTGTCACGCCGGACCGCCTGCGCTTCGACTTCACGAACTTCGAGCCGGTCACGGCGCAGCAGCTCGCTGACGTCGAGGCACTCGTCAACAAGGTCATCCTCAAGGGCCAGGACGTCGAGATCTCGCACATGAGCCTTGACGAGGCCAAGAAGGCTGGCGCGATGGCGCTCTTCTCCGAGAAATACGGCGACGTCGTGCGCGTCGTGCGCGTGCCGGGCTTCTCGATGGAGCTCTGCGCTGGCTCGCACGTCAAGAACGTCGGCCAGATCGGCATGTTCAAGATCGTCGGCGAGACGGGCATCGCCTCGGGCGTGCGCCGCATCGAGGCCATCACGGGCAAGGCTGCACTCGACTATGCAAATGAGAAGCTCGCCACCCTGCAGAAGGCAGCTGCCCTGCTCAAGGCAAACGAGGACGATGTCCCGGCAGCCGTCGAGAAGCTGCAGGCCGAGGGCAAGGAGATGGCCGGCAAGCTCGCCGAAGTCGCAGCGATGCAGGAGAAGGCCGATGCCCAGCAGCTCATCGCTGGCGTCAAGGACATCAATGGTGTCTCCGTCATCACGGGCAAGGCCAACGTCGAGAACATGGACTCCCTGCGCGACGTCGCTGACCTCACGCTCGACAAGCTCGGCAGCGGCGTCGTCGTGCTCGGCTGCGCCAATGACGGCAAGGTCAACCTCGTCGTCAAGGCATCGAAGGACGCCGTCAAGCGCGGCATCCATGCCGGCAAGATCATCAAGGAAGCCGCAGCAGTCGTCGGTGGCGGCGGCGGCGGACGTCCGGACATGGCACAGGCTGGCGGCAAGAAGGCAGAAGCCCTGCCGCAGGCATTCGAGAAGGCAGCAGCCGTCATCGAAGCACAGCTTGGCTGAGTACTATAGATCATGTGAAACCTCCCTCTCTGCGAGGGAGGTTTCGTTGATATCTCGATAGCTTATAAACAGATGATAGATGATGGAGGGTCCTGAATCTTGGAAGTCGATATCACAAAGAAAGTACAGTATCTGATGAAATACGGCCTCGTCGGCCTGATCCTCATTGCCGTGCTCTGTGCGGGTGGCATCTACTACTATCAGCATCAGCACAAGTACTTCAACGTCTACGACGCGCAGGTCACGAGCTCGCTCGTCGCGGCGAAGGTACACGGCAATGCGATGATCACCGAGAAGGTCGTCGCAGAAGGGGAGCATGTCGAGGCCGGCGATGTCATCGCCCACGTGCAGAGCACGGTGACGGACGAGCAGATCGCGAACCTCGAGCAGACCGTCGCGCTCTCGCAGCGCAACCTCGATGAGATCAAGAAGGGGCAGACCGTGACGGTCGCCGTGCCGAGCCCCGCCCCGGCACCGGCCGCGAGCGCGCCGCGCAGCAGCGGTTCCTCGCAGAGCGTCGCGAGCGCCGAGTCCCGCATGAACCGCATGAACGAGCTCTTCGAGATGGGTGCCATCAGCGCCGTGCAGCGCGATGCCGCCGTCTCGGCCTACCATGCAGCCGTGGCCGCCGCCTCGTCGTCGGCTCCTGCCGCATCCGCGCCGTCGTCTTCGCCGGCCGTCCGCTACCAGACGACGACCCAGCCGCCTGACCCGAAGGCCGTGCAGAACGCCGAGCTGCAGCTCAAGCAGGCACAGGCCGCGCTCGACAACGCCAAGCAGGATGCCGCCGAGACTGACATCGTCGCGCCGGTAGCCGGCACGGTCTACTACGCGCAGGGCATCGACGAGGGCTCGACCGTCAAGGCGGGCGAGACCGTCGCGAGCGTCGGCAATGCCGACGACATCTGGGTCGAGGCCAAGGTCAGCCCCGACAAGGCCGCGAAGATCCGCCTCGGCCAGTTCGTCTCCTACGAGATCGACGGCCACCAGCTCCAGGGCTCCGTCCAGGACATCCAGCAGCCGGCCAAGAAAGATGACCAGTCCGCCGACAGCAGCGCCAATGGTGCCGATGCAGCGGCCAACGGTGCCGCATCCAACGCCGGTGCTGCCCAGACTGACCCGAACAACCTGAACAATCCAAACGCCCAGAACGGCCAGAGTGCGCAGGATGGCCAGCAGGGCGCAGAGGCCAGCACGGCTGATGCCGCCGGTGGCGACGCCGCCGCAAGCAGCCAGCCCAAGACGACCGCCGAGGTCAACGACGCCGACGGTGCCGATGAAGACGTCATGATCATCCGCATCTCCATCCCGTCCGGTCTCAACTTCACCCTTAAGCCTGGCATGAAGGCCGTCGTTAAATTCGCGATGAACGGCTGAGCCGGAAGGGCAAGCGCATAAAGAGCCAAAGACGCAGAGACTGCCTTATCCAGAAGATGGATAGGGCAGTCTTTTTTTTGCGCTTTGTTCCCCTGAGGCGGTATCCCGTAACAAATTTTGCCCGGATGGCTTTCTTTTTTCGCAATGCTGTGTTATAATGACAATAAATTTTCACTAACTAAAGGATTAAAGACGAAAAGCTTTGCTTTTCGGATTCGATATGGGGAGGGGAAAGGGTATGGTGAACCCAAAACTCAAGGATGAGCTCAATGACCAGCTCTGTGAGGCGATGCTGTCGCTGGAGACGGTGGACGAGTGCTATCAGTTCTTCGAGGATCTCTGCACGATCAGCGAGCTCAAGGCGATGAGCCAGCGCCTCGAAGTCGCGCGGATGCTGCGCGCGGGGCACACGTACGACGACATCGTCGCGCGCACGGGGGCGAGCACGGCGACGATCAGTCGCGTCAAGCGCTGCCTCAACTACGGCGCTGACGGTTACCGGATCATCCTTGACCGGCTGGCACCGGGGGAAGAGAAGGAATCCTCGCACAAGTGAGTGGCTCCCTATTAATAGGAAGAAAATGGAAATAAGATAAAAGCAGGATAAAAGGAGACAGACACATGGACAAGGAAAGACTGACACTGGAGATCCCGTACGGTATGCGCGATTTCCTGCCGACGGAAGCAGCGGAGAAGCGCGCAATCGAGGCGGAGCTCGCCGCGCTGTTCGCGGAGTGGGGCTACGATGAGGTCGTCACGCCGACCATCGAGTACCTCGACAACCTGACGCTCGGCGCGAGCCGTGCGCTCGAGCCGCATCTCTTCAAGCTCTTCGACAAGGACAACCGCACGCTCGCGCTGCGCCATGAGATGACGACGCCAATCGCGCGCCTCGCCGCGAGCCGCCTGCGCGACTACCCGCAGCCCTTAAAGCTCTCCTATGTCAGCAGTGTCTTCCGCTACGAGCAGACGCAGGCCGGCCGCCAGTGCGAGTTCCATCAGGCTGGCGTCGAGCTCATGGGCTCGGCGACGGCCTTTGCCGACGCCGAGGTCATCGCGCTGGCCATCCAGGGCCTGTTGCGCGCCGGCCTCACGGACTTCACGATCTGCCTCGGCCAGGTCGAGTTCGTCTCGGGCATCATGAACCAGTACCAGCTTACAGACGAGACGAAGCAGACACTGCAGACGGCGCTCGAGAAGCACGACCTCGTCTCCTTTGACCGCGCAATCGCCTCGCTCGACCTGCCCGAGAAGGCCAAGAAGACGCTCGGCTATCTGCCCGTGCTCAATGGCGGCGCGGAGATGCTCAAGAAGAGCTACACGCTCGCGCTCAACGAGCAGAGCCGCCGCGCGCTCGACAACCTCGCGGAGATCTACCGCTTGCTCCAGTCGTACGGCGTCGAGCAGTACGTGCGCTTCGACCTCGGCATCATCCGCGACTTCAGCTACTACACGGGCATGGTCTTCGAGGCGTACACGCCGGGCCTCGGCTTCCCGCTCGCCGGCGGCGGCCGCTATGATCACTTGCTCTCCGACTTCGGCAACGCCTGCCCGGCCACGGGCTTTGCCATCGGCATCGAGCGCATCCTGCTCGCGCTGACGCGCCAGGGTCTCGAGAAACCGGATCAGCCGAAAGACGTCTACCTCGGCTACGCGCCGGGCCGTGAGCACGACGCCATCCAGAAGGCACAGGAGCTGCGCGCGGGCGGCAAGGTCGTTGAGCTCGCACTCATGTGCCAGGATGAGGCGGATGCCCGCGAGATGCAGCAGACGAAGGGCTACGCGAGCCTCATCTACCTCGCATGACCGCGCTGCACGCTGTGCTCGGGCGCGTGCGCCAGTTCGTCCGCGCCGTCACGCAGCGCATGGGAGAGGAGGACCGCGCCTTTGTGCGCGCGCAGCTGCCGGAGAAGGCATGGCCGCTCTTCTATGCGATGCATCCGGCCGATCAGGTCCACGCGCGCAATGTCGCCTATACGGCGCGTGCGCTCGCTGAGCGGCACGGCCTGCCCGAGGAGCAGCGCGCCTTTCTCATCCGCTGTGCGCTTTTGCATGATGTCGGCCGCCGCAAGGGGGACCTCGACATCCTCGGCAAGGTCTTTGCTGTCCTGATGATGCACTATCTGCCGCACGCCTCGGAGCGGCTCATGGAGCATGAGGGCCGTCTTGGTCACGCGCTCTACGTCTACCGTCATCATCCAGCCATCGGCGCGGCCCTGCTGCGTGAGATCGGCATGGCCGAGGAGGCCCGCATCATCGAGCGCCATCATATGGCGGATGCAGCGGGCGACAGGCAGGTGCTCCGGCTGCTGCGTGAAGCGGACGCCATGAATTAGGCGTTTGTGCACACTGTGTGGATTGAGAAACATTTTGCAAAGATTTCTTGACGAATCTGGATTTTGGTGTTAACATAGGGTTCATCAAAATCCTTTAGCAAGATAAAGAACGAAAATCGTAGAATCATCTCAGGAGAGGGAATATGAAAAATACCATGGATTACCTGACCATCGCCCTGCCGAAGGGCAAGCTCTTTTCGCTTTCGGCCGATCTCTTGGCCAAGGCGGGCTACACGGCGGAAGGTCTTTCGGATAAGTCGCGCAAACTCGTCATCTCGAATGAAGATAAGAAGATCCGCTTCATCGTCTCGAAGACGGCAGATGTGCCGACGTACGTCGAGTACGGCGCGGCCGACATCGGCGTCATCGGCAAGGATGTGCTGCTGGAGTCGGGCAAGGATGTCTACGAGCTTCTAGACCTCGGCTTTGGCCGCTGCCACCTCATGATGGCGGTGCCGAAGGCCGAGAAGCGCGAGAAGCTCGTCGACTACGACCACACGCGCGTCGCGACGAAGTTCCCGCACATCGCCGAGCAGTTCTTCAATAAGCACGGCATGCAGATGGAGTACATCAAGCTCAACGGCTCGATCGAGCTCGGCCCGATTGTCGGGCTCTCTGAGAGCATCGTCGATATCGTCGAGACGGGCACGACGCTCCGGGAAAACGACCTCGAGGAGATTGCCTACATCCTCGACGCGACGGCGCGGCTCATCGTCAACCGCGTGAGTTTCAAGCTCAAGTTCGACCGCATCAGCCAGCTCACGGAAGAGCTGCGCAAGATTCTCGAGCTCGAGCAGCAGGCAAAGGCTGAGGCGTAAGCACAGCAGCAGGGATAGACAGTGGAAAGCGAGGAAGTATAGATGAAGATCGTAAAAGCCAGTGAAGTCGGAGAATATGCCATTGAGAAGATGCTGACGAAGGCATCCTTTGATGAAGTAGAGCTCAGCCCGAAAATCCGCGAGGCCAACAAGAAGACGTTTGGCCGCGATATGACGGCAGCCGAGCTCGTGCGCCAGATCGTCGGCGATGTGCGCCGCGAGGGCGATGCCGCGGTCATCCGCTACACGAGCCTCATCGACCGGGTCGACTACAAGCCCGAGGACTTTCTCGTGACGGAAGCCGAGTATGAAGCGGCTGAGAAGGCGGCAGATCCCGCCGTCGTCGAGTCGCTGCGCAAGGCGGCTGAGAACGTGCGCCGCTACCATCAGGAGCAGAAGCCGAACTCGTGGATGACGTACCGCGAGAAGGGCTCCATCCTCGGCCAGTCCATCATCCCGCTCGACCGCGTCGGCATCTACGTGCCGGGCGGCACGGCTGCCTACCCGTCATCCGTCATCATGAACGCTGTGCCGGCCTCGGTCGCCGGTGTCGGTGAGATCATCATGATGGTACCGCCGAAGAACGGCAAGATCAATCCTTACGTCCTCATCGCCGCGCGTGCGGCCGGCGTCAAGAAAATCTACAAGATCGGCGGCGCTCAGGCCATCGCTGCGATGGCCTTCGGCACGGAGACCATCCCGCGCGTCGACAAGATCACGGGCCCGGGCAACATCTTCGTCACGCTGGCCAAGAAAGAGGTCTACGGCCATGTCGACATCGACATGCTCGCAGGGCCGAGCGAGATCCTCATCGTCGCCGACAAGACGGCGGATCCTGTCTACACGGCGGCCGACATGCTGAGCCAGGCCGAGCACGACCCGCTGGCCTCGAGCATCGTCATCACGGACGACGAGGAGCTGGCCGGCAAGGTCGCAAAGGAAGCGGAGAAACAGCTCGCCAAGCTGCCGCGCCGCGAGATCGCGCAGGCGTCGATCGACCGCAACGGCCTGATCGTCGTCGCCGAGGACATGATGCAGGCCATGCGCTTTGCCAATGTCTCGGCGCCGGAGCACATGGAGCTCCTGACGGCCCAGCCGTTCCAGCTGCTGCCGTACGTGCGCCATGCCGGTGCCGTCTTCCTCGGTGCTTACTCGCCGGAGCCGCTCGGCGACTACTTCGCCGGCCCGAACCACGTGCTGCCGACGGGCGGCACGGCGCGTTACTACTCCGTGCTCAATGTCGAGACGTTCATGAAGCGCACGAGCATCATCTCGTACACGCAGCCGGCGCTCTCCGATGTCAGTGAAGACATCATCCGCCTCGCGGAGACCGAGGGCCTGCAGGCACATGCCAATGCCATCCGCATCCGCCGCGAGACGAAATGATGCGGGATGATACGAGATTAGGTTATTGGAAATGATTGAATCGGTTTACCGATTTGCTATAGAAGGGATAGGGAATCATGCTGAATTATCGCAACGGCCTTGCCGACATGCCATCGTATGATGTCGTCGAGCGCCCCTGGGAAATCAAAGTCAACGCCAATGAGTGCAATATGAGCCTGCCGCCGCTCGTCGAGGAGCGCGTCATGAACCGCCTCGGGACGGTCGCGTTCAACCGCTATCCGAATGAGCAGTACGATGACCTGCGCGACCAGATTGCGCGCAATTTCTCCATGCAGCGCGAGAACGTGCTGATCGGCAGCGGCTCGTCTGAGATCATCGAGAAGCTCTTCTACTGCTTTGGCGGCAGCCCGGAGGCCAAGATCGTCTATCCGCAGCCGTCGTTCTCGATGTACAAGATCTACGCCAAGGCGGCCGAGGCCACGGGCGTGCCCGTTGACCTCAATCCGGAGGACTATTCGCTCGACATCGACAAGTTCATCCAGACGGTCAACGAAGAGAAGGCGACGCTCGCCGTCATCTGCAATCCGAACAACCCGACGGGCAATGCCTTCACGGTCGAAGAGATCGAGAAGATTGCCTCGAATATCGACTGCGCCTTCCTCGTCGACGAGGCGTACATGGAATTCTACGGTCAGACGGCAGTGCGCCTGCTGGCAAAGTACCCGAACATGATCATTGCGCGCACCTTCTCGAAGGCGTACGGCCTTGCCTCGTGCCGCGTGGGCTACATGCTCGCCGACGCGAAGATCGTCGAGATGATCGACAAGTCCTACATGCCGTACCACATGAATGTGCTCTCGCTCGTCACGGCCGACATCTGCTACCAGATGCGCCAGGAGTTCGTGCCGCACATCCAGATCATGATCTCAGAGCGCAAGCGCATGCAGGAAGAGCTCAAGAAGCTGCCGGGCGTCAAGGTCTTCCCGTCGGAGACGAACTTCATCCTCGTCCACTACGACAAGGCGCAGGAGCTCAACGCGCTCTTCGAGTCGAAGGGCATCGGCGTGCGCCACTTTGGCGACGCGCCGGGCCTCAAGGACTGCCTGCGCATCTCGATGGGCCGCCGCGAGGAGAATGACATCTGGTACAGCTACTTCAAGGCATTCACGGAGGGGAGAGCATGAGCATCCGCACAGCAACCGTCGAGCGCAAGACGGCAGAGACGAGCGTCAAGCTCATCCTCAATCTCGATGGCAACGGCCACGGCGTCATCGACTCGGGCATCGGCTTCTTCGACCACATGCTCAACCTCATGACGGCCCACGGCCTCATGGACCTCACGCTGGCCTGTGACGGCGACATCGACGTCGACGGCCACCACTCCGTCGAGGACATCGGCATCACGCTCGGCCAGGCGTTCAAGCAGGCCATCGGCGACAAGAAAGGCATCCGCCGCTACGGCACGTTCTACCTGCCGATGGACGAGGCGCTGGCCTTCGTCTCCTTAGACATCAGTGGCCGCCCGTTCCTCGTCTACGATGATGGCGGCGAGATGGCCCCGATGGCCCCAATGATAGGGGGCTACGACACGGAGCTCACGGAGGAATTCCTGCGCGCCTTCGCCGTCAACGCCGGCATCACCCTGCACGTCCGCGTGCTCTACGGCAAGAACTCGCACCACAAGGTCGAGGCCATCTTCAAGGCGCTCGGCCACGCCCTGCGCATCGCCGTCGAGAAGGACCCGCGCGTCGATGGCATCCCGTCGACGAAGGGCTCGCTCTGAGCCCGTGCCCGATAGTTAGGAGGAGTATCCCATGATTGCAATCATTGATTACGGCGTCGGCAATCTCTTCAGCGCCGAGAAGGCGTTCGTCGCGCTCGGCGCGGACGTCTGCGTGACGAGTGACGAAAGCACTATCCGCGAGGCTTCGAAGATCGTGCTGCCGGGCGTCGGCGCCTTTGGCGACTGCATGAAGAACCTCGAAGAGAGCGGCCTGATTCCCGTGCTCAAGGAGTCGGTCGCCGCCGGCAAGCCGTTGCTCGGCATCTGCGTCGGCCTGCAGGTCCTCTTCGACGGCAGCGAGGAGAGCCCGGGGGCAAAAGGTCTCGGCCTCATCCACGGCATGGTGAAGAAGATCCAGGCGCCGGGCCTCAAGGTTCCGCACATGGGCTGGAACTCCATCAAGGTCCGCGAGCCGCGCGAGAAGCTCGATCTCTTTCAAAGTCTTTCGGACAAGCCCTACGTCTACTTCGTGCACAGCTACCACGCCGTGCCGGAGGATGCGAGCGTCATCACGGCGACGACGGAGTACGGCGAGCAGCTGACGGCCGCCGTCGCCTGCGGCAACATCCAGGCCACGCAGTTCCATCCGGAGAAGTCCGGCGACGTCGGCCTCGCCATCCTGAAGAATTTTGTTGAAGGTTAAGAAGGTTAAGAGGAGGACCCCATGATCATATTTCCAGCAATCGACATCCGCGGCGGCAAGTGCGTGCGCCTCTTGAAGGGCGACTTTGCCAAGGAGACGGTCTTCTCGGACAAGCCAGAGGAGATGGCGAAGAAGTGGCAGGCGCAGGGCGCCCAGTTCCTGCACCTCGTCGACCTCGACGGCGCGCTGGCCGGCAGACCGCAGAACCTTGCGACGGTCGAGAAGATTCTCGCGGCCGTCGATATCCCTGTCGAGCTCGGTGGCGGCATCCGCACGCTGGAGAGCATCGACGAGGTCCTCGCGCTTGGCGTGCGCCGCGTCATCCTCGGCTCCGTCGCCGTGCGCGATCCCGAGCTCGTCAAGACGGCCTGCGCGAAGTACGGCGACCGCATCGTCGTCGGCATCGACGCCAAGGACGGCATCGTCGCCGTCGATGGCTGGGGCGTCTCGGGTGACGTCGAGGCCACGGCGCTCGCCAAGGAGATGAAGAAGGCCGGCGTCAAGACGATCATCTACACGGACATCTCGCGCGACGGCACGCTCGCAGGCGTCAACGTCGAGGCGACGGCCAAGCTCGCGCGCGAGAGCGGCGTCGCCGTCGTCGCCTCGGGCGGCGTCAAGTCCATCGCCGACATCGAGGCCCTGAAGCCCTACGAGAAGGCGGGCATCGAGGGCGTCATCGTCGGCAAGTCCATCTACATGGGGACGCTGGACCTCGCGGAGGCTATTGAAATCGCGGCGAAGGAGGGCTAAAATAGATGTATACGAAACGCATTATCCCTTGTCTTGATGTCAAGGACGGGCGCGTCGTCAAGGGCACGAACTTTGTCGGACTGCGCGACGCGGGCGATCCCGTCGAGCTCGCTGCCCGCTACGACGAGGAACGGGCGGATGAGCTCGTTTTCCTCGATATCACGGCCTCGAGCGACAACCGCGGCACGATGGTCAACGTCGCGCGCGACTGCGCCTCGAAGGTCTTCATCCCGTTCACGGTCGGCGGCGGCATCCGCACGGTCGAGGACATGCGCCGCATGCTCAAGGCCGGTGCCGACAAGACGTCGCTGAATACCGCAGCCGTCAAGAATCCGGGTCTCCTCAAGGAAGGCGCGGAGAAGTTCGGCCGCCAGTGCATGGTGCTCGCCGTCGATGCGCGCCGCGCGGGCGACCACCGCTGGGAGGTCTACGTCAACGGCGGCCGCACGCCGACGGGCCTCGACTGCCTCGAGTGGGTCAAGAAGGCCGTCGCGCTCGGCGCCGGCGAGATCCTCTTGACGAGCATGGACGCCGACGGCACGAAGGATGGCTACGACATCGAGCTGACGCGCGCCGTCTCCGACGCCGTCAACGTGCCGGTCATCGCCTCGGGCGGCGCCGGCAAGCTCGAGCACTTTTACGATGTGCTGACCCTCGGCCATGCCGACGCCGTGCTCGCAGCATCCGTCTTCCACTACGGCCAGTTCACTGTGCGTCAGGTCAAGGAATACCTGCAGTCCCGCGGAGTGGAGGTTCGATTCTAATGGCAAATACCGAAAATGCAAAAGAAATGGATATCTCTATGGTCAAGTTCGACGAGAAGGGACTCGTGCCCGCCGTCGTGCAGGAGGAGAACGGCCAGGTCCTCATGCTGGCCTACATGAACGAGGAATCCCTCAAGAAGACGCTCGAGACAGGCTACACCTGGTTCTTCAGCCGCAGCCGCCAGAAGCTCTGGCAGAAGGGCGAGACGTCCGGCAACGTCCAGAAGGTCAAGGAGATCTCCTACGACTGCGACGGCGACACGCTTCTCGTGCGCGTGCATCAGACGGGCGTCGCCTGCCACACGGGCACCTACACCTGTTTCAGCGGCCGCAAGCTCATGGGCGGGGAGGAGAAGGGCATCGCCGTCGTGCCGCCGGAGAAGAAGGCCGACCTCGCCGAAGTCCTCTACGACCTCTACAACGTCATCCAGGACCGCCGCCTCAATCCGGTCGAGGGCTCGTACACGAACTACCTCTTCGAGAAGGGCCAGGACAAGATTTTGAAGAAAGTCGGCGAGGAAGCCGTCGAGACGATCATCGCCTCGAAGAACAACGTCCGCAAGGATGTCGTCTACGAGATGGGCGACCTCTGGTACCACTGCCTCGTCCTGCTCGCCTACCACAACATCTCGCCAGAAGAGCTCTTCGCTGAGCTCATGGGCCGCCGGAAGGGCGCCGCTTACCACAAGTTCACCGGCAAGACCGGCGTGCGCCCGGACCTCTGATACTGTCCGATTGCAGTATCCGCTGCGCCTGTGGTATACTATACTCGTTTGCAAAGTCCCTCGGGTCACCGGGGGCTTTTTCATGGGTGGCAAGTGATAGATCGGAAAGGAAAGACGAAAGACGTATGACAAATGAGATGACACCGGAGCAGCGCCGGACGGGGCGCGCGCTCGCGCAGCTCCAGAAGCGCATCCAGAAGATGCACGCCCTGCGCGACAAGATGAACGCGGGCCTCGCGCGCGTGACGGAGGAGAACCTCGACCTCGCGCTGACGCAGAAGAAGAATCTGCGCGCGCTCTCGGCCGAGTACGACGAGCTCGCCAAGGAGGTCAGCTGCCTGCCGCCGCTCGATGCCGCCTCCGTGCTCGAGGAGGAGTACAACTACATCCTGACCATCGGCAACATCATCGAGACGACGCGCGAGCTCAAGAAAAAGTCCAAGATCGACAAGGACGTGCGCGAGAGCATCACGAGCGGCCTCGTGCAGTTCTACGAGGGCCTGCGCGCCGAGCTCGCCCGCACGGCTTACCAGAAGGAGCAGAAGCAGCCGTAACAGAAAATTTCTATTCTGTGAGATTTCTCCCTTGACGCCGCCCCGCGGGGCTCTTATAATGAAATTGAAAAAAGAAAGAGCTTTGCAGGGCTGACGGATGAGTGGAATTGACCACATGTCCTGCAACGTCATGATCAGCCGACCGTCTGGGCAGGGTATCTGTTCCGGACGGTCTTTTTGCTACCCCCGCAGATGCCCCGAGCATCTCTGGAGGTAGATCAAATGAGAAATCGCTGGCTTATCGCACTGAGCGCCGTCGGGATCCACATCTCGATCGGCAGTGTCTACGCATGGAGCGTGCTGACGCGCCCCATCATGAAGGAGATGGGCTTCTCGCTCGCCGAGACGACCTGGACCTTCTCGTTAGCCATCCTGTTCCTCGGCTTTTCCGCCGGCTTCCTCGGCAGCTTCGTCGAGAAGATCGGCCCGAAAAAGAGCGGCCTCATCGCCATGGCGTTCTTCGGCACGGGCATGCTCGGCACGGCCTACGCCATCGCGGCGCAGAGCCTGACTCTCCTGTATCTCTTCTACGGCGTCATCGGCGGCATCGGCCTCGGCGTCGGCTACATCACGCCGGTCTCGACGCTCGTCAAGTACTTCCCGGACCATCGCGGCTTTGCGACGGGGCTTGCCATCATGGGCTTCGGCTTCGCCGCGCTCATTGCGGGCCCGGTCATGCAGTACCTGACGGCGACCGTCGGCCTCGTCAACAACTTCCTGATCCTAGGCTGCGTCTACATGCTCATCATGGGCGCGTCCTCTCTGTACCTCAAGCCGCCCGTCCTCAAGGACAGCACGGGCAAGGTCACGCACATCCAGCAGGGTGTGACGGCCAATGAGGCGCTCAAGACCTGGCAGTTCGCCTCGCTCTGGTGGATTTTCTTCGTCAACATCACCTGCGGCATCGGCCTCCTGGCCGTCGCCTCGCCGATGGCTCAGGAAACGATTGGCATGGACGCCGCAACTGCCGCCTCGATGGTCGGCATCATCGGCATCTTCAACGGCGGCGGGCGCATCGTCTGGTCGACGGTCTCCGACTACATCGGCCGCGGCCGCGTCTACATGCTCTTCTTCCTGCTCGAGGTCCTCGCGTTCTGGCAGCTCGGCCAGACGAGAGAAGCCTTCGTCTTTGAGCTGCTCGTGCTGCTGATCATCAGCTGCTACGGCGGTGGCTTCTCGTGCATGCCGGCCTATCTCTCCGATATCTTCGGCACGCGCCAGCTCAGCGCCATCCACGGCCGCATCCTGACGGCCTGGGGCCTCGCGGGCGTCGCCGGCCCGTCCATCGTCTCGTACTTCCATGCACAGACGGGCGGCTACACGGCCTCGCTCTACTTCTTCGTCGCCTGCTTCGTGCTCAACTTCATCATCGCCGCCGTGCTCAAGCAGTACGGCCAGCGCAAGAAGGAGACGCGCACGGTACTTTAATCTCTATATCGACAACCCCTTTGACTCCGGCTCTCTATGGTTGGCGCGTGGCGCTAGGCATAGCGTCACGCTTGGTTGGCGGCGCCGGGGTCAGCAAATCCTGCCGCATCTGGATTTCCGGATGCAGCAGGATTTTTGGCGTTCTAGGGCGAAATGATAGGGGAGAATGTTTCTAGAAAGGATGATTACCCATGAAAACAATTGCCCTGATTGCCCACGACAAGAAGAAGAGCGAGATGCTCGAGTTCGTCGGCCATCACAAGGACTTCCTCGCGAAGTTCCACCTGATCGCGACGCGCACGACCGGAACGCTGATCAATGACACCTTCGGCCTCGGCGTCGAGACGATGCTCTCCGGCCCGCTCGGCGGTGACCAGCAGATCGGCGCACGCGTCGCCGTCGGCGAAGTCGACTACGTCGTCTTCCTGCGCGACCCGCTGACGTCCCAGCCGCACGAGCCGGACATCAATGCGCTCCTGCGCCTCTGCGACGTCCACGACGTGCCGCTCGCGACGAACCGCAAGAGCGCCCACATCCTGCTGGCCTACGCCGCCGCACACGATGGCGATGAGCCAGCCGAGCAGGCATGATCCTGATAAAGGTTGTGTACACTTGTGTATACATAATGGATAAAGATTGACAATAATCCCGTTATAAATTATAATAATCCACAAAGCAATGTTGCTTGAGAAGTCCCCGCGGATGGGTCCGGCAACATTGCTTTTTCTTTTTAGGGAATCATCTTTACATCATTGATCTATCAGAACCAGAAAGGGATGGGTATCATGGATTTCTCGAAGCTGTTGGCGGAGGTCAACAATTTTGTCTGGGGCCCGGTCATGCTGGTGCTGCTCGTCGGCACGGGCATCTTCCTGACCGTGCGGCTGAAGTTCCTGCCGTGGCGCAACCTCGGCTACGCGATCCACATGGTCTTCTCGAAGCGCGACAAGCACGCGGGCGACATCTCGCCGTTCCAGTCGCTCATGACGGCGCTGTCGGCGACGATCGGCACGGGCAACATCGTCGGCGTCGCGACGGCCATGGTCTTAGGCGGCCCGGGCGCGCTCGTCTGGATGTGGATCAGCGCGGCGTTCGGCCTCTCGACGAAGTACGGTGAGTCAGTCCTGGCCGTCAAGTACCGTGAGACGAACAGCGTCGGCGAGATGGCCGGCGGCCCGATGTACGCGATGAAGAACGGCATCAAGAACAAGTACGTCGGCCGCACGCTCGCCTTCCTGTTCTCGCTCTTCGTCGTGCTCGCGTCGTTCGGCATCGGCAACATGACGCAGGCCAATTCCATTGCCGCCGCGCTCTCGAGCAGCTACGGCATCCCGACCTGGCTCATTGGCGGCGTCATCGCCATCATGGCGCTCAGCGTCCTCGTGCGCGGCATCCGCAGCATCGGCTTCGTCTCGAGCATCATCGTGCCCGTCATGGCCGCATTCTACTTCCTCGTCTCGATCGTCGTCATCTGTGCCAACTTCGAGGCCGTGCCGGCAGGCATCGCGGAGATGTTCCGCATGGCCTTCTCGTTTGACTCCGTTGCGGGCGGCATCGGCGGCTCCATCGTCGCCTCGATGCTGACCTCCATGCGCTGGGGCGTCGCGCGCGGCGTCTTCTCGAACGAGGCCGGCCTCGGCTCCGCGCCGATCGCGCACGCCGCCGCGCACTGCGACGGCCCGGTCGAGCAGGGCATTTACGGCATTTTCGAGGTGTTCATGGACACCATCGTTATCTGCACGCTCACCGCGCTCACGATCATCATCAGCGGCGTGGATGTGACGTTCGGCGTAAAGCCCGGCAGCGCGCTCATCACGGCGGCGTTCGGCACGGTGTTCAACGGCACGTTCTCCTCGGTGTTCATCGCCGTGGCGCTCACGCTCTTTGCGTATTCAACGATCCTCGGCTGGTCGCTTTACGGCTCGCGCTGCGTGCAGTACCTGCTGGGGCTCCGCGCCGCGAAGGTCTATCAGTTCGTTTTCATTATCATGATCGTCGTCGGCAGCGTCTCCTCGCTCGACTTTGTCTGGAACATCGCTGACACGCTCAACGGTCTCATGGCGATCCCGAACTTCATCGCGCTCTTCGCGCTCAGCCCCGTGATATTCAAGATCACCAGGGAATATTTCCGCGGCGTCGATCTCGCGAGCGCCAAACACG
>OIWV01000365.1_pt1 | contig 43648 bp, 33 predicted proteins | sample 1587751 | NCBI WGS metagenome assembly OIWV01 (sample SAMEA3888913, study PRJEB22519) | human gut metagenome | biome: human gut; feature: human-associated habitat; material: faeces | place: Denmark | collected 2010
GGTACAACTTTATTCCTAACATACGGTGTTACCAACCGGAAAAATCCGCTGACCCCGGATTTCGATGCTAATCTATAGAGGTTGCCAAAAGCAAGGTGTCATTTCACATACTTTCACACGATTTCATACCATTGCCCAACGCAACTACTCAACTTTTCTTTGTTATATCTTGTTAAAGATTAATCTGTAGATACATATTTATAAATAGAAATCACTATATTTGCATTCAAAGCAACAAATTGAATGTTATGGAAGATTTAAACCAACTAAAATTGGTCTTAGTAAAAAAGAAAAAGACCAACAAATGGCTTGCAGAACAGTTGGGAGTAAACCAAGCAACTGTTTCTAAGTGGTGCACCAACACCACACAACCAGATCTTATGACTTTGAAAAAGATTTCAGAGTTGTTAGATGTCAGTGTAAGTGAAATTATCAACTTCGATTAAACAAAGAAGAAGCTATGAGTAAATTTAACGAAGCAACAAGAGTTCAAATGCCAGCAATGGTTCACTTAACTCGATTAGGCTATTCTTATTTCGGAAAGATAAGCGAGGATATGGCAGGGACAGTTTATGACCCTGACACAAATATTTTGACGGAGGTTTTCAAAACACAGTTCTTCAAATTGAATCCATCTGCAAAGCAAGATGGATTCAAAAATATCTTGCGCTCCATTAGACAAGAATTAAAGAACGACGACCTTGGTAAGTCTTTCTATAAAAGGTTACAAGCTGTATCTCCCATTAAATTAATAGACTTCGAAAATCCTCAAAACAACACTTTCTATTTTACAGCTGAGTTCACTTGCAAGAATGGTCAAGATGAATTCCGCCCAGACATCACTTTGTTTGTCAATGGTTTACCTCTTTGCTTCGTGGAGGTAAAAAAGCCAAACAACCATGGGGGAATGGTGGCTGAAAGTAAGCGAATGAATCAAGAGCGTTTCCCTAACAAAAAGTTTCGTAGCTTCATCAACATCACACAGTTGATGATATTTTCCAATAATATGGAATATGATTCAATGGGAGGAATTGTTCCTATCCAAGGAGCTTTCTATTGCACTGCTGCAAGAGAAAACGCACCTTTTAATTGCTTCCGTGAAGAGAATCCTTCTAATCTTCCAGTAGCACCTTATCATGCCAATTATCCATATAAGGAAATCAACCAAGAGGAAGAGAAACAAATCTTGGCAGACTTCAATTGTCAAGTAATTCATCATACTCCTGAGTATCAAACCAATCTTGGCATCACCACTCCTACGAATCGCATACTTACCTCCATGTGTAGTCCTGAGCGGTTGCTCTTTATCATCAAGTATGGCATCGCATACGTTAAAATGGAGAAAGAGGTAGATGGGAAAATTGAAAGTACAGACCAAAAGCACATCATGCGCTATCAGCAGATGTTTGCTGCACTCGCCATTCGCCAGCAACTCTCTGATGGAGCTACTTCTGGTGTAGTTTGGCACACGCAAGGTAGTGGTAAGACGGCCCTGTCCTTTTATCTTACCTATGTCCTGTCCGACTATTACGCCAAGAAAAATATGGTGGCGAAATTCTACTTCATCGTAGATAGAATAGACCTGTTGGAACAAGCCACCCAAGAGTTTGAGGCTCGTGGGCTCGTTGTCTCGACAGCCAATACTCGTGCTGAACTGATGGCTCAGTTCCGCAATAACCATGCGCAAGAAGGAACCAGTGGACAGCAGGAGATAACAGTTGTGAATATCCAACGCTTTGCCGAAGATAAGCAAAAGGTGGAGCTTCCTGCTTACGCTACCAATCTACAGCGTATATTCATCATGGACGAGGCGCATCGTGGCTACAAACCTGGCGGTTGTTTTCTTGCTAATCTTTTTGACGCAGATCCAAATTCCATCAAGATAGCTTTGACAGGAACACCTTTGCTTAAGAAAGATTGTGCTTCGAGTGTGGTCTTCCAACGCTACTTCCATACCTATTATTATGACCGTTCCATTGCTGACGGATATACATTAAAGATAATCCGTGAGGATATAGAGACATCGTACAAGGAACGTCTGTCTGAGGTTTACGATAAGTTGGAAACTCTTGTACATAAAAAAGACATCAAGCGTTCACAAATCATAGAGCACGATAGTTATGTCGGGGAGTTAGCTCGTTACATTGCTGACGACTTAACCAAATTCCGCAAGATACAAGGTGATGATACACTTGGAGGCATGGTTATTTGCGAGACAAGCGAACAAGCAAGGAAGTTATATGAGGCTTTTCAAAACTTCTCGGATGGTGGCTTTGCTAATACACTTGACAATGGATATGCCAAGCCTATCCAAATCAAAATGGATGGACAAGAGTGGATGGTAGCCAATGCCATACCGACGCCAGGTTATAAGAAGCATCCATTGAAAGTAGGACTCATCTTGCACGATAGCGATGACAAGGAAACTCGCAAGCAAATTATCAAGGACTTCAAGAAGAACATGAGCATCGACTTGCTTATTGTCTTCAATATGCTCTTGACCGGTTTCGATGCGCCACGCTTAAAGAGACTTTATTTTGGTCGCAAGCTCCGTGACCATAACCTTTTGCAGGCACTCACACGTGTCAATCGACCATACAAGAACAATCGTTATGGGTATGTCATCGACTTTGCTAACATCAAGCAAAATTTTGAAGAGACCAACGAGGCTTACCTCAAAGAGTTGAACCGATTTAACAATCCAGACGAAGTGGATGGCAATCATACCACCGATACTTTCTCACAGGTTATAGAAGACCCTGAGGAATTGATTCGACAGATGAAAGATGTACGCCAAACATTGTTTGATTACACGACAAACAATGTAGAGGAGTTTTCGTCTGAGATTTCTTCCATCGAAGACAAGCAAGTGCTGATCGACTTGAAGAAAGCGCTGGTTTCAGCCAAGGATTGTGCCAATATAGTACGTACATTCGGTGATGACAGCTTGAAGGATGCTTTCAGTAAGGTTGAGCTAACAAAGCTCCCTGACATGCTAAAGGAAGTGCAACACCACATCGACATCATCAACCAAAAGGAAGCCTTTGCGGTTTCTGACGAGACCAAACAACTCGTCAATGAAGCAATGGAAGACATCCGCTTCAATTTCTCAAAAATTGGAGAGGAAGAAATGAAAATGATAGCTGGTGGTCAAGAGTTGCAAGACAAATGGGCTTTAGCTATTCATAAATTCACTGAGAATACAGACCCTGACGATCCTGAATATATCACTCTGCGTGATGCCTTCCTACAAAGGTTCAAAGAGCATGGCTTTGTCGTTGACAGCATCGCTAAGTTCAACCAAGAAAGCAAGGAACTGGATGAAATCATTGAGCGATTGGTAAAATTGCAGGAAAGCAACAACCGCTTGCTGAAGAAATACAATGGCGACACCAAGTTTGCCAATGTCCACAAGCGAATCCACGAAGAAAACCAACGAAGATTGAAAGAGCATAAGCCATTCATCTTTAGTTATTATGACAATGACATCGTGGCGATACTTTCTGACATAAAATCAGAAATCGACAAGAAGGTTTACGACCGTGCAGACATTCTGAAGAAAGACGATTATTTCGAGATGACCGTGATGACTGAGATTGCTCAGTCGCTCTATCATTATCCAAACATAGAGCCACAGATGGAAGATTTTACTTTTATCCAGTCAAGGATAGCTCGCCAGTACATCAATCAATATAACAGAACATATCCAAGTAATAAAATATGAACATGACAATAAGAGAAAAGACCGTAGCCCTCATCGATGCCCTGAAAGCTACTTGCAAGACATACGGCATGGGCAATGACGGCAATGAGTATAAGATCATCACACAGGTATTCCTATATAAGTTCTTGAATGATAAGTTTGGCTACGCCATCAAACACTCGGAAAACCGCTATGCTGAGAAAATTCGCACAGCAGAGAAATGGGAAACAGCTTACAGCGAACTGAGTGACATGGAGCGCATGATGTTGTTGGCATCCTTGTCCCCAGACCTACCACGCTTGAAGCCAGAGCATTTGATAGCCAACCTTTGGAACCAACAGGCAAAGGGTGATTTTGACTTCATCTTTGACAATACAATGAGTGACATTGCAGAGCAGAATCTTGCCATCTTCTCCACACAAACCACTCAAAACACGAAGATACCTCTCTTTGAGCCATTGACCCAATATGTGACTGATGTGGCTCAGCGAGCACCATTTGCACGTGCCATGGTGGATAAACTTGCTAATTTCTCTTTTGAGGAAGCATTTTCCGAGCATTACGACTTCTTTGCCAACATCTTTGAGTACCTTATCAAAGACTACAATACAGCTGGCGGCGGAAAATATGCAGAATATTACACTCCTCATGCCATCGCTACCATTATGGCTCGATTGTTAGTGGGCGACCATGCCGACCTTCATAATGTAGAGTGCTACGACCCATCTGCAGGAACAGGCACTTTGCTTATGGCTCTGTCACATCAAATCGGTGAAGATCGCTGTACGATCTTTGCCCAGGATATTTCTCAACGAAGCAACAAGATGCTCAAACTCAACTTGTTGCTCAACGGTTTGGTATCTTCACTCGACCATGCTATTCAGGGCGATACCCTTGTTTCGCCTTATCACAAGAGCGATGACGGTCAAAGTCTTCGCCAATTCGACTTTGTGGTGAGCAATCCACCATTCAAGATGGACTTTAGCGATACTCGTGAGAAGATAGCTGCTTATCCTGCTCGCTTTTGGGCAGGAGTGCCAAAGGTGCCAGCTAAGAAAAAAGATAGTATGGCTATCTATACATGCTTCATCCAGCATGTCATCAATTCATTGAAGAAAGGATCTGGCAAGGGAGCTATTGTTATTCCGATAGGATTCATCACAGCTAAGAGCGGTATCGAAAACAAGATTTTGAAGCATATTGTTGACAATAAGATAGTTTATGGCTGCGTATCCATGCCAAGCAATGTATTTGCCAACACTGGAACCAATGTTTCTGTGCTCTTCTTTGATGACTCGAAAAAGAGTGATAAGGTAGTATTGATTGATGCCAGCAAACTGGGCGAGGAATACAAGGATAGCAATGGCTTGAAAAAAGTTCGTCTTCGTGACGAGGAGATTGACAAGATTGTCAATACTTTCCAAAACAAGGAAGCTGTGGATGACTTCTCTGTTACTGTGACCTACGATGAAATCAAGGAAAAAGGATATAGTCTTTCTGCTGGACAGTACTTCGACATCAAGATAGACTATGTGGATATTACGGAAGAGGAGTTCAACAAGCGAATGAATGATTATAGAACTACGCTTGCACAACAATTCACAGAGAGTCATCGTTTAGAAGATGAGATTATGAAACAATTAAATAGTCTCAGCTTTAATGGTAATGTAGGAAAGGAATGAAAATATGAATAAGCCGATAAGTATATTAGATAAAGATTACTTGCAGTGGGTCAAAGAACTCTGCATGCGTTATCGCCAGAGCCAGATCAAGGCTGCGGTGAAGGTCAATACAGAGATGCTTAAATTCTATTGGAGTTTGGGTAGAGACATCGTAGAACTACAGATAGAACTAAAATGGGGAGAGAAAGTTATAAGCCGTCTTGTCCAAGACCTACATGATGCATTACCAAATGTTTCAGGATTAACCAAACGCAATATATATTATTGCAAGCAATTCTATGCACTTTACGCCCCTGTAATCAAAATGTTGCCCCAAACTGGGGCAATAAATGAAACTGAAACTTTGCCCCAAGTTGGGGCAACATTTGAGTCAGATATATTCTGCGTACCATGGGGACATCACAAGGTGTTGATTGACAAGTGCTTTGGCTATCCAGAGAAAGCAATATTCTATATTCATGAGATTGTTTCAAATGGTTGGAGTCGTTCTATGTTACTTAATTTTATCAGCACAGATTTATATGAGCGACAAGGCAAAGCCTTGAACAATTTCAAGAGCACATTGCCAGCTATAGACAGTGATTTAGCAAAGGAGTTGACCAAAGACCCATACAACTTTGCTTTTACAGGCATTGCCAAACCATATAATGAGCGTATTCTCAAAGATGCATTACTTAACAATATCACCAAGTTCCTTACAGAGCTGGGTACAGGTTTTGCATACGTAGGCAAGGAATACCGCTTGCAGATAGGAGAAAAAGAGAACTTTATCGACTTGCTCTTCTACAATTTGAACTTGTCATGCTATATCGTGATAGAAGTCAAAATTGGTGCATTTACCTTTGCTGATGTAGGGCAGTTAGGTGGCTATGTTGTTGCATGTAATCATATCTTACGCAAGGAAGGACGAGATAACCCAACCATCGGTTTGCTCATTTGCAAGGAGAAAGACCGCATACAAGCACAGTATGCCCTAGAATCAAGCAGCCAACCTATTGCTATCTCTGAATATGATTTGGAAAAATTCTATCCAGAAAAGTTGGAAGGTACTATGCCTACGATAGAAGAAATTGAAGCAAGATTAAGTAAGAAATGAAATTTGTTGAATATGGAATTAACAACATATAAGAAGAAAAGAATCATTCCAAAGGACTGGAAAGAAATTAAGCTTGGTGAAGAGTTTAAAACATCATCAGGTGCAACGCCTTTATCTACAAAAAGGGAATATTATGAAGGCGGCACTATATCTTGGATAAATAGTGGAGAATTAGACTCACCTTTTATTTATAAAGCAGCAAACTTTATAACACAAAAAGGGTTTGACAATTCAAGTACCACTATTTATCCACAAGATACAATTTTAGTTGCAATGTACGGCGCAACCGCCGGTAAAGCTTCATTACTAAAAATGGAGGCTTGCACCAATCAAGCCATCTGTGCCATCTTACCTAATAAAGATTATAGTCCAGAATTTATAAAGTATAACTTAGACACTTTATATGACCACCTGGTTGGGCTAAGTTCTGGATCCGCTAGAGACAATCTGTCGCAAGCAGGTATAAAAGAGTTAAAATTGATAGTTCCTCAAACTAAGAGAGAACAAGAAAGTCTGGTTACAATTCTTTCTTTGATAGATAAGAAAATAGAACTCAATCGTCAGATAAATGATAATTTAGAGGCGATGGCGAAGCAACTCTACGACTATTGGTTTGTGCAGTTTGACTTTCCAAATGAGGAAGGCAAGCCGTATAAATCGAGTGGCGGAGCTATGGTGTGGAATGAGAAACTGAAGCGTGAGATACCGCAGGGATGGACAGTAGCAAAAATTAAGGATGTTGCACAAACATATTCGGGTGGCACACCAACTTCTACAAACAGTGAGTACTATGATGGTGGAGATATCCCTTGGATAAATAGTGGGGAATTAAATAATCCTATAATAACAAGCACAACCAACTATATAACAGAAGAGGGACTCAATAACTCCAGTGCTAAGTTATACCCACAAGATACAGTCTTAGTCGCATTGTATGGTGCGACAGCTGGAAAGGTTAGTCTGTTATCGTTAAAGGCTTGTTCAAATCAAGCTGTATGTGGTGTAATTCCCCAAAACAAAATAATGACTACCTACATAAGATACTATTTGTCTTCTTTATATGAGCATTTCATAACTTTAAGTAGTGGTTCTGCTCGTGATAACATATCGCAAGATACCATAAAGAATACAATCCTTCCAATCCCTCAAGGAAAAATATTGAAGGAGTTTTCTGATGCAGTCGCTCCTCTAATAAGTAAGATAATTGCCAATCAAAAAGAAATGGAGAATCTCACTAAGCAGCGAGACGAGTTATTGCTCCTCTTAATGAATGGTCAAGCATCGATAAATTATCATTTATCTGACGATTGACATTGATTTTTGACATAATATCAACCATCATATTGCCGATATTCTCTTCCTCCATAGGAGTGAATGTCGGCAATTCATATCGCATGATTTGGTCTTTGTCACCACGTGGCATTTTGCTTCCTTTTGCTCCAGACATTGCGTAATCAAAGAAAGAATCTTGCATTAGAACTGTATAAAGAAATGACGGACAATGCCCATTCTTAGCTCTGAATGCCAAGACATCCGAAGAACAACCACCTTCAGAATCTGCATACCAGACCTTTTTCAGATAAGGTCGAATGTTGGCTATCAAAACATCACCTTGCCTATAATGAGTAAGGGCACACGGCATTGGAGGTAGATTTTGAGCTGTTTCTCTACCTCTTCTGTTTTGTAATAAAGAATCCGTAGTGACATATCTGTCTAAAGAAATGCTACTACTGCTAATTTTGTCTGTGACAAATTCTGCTATATCATTTAGTTTCATGCTCTGCTTGCTTTCATTTTGTGACGCAAAGGTACCCAAAAACAAGCAGAATACAGAATCTATAAACCTTAATTAATATATTTTCTATGTGCCATCTTCACATTAGCCTGATTCACCATAGCATAATGCAGCGTGGTATCAATCTTCACATGTCCCAACATTTTTTGCACTTGTTCTATCGGCATACCCTTGTCAATAGCCATTGTTGCCAAGGTCCGACGGAATTTGTGAGGGTGAACCTTGTTGAGGTTTACTTTCTTGCCGAGTTGGCGCAAACGAACCTCCACACCGCTAATGGTCAATCGGGTATGTGGCGCACGGAGGCTAACAAACAATGCAGGATTAGCATCTGTGCGTTGTTCAAGATACTTTTTGAGATGGATTTTAGTACGGGCATTGAAATATACCTCACGCTCTTTGTTGCCCTTGCCGAACACTACACATTGCCGTTCGTGAAAGTCGATGTCCTCACGATTGATTTTCACCAGTTCACCAACACGCATACCCGTACTAAGCAGCAAATCAACCATTGCCACATCGCGCATTTCTTGACAACTGTCACGCAACACTTCTATGTTCTCGTCCGTCAGCACCTCCTTAACCAAAGCATCGGTGCGCACCTTATGTATACGGCGCACTGGGCTTTTTGTGATATAGTCTTCGTCTTCCAGCCACGAGAAGAAGCTGGAGTAGATACGGCGCAAGTTGTCAATCGTAACCTTGCTAAGTCCTCTTTGCTCCTGTTGGTCAGCGAGATAACAACGAATGTCGTTGGTCTCTATATCACAAACATTCTTATTGACGGTCGATATCAACTTCTCAATGGAAGATTCATAATAGTGGATAGTCTTGACAGAACAACCCTCCACTTTCTTTGAGGATATAAAAGCCCCAAGAAGTTCAGCGTTTTCCTTGTTGCGCTGTTCTTCCTCTGCCAACTTTGGCGTAATCTCACACTCAGATAGTGCCTTTCGGGTCACATCTGTCAACAATTCCAACTGTTTTTCAGTAAGAACCACTCGCATACCATCTAAAACGGTTTGTATAACTGTTTCTTTCATATTATATAATTTGTATTGGTCTCTATATAATATAAGGGAAGAAAGAAACGATGCCGATAAATGATAATTTATCGTAACATCATTCCAACTTTACAAATCAGTTATCACATGTTAAAGATTTGCAACAATCGTGGGTATTTATTGAGCAAATCACTATCTTTGCGTTTTCTGCACACATACACATACAAAGATTAGCTACTAAACAAACAAAAACGATGGATTATCAACCTTTATTAGAGAAGATTAGACGCGAGATAGAGATATATGCCAAGGATGGCAAGCAGGCCGACTACATACCGGCATTGGCTAATGTCAATCCCGACCAGTTTGGCATATGCCTCAATATGCTTGACGGCAGAACCTATCGACTTGGCGATTCGGCTGTAAAGTTCTCCATACAGAGTATAGCCAAGGTGTTCTCGCTTGCCATAGCCTTGAGTTTGCTTGGCAAGGAGTTGTGGACGCGCATAGGCAAGGAGCCTTCGGGGTCGGCTTTCAACTCTCTTGTCCAATTGGAGTACGAGCATGGCAAGCCCCGCAATCCGTTTATCAATGCAGGCGCATTGGTAACAGCCGACGTGCTGCTGTCGCATCTCGAAAACCCCAAGGAGTTCTTTCTGCAATTTGTACGCACCATAGCTGGCAACCAAGACATCAACTACTCGGAGGAGGTTATGCAGTCGGAGCTTGACAGTTGCTACCTCAATGCTTCCATTGCCTATCTGCTTAAGCACCACGGCAACCTGCATAACGACGTCAATGACGTGTTGCGGTTCTACTGCACGATATGCTCTTTGGAGATGAGTTGCGAGGATTTGTCGCACGCTTTCATGGCTTTTGCCAAGAGCAATGAGCCTTTCTCGCATGCCGGTGTCAACCTTACAATATCGAGAGTGAAACGCATCAATGCCATAATGCAGACCTGCGGATTCTACGACGAGGCAGGCGACTTTGCCTTCCTTGTTGGTCTGCCGGGCAAGAGTGGTGTGGGCGGTGGCATCGTTGCCCTTTATCCGTCGCGCTACTCGATAGCCGTATGGAGTCCACGACTCAACAAGAAGGGCAACTCCATTATGGGAATGAAAGCCTTGGAGCTGTTCACATCCGAGACGGAGGAGTCGATATTCTAAGAATTACAAGTACAAACAAATAAGACATAAGTACAAATTTATGATACAAAAAGGTCAGCTTCGACACGCCATCACGGTGTTGTCTATCTTCATGGGGCTATTTGTCGCCATACAGCCAAAGGCTTACGGCAAGCACATCACCCCGAAGCGGGCAACCGATATCGCCAAGAGATACGTAACACTGCCCCGTAACAATAATGCGAATTGCCTCCTTCATGCAGTACACCCCTAACGCAAGCGGCACACAGGGCCTGTTTGCCTATCAAGCCCTGCAAAAACACTTCGATTATACTGCCGCATACGTAACAAAGGCTATAGAAGGCCCAACCCGTTTTGCCGAGATTCTGCGTCAAGAGTTGCTCAACGGATGCCCCGTATACCTTGAGGGACGGCCTGCCGGGGCGGCTTCGGGACACGCATGGGTGACAGACGGATTCGACGCCAACGGACTCTTCCACATGAACTTCGGCTGGGAGGGACAAGGCGACGCCTACTACTCGCTTACCAACCTCAACGTGTCGCAAACCGGTAGCGAGTTTGAAGGCAAGCCATTGGCTTTCAACCGAGCCATAACAGCTATCCTTGCACATCCCAACAACGGTGCTTATCCCGACATAGACCGTGCACTATTGGACGACTTCTTGCCCATGAAGAAGGCTCCTGTCATTGAGGTTGAACTCGCCAACGGCACCGGACGCATATCCGAGAAGAGCCACGAGGATGCCCACTTCCAGCTGATGGCGCAGCCTACGCTACGGGGCAATGCCGGGCAGGGTGCCAAGGTGCAAGCCATCTTCACGGTGAAGAACCTCAACGGAGTGCCCCGCGACTGCTATTTGCGCGTGCAGCTGTTAGACGAAAGCAAAGCCATCGTGTTGGACACCCGTGCAGACAATGCCACCGAGATAGAGGGCTTTACCGAGGCCAACATTCCCGTAGTGCTTCAGTTGCCCGCCAGTCTTGCCCCGGCACAATACGAGGTTAGACTGCAGGCATCAACCGACGAGGCCGAGACCATACCCTGCCCCATCAACAACATACACGATAAGGATGCCGCCTACATAGAGGTGATGGAGGCACAAGAACGACCGCTTATGGCTAAGGTGGAGGTGTTTATTGCCGACGACTCTAACGACAAGATCGAGTCGGGCTATATCGACGTTTCGCAAGGAGCCTTGTTCAAGCTCGGCGTCTCGCTGCGCACCACCGAAGACCGCACATACGAAGGACTCGTCACCATGTTGTGCGAAGACCTTGAGACGGGCGAGAAGATACAGATAAAGGGCATCAACGACAACATCACCGTTTATCCATCCTTCGACGGGCCGCTCTTCAGCACTTGGTTGCGCAAGAGCAACATGCCATTCGAGGACGCACACACCTATCAGGTAATGGTTATTGGGCAGATAGACGGCGAGGACGTGGAGCTGAAAACGCCCGAAGGTCCTACTTATTGCCTTAAGCGCGAGGGCAACATCGTGTCTGTCAACAAGCAGATTAGCACCGGCATCCACTCTGCCACTCCTTCCGGCGCCCCTCTCTGCATCACCCGCAAGGGCAGCGAGCTGTCGGTTTCGGCTGATGGCATGCGCCACCTGCGTCTATTCAACCTTAGCGGCATATTGCTGAAGCAAGTGCCTGCAGCCGACACGAGCCATGCCTCGCTCTCACTGCAGGGCATCAGCCAGGGTGTATACTTGCTGCAAGTAGAGGCCAAAGGTGGATTGCAGACGTACAAAATCGTTCCATCACAACGACCTATCTAATCTATTATAAACTTAATTAATACATCATTATGAACAACATTCCATTAGTATTTTGGCTAATCCCCATTGCCAGCGTTGTAGCCTTGGCAATGGCATGGTTCTTCTTCCGCTCGATGATGAAAGAGGAGGAAGGCACCGACAGAATGAAGGAAATTGCGGCACACGTACGCAAGGGTGCCATGGCTTACCTCAAGCAGCAGTACAAGGTTGTAACCATTGTCTTCATTGTGCTCGCCATTATCTTTGCCTTTATGGCTTACGTGCTTAAGGTGCAGAACCCGTGGGTGCCATTCGCGTTCCTCACCGGCGGACTCTTCTCCGGACTGGCAGGATTCTTCGGCATGAAGACAGCCACCTACGCCTCTGCACGTACCGCCAACGGAGCACGTACAGGTCTCGACAAGGGGCTGAAGATAGCCTTCCGCAGCGGCGCCGTCATGGGCCTGGTAGTTGTAGGTCTTGGTCTGCTCGACATAGCCATCTGGTTTATTGTTCTTAATGCGGTATACGAAGGCGAATCGACCGCCCTCGTCACCATAACCACCACTATGCTTACCTTCGGCATGGGAGCATCCACACAGGCGCTCTTTGCACGTGTTGGCGGCGGCATCTACACCAAGGCAGCCGACGTGGGAGCCGACCTCGTGGGCAAGGTGGAGGCTAACATACCCGAAGACGACCCTCGCAATCCGGCTACCATTGCCGACAACGTGGGCGACAACGTGGGCGACGTTGCCGGTATGGGCGCCGACCTATACGAGAGCTATTGCGGTTCGATACTGTCTACAGCCGCCCTCGGCGCCACAGCCTTTGCAATGAACGGCGATATGCAGCTGCGTGCCGTCATAGCTCCAATGATTATCGCTGCCATAGGCATCTTCCTTTCTCTCATAGGCATCTTTATGGTGCGCACAAAGGAGGGAGCAACGATGAAGGAGTTGCTTCACTCGCTTGGTCTCGGCACCAACGTAAGTGCCGTGCTCATAGCCGTTGCCACATTCGCCATACTCTATTTGTTGGGCATAGACAACTGGCTCGGACTCTCGTTCTCCGTAATAAGCGGTCTGGTAGCCGGAGTGGTGATTGGTCAAGCTACCGAATATTACACCTCGCATAGTTATAAGCCTACGCAGAAGATAGCAGAGGCTTCGCAGACGGGGCCTGCTACAGTTATCATCAAGGGCATAGGCACGGGTATGATATCCACCATGATTCCGGTTGTAACCATTTCGGTAGCCATCATGTTGAGCTATCTATGCGCTAACGGATTCGATATGTCGCTATCGGCAAAATCTATAAGCACCGGTCTTTACGGCATCGGTATTGCAGCCGTAGGTATGCTGTCTACTCTCGGCATCACCCTTGCTACAGATGCCTATGGTCCTATTGCCGACAATGCAGGAGGAAATGCCGAGATGAGCGGCTTGGGCAAGGAGGTACGCGAACGCACCGACGCTCTGGATGCTCTTGGCAACACCACCGCTGCCACAGGCAAAGGCTTCGCCATTGGTTCGGCTGCCCTTACGGCTCTCGCCCTTTTGGCTTCGTATATCGAAGAGATAAAGATAGCCATGATACGTGCCGTAGAAAATGGCAAGCAGTATGTGGATGCTGCCGGCAACATCTTCGACCCAACGAATGCAACCACAATAGATTTCATCAACTTCTTCCAGGTCAACCTCATCAACCCTAAGGTTCTCGTGGGAGCTTTCCTCGGAGCTATGGCAGCATTCTTGTTCTGTGGTCTTACGATGGGAGCAGTGGGGCGTGCAGCCGAGTCGATGGTGCAGGAGGTGCGCCGACAGTTCCGTGAGATAAAGGGCATACTCGAAGGCAAGGCTACACCCGATTATGGTCGCTGTGTAGAGATAAGCACTCGCAGTGCTCAGAGAGAGATGATAGTGCCGTCGCTTCTTGCCATCGTCATCCCTATCGTTGTGGGCTTGGTGCTTGGCGTAGCCGGCGTGCTTGGTCTGCTTACGGGCGGTTTGGCAGCAGGCTTCACCCTCGCCGTGTTTATGTCCAACTCTGGCGGTGCTTGGGACAATGCCAAGAAGATGATTGAGGAGGGCCACTTCGATGGCAAGGGCAGCGAGAACCACAAAGCCACTATCGTTGGCGATACCGTTGGCGATCCGTTCAAGGACACCTCCGGTCCGTCGCTCAACATCCTCATCAAGCTTATGTCGATGGTTAGCATTGTTATGGCTGGTCTTACCATTGCCTTCCTGTAATGAAGAGGTTAATGTATGTAGATTAGTATTTATCGATTTTCGATTTGATGTCCCGATGTGTCAGTCGAGGCTCCATATCGGTATAACACGTTGATTATCAAGTGATAAATAGGCTGGTACTTTGAGCGGATTATGGCTCAATGTACCAGCCTATCTAACATGGTGGGGAGGATATTCGTGTAATGGACGTATAATATATGGTTCGTTAATGGACGTATAATTTTGGGTTCGTGTAATGGACGTATAATTTTGATTCGTGTAATGGACGTATAATATTCAGGATGAACCTTAAGCGTTGCTTGCTTGGCGAGCGGGAGCTCGCCGTTCCATGTGATGGGTGTAATTGGCTGCGAGGTGGCGTCGCCGCCTCGGCGACGTATAATACGTAACTATGTTACAACACACCAGCTTATAACAATAAATATTATACGTCCATTACACGAACCATAAATTATACGTTCATTATACGAATCAAAATTATACGTTCATTATACGAACCCAAATTATACGTTCATTACACGAACCATATATTATACGTCGCCGAGGCGGCGACGCCCCTTCGCAGCCAATTACACCCTTCACTTGCAACGTCATCAAGCCTCTATTGCCCCATTACAAAGGCTTTGTAATGGCGTTACCAAGTAGTTGTAACCAACCCAAAGGGCTGTCATCACAACCCAAAGGGTTGCCATCACAAACCAAAAGGGCCGCTATCACAAGCCAAAAGGCTATCGCCATCCCCCAGCCCATCTGTCACTACAATATAGAGGGCTGGTACATCTGGCACTTTAAAGAGCCGAAGTGACAGCCCTTAAATCATTGAAACTTAATGTATTATAAGTTTTTATGTCACTTTTGCCACTTTTTTGAACGCACAACAAACTTTTTTCTGTTCTTAATATATACACCCATTGACATACTGTTATGCTTAATATACCCAAGTACAACAATATGGATTAACCAACAAAGCTTAAATTATAGGCATTTTCTTGCATTAATTATTCTTTTTTTCTAAATTTGCAGAGTATCAACCGAAACCATTGAATTAAACATATTTACTACTAACATTATACCTTACACTATGGCAAAAAGAAAGCAAATAGTAGAGTGTGTGCCTAACTTCAGCGAGGGCCGCGATTTGAACATTATCCGCCAGATAACGGATGAAGTAGAGAGCGTTAAGGGTGTAAAACTGCTTGACGTCGACCCGGGAGAAGCCACCAACCGCACGGTGGTTACGTTTGTAGGCGAACCCGACAACGTTGTGGAGGCTGCCTTCAAGGCTGTGGCAAAGGCCGCACAACTTATAGATATGCGTCAGCATCATGGTGCCCATCCACGTATAGGCGCCACAGACGTTCTGCCTATTGTTCCTGTCAGCGGCATAACGCTTGAGGAGTGTGCCGAGATTTCGCGCAACCTTGCCAAGCGTATTGCCGACGAGCTTAACATTCCTTGCTACTGCTACGAGGCTGCAGCCTTTAAGCCGGAGCGCCAGAACCTTGCCATTTGTCGCAAGGGCGAATACGAGGGCATTGCCGAGCGTATTGACGACGATGCCGAAGCACCCGACTTTGGACGCCGACCATTCGACGAGCAGGTGGCACGAACGGGATGCACCGTTGTTGGAGCAAGAGACTTCCTCATTGCTGTGAACTTCAACCTCAACAGCACATCCACACGACGCGCCAACGCCATTGCCTTTGACGTTAGAGAGAAGGGCCGCCCGATGCGCGAGGGCAACCCTATTACTGGCAAAAAACTGCTCTATGCCGACGGCACCCCTATAATGAAGCCCGGCACCCTGAAGTGTACCAAGGCCATTGGCTGGTACATCGACGAGTATGGTATAGCACAGGTGTCGATGAACATCACCAACATCAATGTAACACCGCTGCACAAGGCGTTTGACGAGGTGTGCCGCTGCGCTCAAAACCGAGGCTTGCGTGTTACCGGAACCGAGATTGTGGGTTTGGTGCCCGAGCGCACCTTGATAGAAGCCGGACGCTACTTCCTTGCCAAGCAGCAGCGCTCTGCCGGTATACCCAAGAAGGACATTATGGACATAGCCATCAAGTCGTTGGGTCTGTCAGACCTCAAGGAGTTTAAGCCGGAGGAGAAGATTATAGAATATGTAATGGCTGCTGGTGCCGAGAAGCAGAACCTCTTGGTAGACCTTACAGTCAAGGGATTTGCCGAGGAAACCTCACGCGAGAGTCCGGCACCTGGCGGCGGCTCTGTATCGGCATACATGGGAGCATTGGGCGCGTCATTGGCTACGATGGTTGCCAATCTGTCAAGCCACAAGCCCGGATGGGACGAGCAGTGGGAGCAGTTTGCAAGTGTAGCCGAGGAGGGCATGGCTCTGCAAGAGCGCTTGTTGCATCTGGTAGACGAGGACACCGAAGCCTTCAACCGCATAATGGCTGCCTTCGGCATGCCTAAGAACACACCCGAGGAGAAGGCTGCCCGCTCGGAGGCCATACAGACGGCCACGCTCTTTGCAGCCGAGGTGCCGCTTGAGACGATGAAGGCGTCGTTCGAGGTGTTTGCCGTTTGCCGTAAGATGGTGGAGACGGGCAACCCCAACAGCGTGTCGGATGCCGGTGTGGGCGCATTGGCTGCACGTGCCGCTGTGCTTGGCGCTGGCATGAACGTAAAGATAAACGCAGGCTCGCTTAAAGACCGCGCCAAAGCCGAGGCTCTTATTGGCGAGGCCAACGAACTTATAGCCAAGGCCAATAAGGAGGAAGCGGAGATTACGGCATTGGTAGAGACTAAATTGTAAAACCATATATTTTCAATCTATGACCTTTTCAGAAGAGATAAAGCTTGGCATCCCCGACTATCTACCCGAGCCGATGCCTTACGACAACACCATAAACCATGCGCCAAAGCGCAAGGAGATACTAAACAACGAGGAGCGTAAGCTTGCCTTGCGCAACGCTCTGCGCTACTTCCCAAAGCATCTGCATGCCCAGTTGGCTCCCGAGTTTATCGACGAGCTCAACAAGTATGGCCGTATATATATGTACCGCTATCGTCCAAGCTACGATATGTACGCACGTCCGATAGACGAGTATCCACACCGCTCGGAACAGGCGGCTGCCATCATGCTGATGATACAGAACAACCTCAACCCTGAGGTGGCACAGCATCCACACGAGCTGATAGTATACGGAGGCAACGGAGCTATATTCCAGAACTGGGCGCAGTATCGCTTGGTGATGAAATATCTTAGCGAGATGACCGACGAGCAGACCCTCGTGATGTACTCGGGACATCCTCTCGGCCTGTTCCCCTCACACCCCAACGCTCCACGTGTGGTTGTTACCAACGGTATGGTTATACCCAACTACTCTAAACCGGACGACTGGGAGCGCCTTAACGCTCTTGGCGTGAGCCAGTACGGACAGATGACGGCAGGCTCGTATATGTATATCGGTCCGCAGGGCATAGTGCATGGCACCACCATAACCGTGCTCAACGCTTGCCGCAAGCAGCGCAGCGAGAAGGGCGGACCACAGGACATCAAGGGCATGCTGTTTGTGTCGTCGGGTCTTGGAGGCATGTCGGGCGCTCAGCCCAAGGCTGGCAACATAGCCGGCGTGGTGAGCGTGGTGGCTGAGATAAACCCGTTGGCTGCCAAGAAGCGCTACGACCAAGGATGGGTAGACGAGCTGCACGACAACCTCGACGAGCTTATACCTGCCATACGCAAGAGCGTTGAGGAGAAGCGCACGGTGTCGATGGCATATGTGGGCAACGTGGTTGACCTATGGGAGCGACTTGCCGACGAGGACATACGCGTAGACATCGGTAGCGACCAAACCTCGCTGCACAACCCGTGGGCTGGCGGCTACTATCCCGCCGACCTTACATTGGACGAATCGAAGAAGATGATGGCGGAGAATCCGGACGAGTTCCGCGAGCACGTACAGGCTTCGCTGCGCCGACAGGTGGCTGCCATCAACCGCCTATCTGCCAATGGTATGTACTTCTTCGACTACGGCAACGCCTTCCTCCTACAGTCGAAGCGTGCCGGAGCCGACATCTGCAAGGAGGACGGCAAGTTCCGCTATCCGTCGTATGTGCAGGACATCATGGGTCCGATGTTCTTCGATTATGGCTTTGGCCCCTTCAGATGGGTGTGTACATCGGGCAATCCTGCCGACCTTGCCAAGACCGACGAAATTGCGGCACGTGTCATGGAAGAGATTATGCAGAGTGCGCCAGACGAGATAAAGGGACAGATGGCCGACAACATCCACTGGATATGCGAGGCAAGCCGCAACAATCTTGTTGTGGGTTCGCAGGCTCGCATCCTCTATGCCGACGCCGAGGGCCGCTCCAAGATAGCCTTGGCGTTTAACGAGGCTATACGCAGGGGTGAGATTACACGTCCCGTTGTGTTGGGCCGCGACCACCACGATGTATCTGGCACCGACTCGCCGTTCCGCGAGACAAGCAACATCTATGACGGCTCACAATTCTGTGCCGACATGGCTGTACAGAACGTTATAGGCGACTCGTTCCGCGGCGCTACATGGGTATCGCTGCACAACGGCGGCGGCGTAGGCTGGGGCGAGGTTATAAACGGAGGCTTCGGCATGGTGATAGACGGCAGCCAGGACAGCGACCGACACATCACCGAGATGCTGTTCTGGGACGTAAACAACGGCATTGCACGCCGTGCATGGGCTCGCAACGAAGGCTCTATACACAGCATTGAGCGCGAGATGATGCGATCGTATGGCTTGCAGGTTACGATGCCTAATATTGTGGACGACGAAATTGTCAACACGTATGCCAACTAACAATCAACTACAAACAAAATAAGAAAGCCTAAGTTTATGAAAATTCACAAGATATCAGCCGAGCACCTGTCTATCGAACGCATTGGCGAGATAGTATATGGTGGTTATAAAATAGAGTTGAGCGAGGATGCACAGAAGCGCATCGTCGACTGCCGCGAGTACCTGGACCACAAGATAGCCGAATCTACTGCACCTATATATGGTGTAACTACAGGCTTCGGCTCGCTTTGCAACGTAAGCATCGGTTCCGACTACTTGGCTCAGCTGCAAATCAACCTTATGATGTCGCATGCCTGTGGCACCGGCGACCGTGTGCCCAACGACATCGTAAAGATAATGCTGCTGCTCAAGATACAGTCGCTTAGCTACGGTTTCTCGGGTTGCCAGCTGGTTACCGTCAACCGCCTTATCGACTTCTTCAACAACGATGTGTATCCTGTAGTGTATATGCAAGGCTCGCTCGGAGCTTCGGGCGACTTGGTTCCGCTTGCCCATCTAAGCTTGCCGCTTGTAGGCATGGGCGAGGTAGAATACGAGGGCAAGGTCATTCCGGGTGCCGAGGTTCTGCAAAAGTTCAACTGGCAGCCCATCAAGCTTGCCTCTAAGGAAGGACTCGCACTGCTCAACGGCACACAGAATATGGGCGCATTTGCTGTTTGGGCGCTGTTGCAGTCGACCCGACTGAGCGATTGGGCAGACAAGATAGCTGCCATGTCGCTTGACGCCTACTACGGACTGACGGCTCCCTTCACCGACGCTGTACACCAGGTGCGCCCGCATAAGGGACAGATTGTTACGGCAGCACGCATGAGAGAGCTGCTTGAGGGCAGCGAGATAATAGAGAAGCCTAAGACGTATGTACAGGATCCCTACTCGTTTAGATGTATTCCGCAGGTACACGGCACGGTTAAGGACACCATAGAATATGTAAGGTCGGTGGTTGACGTGGAGGTAAACTCGGCTACGGACAACCCGACGGTTTGCCCGGACGAAGACCTCATTATATCGGCAGGCAACTTCCACGGCGAGCCTATAGCCATGCCTATGGACTTTCTGTCTATAGCCATGTGCGAACTGGCTAACATCTCTGAGCGCCGTATATACAAGTTGGTTAGCGGAACACGCGGTTTGCCGAGCTTCCTCGTTGCCAATCCGGGTGTAAACAGCGGCTTCATGATACCGCAGTACACCGCCGCCTCTATCGTAAGCCTCAACAAGTCGTTGGCTACACCATCGTCTGTAGACAGCATCCCGTCTAGCCAGGGTCAGGAAGACCACGTAAGTATGGGTGCCAACGCAGCCATAAAGCTGTACAAGGTGGTGCTCAACACCGAGCGTGTGCTTGCCATCGAGCTGTTTAACGCGGCTCAGGCTCTCGACTTCCGCCGCCCATTGAAGTCGTCGGCAGCAGTAGAGGCTATACACAGCAGCTACCGCAAGGTGGTGCCGTTTATTGTAGACGACGAGGTGATGTATCCACATATCGCACACTCTATTGATTTCTTGAGGAAGCAATAAAAAAACCCCTTGCCCCTCCCCAATAGGGAGGGGCTTAAACGTATATATCTATGAAACAACTTGTAAAGAACATACGTTGTCTCGCCGGCATCGAGTATCAGCCCAAGCTGCGCCTCCAAGGCAAGGAGATGGCAACCTTCAACACCATCGACAATGCCTGGCTCTTGATAGAAGACGGACGCTTTGCCCAGTTTGGCAGTATGGCAGACGGCTTGCCCGACATTGCCCACATCGACAACACAATTGATGCCGAAGGCGGAATGGTGCTGCCGTCGTGGTGCGACTCGCATACACACATTGTGTTTGCCGGTAGCCGAGAGCGTGAGTTTGTTGACAAAATCAACGGACTTAGCTATGAGGAGATAGCCAAACGAGGCGGCGGTATACTCAATTCGGCAGACCTCCTGCACAACACTTCGGAGGACGAGCTATACCGCCAAGCCATGACCCGACTGGACGAGGTTATACGGAAGGGTACTGGATGTATCGAGATAAAGAGCGGATACGGCCTCAACCTTGAGGACGAGCTAAAGATGCTGCGCGTGATAAAGCGCATGAAGGAGGCGTCGCCGGCTAAGATTGTGTCTACATTTCTTGGCGCACATGCCGTGGCACGGGGTATGTCGCAAGACCAATATGTAAAGCTCATTATAGACGAGATGATACCCGAGGTGGGACGTCAAGGGCTTGCCGACTTTGTTGACGTGTTCTGCGACCGCGGCTTCTTCACACCCGAAGAGACAAGCCGCATCCTCGAAGCCGCCGCCACTTGGGGTATGCGCCCCAAGATACATGCCGACGAGCTGGCATCGTCGGGCGGTGTGGAGGTTGGCGTAAAGCATAGAGCGTTATCGGTAGACCACTTGGAGAGCATGACGGTGGAGGAGATTGACATCCTGCGCAACAGCAACACCATGCCAACCGTACTGCCCGGCACTTCCTTCTTCCTCAATATGCCTTACGGCAAGGGCCGCAAGATGATTGACGCCGGACTGGGCGTGGCTATAGCCAGCGACTATAACCCGGGCTCTACACCTTCGGGCGATATGAAGTTTGTGGTTTCGTTGGCTTGTATAAAGATGCGATTGCTGCCCAACGAGGCTCTTAATGCCGCAACAATCAACGGTGCTTGCGCAATGGGCGAAAGCAAAAACTATGGCAGTATAGCCAAAGGCAAGGTAGCCAACTTCTTTATCACTACCCCACTGCCTTCGGTCGACTACATACCATACGCCTACACCACCCCCATAGTGAAGAAGGTGGTGCTTGGCGGAAAGGTTGTTATCGCTTAAGGTCGCGGTCGGTCATTGCCGCAACACACGAGTCGGACCATACATTCTCTGCCGTCTCTATCATATCCAGAACGGTAAAGACGGGGAGAATGATGCCCATTATGGCTATCGGCGCTCCTACGCCCGACATGAGGGAGAGCGTAAGGAAGTAGCAACCCATAGGCACACCGGCGTTGCCAATGGCAGCTATCACCGATATAAAGAGCCAAACAAGCATTGTTGTGAGCGAGAGGTCTACCCCTCCATTCTGCATAACAAACAATGATGTTACGAAGATAAAGGCTGCACAGCCGTTCATATTTATCGTTGTACATATTGGCAGCACGAAGCGCGCCACCTTCGAGTCGACGCCCAGACGCTCTTCTGCACTCTGTATGGTAACGGGCAGGGTTGCTGCCGAGCTTTTGGTGAACAGCGCCATAAGCACAGCCGGGGTCATGGCACGCATCACCTTTATCGGATTAAGACGGCGTGCCACCAAGAACAGGGGCAGAACGACGAAGAACTGCATTATATTGCCGCCCAATATAACGGCTACATACTTGCCGATAGACGACACAACGACTCCTGCCGACACCTCGGCAGACAGCTGTGCGGCAAAGGCAAGGATGCCCAACGGCAAGGCATGGATGAGCCAGTGGATGAGCTTGGACACAAGATCCTGCAGTCCGGTAAGCCCACTCATAAGCGTGCGCTTGCTGCCGGTGTCGGGCATCTTGGCAAGCGCAATGCCCACGGCTACAGCAATGAGCAGCACTGAGAGCACGTTGCCCTCGAAGAAGGGGCGCATAACGTTGTCGGGCACGATGCCTAACAAGTATTCGTAATAAGACGCCGCACCCTGTACCTCGTGCGGTATGGCTGCAGCCGCCTTGCTGCTGTGTACCAGTTCGGTAGGCAGATTGTCTGGACTGATGATGCGGTAGAGCACCATGCCCACGGCAGCTGCCGCTATAGTGGTGAGCAACGTGTAGGTAATGGTGCGTCTGAAGATTCGGCCTGTGTCCTTACGTGTGCCGAATGTTGCGAGCGTCATGGTTACAGCCAAGGCTATAGTGGGCACGGCTATAAACTGAAACAGACGTGTAAAGACTGTGGCTATAAAGTTGGCAGCCGTGTTAATCCATTCGATGCCGAGCATGCCAAGCACGCCACCAATGACAAGAGCGCCGAGCCACAGCCAGAAGTTCTGCGAGTCGGCACAAGAGTGGGGCTTTACTTGCGGGTTGTCAACAATGTTTGCTGGGTTGTTATCCATATCCATTTGGGTTTATTAATACTATATACTCTTAATTGTTATAAATGTTCGGTCTTCAATGCGAAGAGTTACAAAGATAACAACTTTTTCTCAACATAAGGCATAGGAAAGCAACAAGTTGTATAATAAAATTGTTAAAATAACGTACGATACATAAAGGTTTGCTATATTTTGGCTCATCTGATATTTGGAGTGATACAAACTGAAGTTTATCTGTGAGGTTGGCGTTTTAATATTCGTATAATGAACGTATAATATTCTATCGTGTAATGGGCATTAATGTTTAATCGTGTAATAGACGTTAATGGGCTGTGCTCAGACGTCGCTGAAGGCGACGCAAGCATCATTAGAGTGGATTCTTGCCTCGCAAAGCGTAGGCTATTCTATGGATTCCAAAAGCTTAAGCCCGTAGGCTTCTGTGTGGTCTGCGTTCTGTGGAAACTATAAGTAAAATTATACGTCCATTATACGAGCCATATATTATACGTTCATTACACGAACATTAGCACGCCAACCTCCACGATAAACTGCAATTTACACTTCTATCACACCAAATATCTGATAAACAAAAAAAGTTTGTTTTATGAATTTAAGTGCCAATGTGCCATAAATCCATCTACAACGTTGATACACAAACGGTTACACACTGTCACTTTATAGTTTATTAGGGGTTATGTACCAGTGTATCAGTCAGACTATCCGCCAATCTACCAGCCATCAAACACTCGGACCCCATCGCCGTCTTAACTTATGCCTTTGTAAGGGTGTTACAAAGCCTTTGTAATAACGTCACAGAGACTTTGTTATAGCGTCATAGAGACTTTATAACAACACTCCCACGCCGTTACAACTATGTTACCAAGCCGCTGCAAGCCTGCCGCTGGCTCTTCTGGCTGGTACATTGACGTTTGGGGCTGGCAGATAGCATGGCAGATAGAGCGTCGAAGAGCTCAATGTAGCAGCCTATATACCACTGATTATCAATAAGATACGGAAACACTGGCACATTTGCGACTTTTTGGGGCAAACTAAAAAAAATCATAGACAAAAACAAATAAAACCCCGCATATATTTTCCGAGTCTTCGACTTGCCTTACATATAGATAAAGCCTTACGAGAGCAAGCTCTCGACAGCTTTATCTATATGTAAAGCAGTGGCACAATGTGCCACTCGGAAAATATATACGGCGATAAACATAAAAAACAGCCGGATGTTCGCAAGTAATTGGAACATCCGGCTGTTTTTTATGTTTAATGTCTACTCTGTATTTTAAGGATTAAACCACATTACACTAAGTGAGCGATAAGCTCCTCGCGGTCGCCATCCAGCATATCAATAACCGGAACCTCCACCATTGTGTAGCAGCCAGGCTGCTGGCGCATAGAGGCGCGAGCCACGTTTACAAGCACCTGACCGGTAAGGGCAGGGTTGTTGATGCTCATGGTGAACTCCATGCGCTGGTTCTGTGTCTTGCCGCTAACACCCTTGCGGATGAGGTGAACGCCGTGGCCCATATCGCGGACAGCGTCTACCGAAGGCACAGCGAAGACGTGGGTCTCGTCGTTGGCAAAGTAAGGGTCGGCCTTGATGGCGGCAGTAACGTCGTCGAGGTTGGCGCCCTCCTCAAGCTCAACATAAACCATACGGCGGTGCAAGCCCTCGCCCTTAGGGATAGTCATCGACAGAGCGTTCTTTACACCCTCCTTAGAGCGCACGCATACCGAGTGGCCCATCGACATACCCGGTCCAAAGTTGGTGTAGCTCAAACCCTTCGGGGCAAGGCTCTGCATAAGGGTACGCACGATAGAGTCGGAACCCGGATCCCATCCAGCGGCGATAATGCTCACAGCCTTATGCTCCTTGCATATAGGCATAAGTGTGGCGCGATAGTCTATAATAGAGGTATGAATGTCGAAGCTGTCGACGGTGTTGATGCCCAAAGGCAGAATCTTCTTGGCATACTCCTCGCAAGAGCGTGACGGTGTTGCAAGGATGGCAACGTCTACATCCTTAAGCTCGCGGATGTCCTTCACCACGTCATACTGGGCAAGTTCAGCCGGTTTGTTTTCGGCACCATTACGGCGAACGATACCTGCTATTTCGAAGTCGTCGGCTGCTTCGAGAGCCTGGACAGCATACTGTCCGATGTTGCCGTAACCCACTACGGCTGCTCTGATTTTCTTCATAGTCGTTATTTCTTTTATTATTAAGTTGTTCTTTGGCTGCAAAGATACAGAAAAACTACAAAACTTCGCACACCTGCTTGCCTTTTTTTATTATACCTTATTATATTACCTACAAATAAGTAAAAACACCCTTATGGTTTTGTCAAATTGTAAGCAAATCAAGACGCGTTGCTTGCAAATCGTAGCTTGATGCCGTATGGCATAGCCATTGATTGCCAACAAAGGCTTAATGACCTACCAATAGAGGCTTACTGACAGGCCAACTAAGGCTTAATTACTGACCAATTAAGCCTCTATTGGTCGGTAAGTAAGCCTTGGTTGTCACCTTCCATGGTTTGTAGCTCTATCTCATCATATTCCTTATATATTAATGTTTTTATTTTTCAACTCCTCATTCTATCACTATTCCATGTTTGTAGACATCTAACTTGTTGTATGTCAGCTTTATGCAAGAGTGTTAGGTCGCACTCCTGCTGTCTCACCTATCACAGACTTGACACTCAACTATCACGCAACCAATGAAGCGTATATAATACTTTAAGACAGGAGAACATAAGGACAAGAGCGAGGGGAAGAGGAAGGATGGGGTGGTGGACGCTATTCCTCGGGTTCCTTTCAGTCACCCGAGGTTAAGCATAATTCGCCGCTTTAGGCGACGTCCGAGCGTAGCCCATTAATGTCCATTACACGATAAAAACATTAACGCTCATTACACGATAGAACCATTAACGTCCATTACACGAACCATATATTACACGTCCATTACACGACCATTAAAACGCCAACCTCCCCGACAAACAACACCGAATTCAGTCCAGTGAGACCTTAGTGACAGATCTATGACAGGTGGACACGGCATACAGCTACCTATCACTGCCGTATCTGCCTATATACCAGCACGATACACCGCCGAAGGGGCTAAAAAGTGATAGAATGAGAGGTTAAAAATAAAAAACATATAGTATAAGGCATCAGATGTTGGTGTTTGCGCTAACGTAATACAAGCCCATTGATATTTCTTTACATATTCTATAATCTTAGCGTTGTTCTTCGTTTGTTTGGTCTTTTTTCCCTATATTTGCAGTCGAAACTAAAAATACTCGTAACAAAATCTATGACAACATTAACATTCATGATTGTAATTGCTTTCGTGTTCGGATATGCGTGCATAGCCACCGAGAGCCTTACTAAGGTAAACAAAGCGGCGGTAGCCTTGCTAATGTTTGTAGCTTGCTGGACGCTGTATATGTTTGACCCTATGCAGTACCTCGCTGCTATGCACCCCGAGTATACGGGTGGCTTGGCAGGTGTAGCCGAGAAGGTTACCTCCATTATGCAGGAACACCTGGGCGACACATCCACCACACTCTTCTTCCTTATGGGTGCCATGACCATTGTGGAGATTGTCGACCAGAACGGTGGCTTCAACTGGGTACGTACTGTGATGAAAACCCGCTCAAAGCGCACTTTGTTGTGGCGAATAGCCTTCATGACGTTCATCTTGTCCGCCATTCTCGATAACCTGACAACCAGTATCGTGATGATTATGATTCTGCGCAAGCTCGTTGCCGAGCGCCAGGACCGTATTATATATGCCTCACTTGTTATCATAGCAGCCAACTCGGGCGGTGCCTTCTCACCGATAGGCGACGTAACAACGATTATGTTGTGGAACAAGGGACTCATTACAGCCGTTGGCGTGATAAGCGATATACTTATCCCGTCGCTTGTGTCGATGGTTATTCCGGCTCTTATCCTGCAATACCAGCTCAAGGGCGAGCTGCACATGCCAGAGGAAAACTGCAGCTGCAATGCCGACCTTGGCGACTTTACCGAGCTTCAGCGCCGTGCAGTGTTCTGCATCGGTGTAGGCGGCTTGATGTTTGTGCCGGTGTTCAAGAGCATCACACACCTGCCCCCGTTTGTAGGCATATTGCTCGTGCTCGGCGTCTTGTGGACCACAACAGAGCTTTTCTACAGCCACTTGAGCAAGAAGAACCACACTTGCGAGTGTGGCACAATGAAGCGCGTAAGCAATCTGCTCTCGCGCATTGATATGTCTACCATCCTCTTCTTCCTCGGCATCCTTATGGCTGTGGCTTGTCTCTCGGAGGTAGGCGTGCTCCAGGCTCTCGGCCAGGGTCTCAATGTATGGTTTGACGGCAACCACTATATCGTTACAGGCATCATAGGTGTGCTGTCAAGTATCGTGGACAACGTGCCTCTCGTGGCAGGCTGTATGGGTATGTACCCAGTTGCTCCTACGGGCGATATGGCTGTGGACGGCATCTTCTGGCAGCTCCTTGCCTACTGCACCGGCGTTGGAGGCTCAATGCTTATCATCGGCAGCGCAGCCGGTGTTGTGGTAATGGGCTTGGAGAAGATAACCTTCGGCTGGTACATGAAGAAGATAACGTGGATAGCATTCGTAGGCTATTTAGCCGGCATCGTATGCTATTGGGCTTTGCGTACATTCGTATTCTAAATACTTTGGCTGCGGCACAAAGCCGCAGCCACTTGCCCCAAACATTTCAAAATCGTTCAAACTAATAACCAACAACAACACGGCGTTTTTTTATGTACGAAAGTGTAATATTTCTGTACGAAAACGCAACTACTTATCTTGTCTAATACGTAATTTTGTATCAGAAACTAAAACGAACTAATTACTGAACAAACATAAATAATATTGCAAATGAAAAAACAGCACATCTCATTGATTTTAGGTGCAATGGCAATGGGCGTAGAGGCGATGGCGCAGGAGCGTCCCAACGTAGTTTACGTTTTCCCAGACCAATACCGCAACTATGCAATGGAGTTTTGGGCGCAGCCTGATTTTGCCGGACAACTCAACTCTGCTACCGACCCGGTTCATACGCCTAACATCAATCGGTTCGCACGCGAGAGTGTGGTTTTGTCGTCGGCTCAGAGCAACTGTCCGTTGAGTAGTCCTCACCGTGGTTCGCTCCTTACGGGTATGTACCCCAACCGCAGCGGTGTACCTCTCAACTGCAACTCAAGTCGTCCTATCTCGTCTCTTCGCAAAGACGCCATTTGCTGGAGCGACGTTATGAGCCAGGCTGGATACGATTGTGCTTACATCGGCAAGTTGCACACCGATTTCCCTACAAAGAACTCTCCTCAGAATCCAGGCGATTATGTAGAGAAACAGCGTCCTGTTTGGGATGCCTACACAGAGCCACAGAATCGTCATGGTTTCAACTACTGGTACTCTTACGGTACATTCGACGAGCATAAGAATCCTCATTATTGGGATACAGAGGGCAACCGTCATGAGCCGCACGAGTGGTCGCCTATATACGAGGCTAAGAAGGCAATAGAGTATATCCAGAACAAGAAGGGACAGCGCGACGGATCAAAGCCGTTCTTCCTTATGGTGGGTATGAATCCGCCTCACAGCCCTTACCGCACACTTAACGACTGCATGGAGGAAGACTACAACCTCTACCGCGACGTGCCTATGGACAAGCTTCTTGTTCGCAAGAACGCCAACCGCGATATGGCCAAGGCTGAGTCGGCTCGATACTACTTCGCATCTGTTACGGGTGTAGACCGCGCCTTCGGTATGATTCTCGACGCGCTTAAGGAGGCAGGTCTTGACGACAACACTGTAGTGGTGTTCAGCTCGGACCACGGCGAGACAATGTGCTCGCAGAACACAGACGACCCAAAGAACTCGCCTTATACCGAGTCGATGAATGTTCCTTTCATCATCCGTTATGGCTCGCGTCTTAAGCCGCACGTAGACAACCTGCTCCTTTCGTCGCCAGACATCATGCCTACAATGCTTGGTATGGCTGGCTTGCACGACAAGATACCTGCAGAGATTCAGGGTGTCGACTATTCGCCATTGTTCTATCAGCCTGGTTCGGAGAGCGTTAAGCGTCCGGATGCAGCCCTATATATACAGAATATGGACGGCAACAAGGATGCACAGGGCAACGTTATCGACTACTTCCCTTCAGCGCGTGGTGTCAAGACACACCAGTATACTATGGCGGTATACATCAATCGCGACAACAACCGCGACCATATATTGCTCTTTGACGACCAGGCCGACCCTTACCAGCTCAACAACATTGCCGACACCAAGGAAGGCAAGGCTACTGTCAAGAAGCTGTACAAGCGCATGGGCGAGCTGCTTACCGAGATAGACGATCCCTGGATATCACGTGGTATCTACAAGCGTGTTGCAAAGCAGCTTAAGTAGGCCAATGCCGCTTATATAATAAATAAGATACTTTAATTAATAAATAGAAAACAATGATGCGAAATCTTAAGTGTATCTTTGCCTTTGCATTGGCGCTGACAATGGGTATGTCATCGGCTTCAGCCAAGGTAGTTCTTACCGTAAAGAACACCGGCACCGAGCAGCGTCACGAGGTTGTGGCCTTTGATGCCAAGAAAGTTTGGCAGCAGCTCGGCGTTGCCGAAGGCACACCTGTGCGTGTCAAGGACCTCTACAACCTTGAGGTGCCCAGTCAGCTAACCCACGACCAGCAGTTGCTCGTTGAGACCAACGTTATACCTGGTGGTGTGGCTAAGTTTAGTGTAGTGGCAGGAACACCGCGCAAGACAACCAACTATACCGACGGTAAACTCTACGCATGGCGCATTGACGACTTTACATGGGAGAACGACAAGTGCTCTTACCGTGCATACGGACCCGAACTGCAGCGCAGGGGCGAGCAGGCTTTCGGTATAGACGTATGGCTCAAGAGCGCCCCCTACCTTGATGTGGAGCGTCGCTATGCCGTAGTGTTCGACGGACACAAGCGTGCCGACGTGCTTGAGGCTGCCGGACGCAAGGCAGAGGCCGACTCTATTCGCCAAGAGGTGTCGTTGCACCTTGAGCATGGTACAGGTCTCGACTGCTACAATGTAGGTCCGTCGCTGGGTTGCGGCACACCCGGTGTGCTTATCGGCGACAGCATAGTGTTCCCCTATTGCTTCAAGGAAGTGCGCGTACTCGACAATGGTCCGTTGCGCTTTGTGGCTGAGTTTGTGTATAACAAGACGAAGATCGGAAATCAGAACATTACAGAACATCGTATAATAAGCCTTGACAAAGGCTCTTACTTCAATAAAATGACCGTCTGGTACGAAGGTTTGGCGAAACCTATAGACGTGGTAGGCGGAGTAGTCGTACACACAGATAATCCTTATGACCTCAAATTAGAGTCTGATTTCGTTGCGTATACCGACCCAACCGACAGCCCGGAGAAGCATAACTTCGAGATATATGTTGCGGCACTCTTCCCCGAAGGTGTCGAAAAGACAACGTTGGTAAAAGACCCTTGGCATCACAAGGCAGGCATCGTGGGCAATGCTGTTGGCGTAAAGCGTGGCTTGAAGAACAACGAGCCCTTCAGCTACTACTTCGGTGCAGGCTGGTGCGAGAGCGGTATTCCTAACCAGCGCTTCTGGCACGAGAATATCAAGCTGTTCCTCGACAATCTGCGCAAGCCACTCGTGGCAGAAGTGGTGAGCGAGTAATACGTATAAGGACGGTGAGAATCGTATAATAATTATACACCCCACATTACTAATAATAAACTAACGAACATAATAAATATATTTTTATGGCAAAGATTATAACCCTTGGCGAGATCATGCTTCGCCTTTCTCCAGTCGGCAACGACCGTTTTATCCAGTCAGAAACTCTTCGCGTCATCCCTGGTGGCGGCGAGGCTAACGTAGCAGTGAGCTTAGCCAACTATGGCCACGAGGCTTACTTTGTGAGCAAGCTTCCTAAGCACGAGATTGGTCAGATGGCGGTAAACGCATTGCGTCGTTATGGTGTAGACACAAGCTTCGTTGCTCGTGGTGGCGACCGTGTAGGTCTCTACTATGCCGAGACAGGTGCCTCAATGCGTCCGTCAAAGGTTATTTACGACCGCGCCCACTCTGCCATTGCAGAGGCTAAGCCAGAGGATTTCGACTTCGACGCTATCATGGAAGGTGCCCAGTGGTTCCATTGGAGCGGCATAACACCTGCTATCAGCGACAACGCTGCCGAGCTTACACGTCTTGCCTGTGAGGCTGCCAAGCGTCACGGCGTAACAGTGAGCGTTGACCTCAACTTCCGTAAGAAGCTCTGGACATCAGAGAAGGCTATCTCTGTAATGCGTCCTTTGATGAAGTATGTTGACGTTTGCATCGGCAACGAGGAGGACGCACAGCTCTGCCTCGGCTTCAAGCCAGACGCTGACGTTGAGGGTGGACAGACCGACGCAAGCGGCTACCACAAGATATTCGAGCAGATGAAGAAGGAGTTTGGTTTCAAGTATGTTGTTTCTACATTGCGCGAGAGCTTCTCGGCTACACACAACGGCTGGAAGGCACTTATCTACAACGGCGAGGAGTTCTACGAGAGCCGTCGTTACGACATTATGCCTATCATCGACCGCGTAGGTGGTGGCGACTCATTCTCAGGTGGTCTTATCCACGGATTGCTTACAAAGCCTACACAGGGCGAGGCTCTTGAGTTTGCTGTTGCAGCCTCGGCTTTGAAGCACACTATCAACGGCGACTTCAACCTTGTTACTGTTGACGAGGTAGAGGCTTTGGCTGCTGGTAATGCCAACGGTCGTGTACAGCGATAAATAAAAAGCTCTGTACATAACTAACTATAACTATTATATTTAAATATTTTTAAATAGCCCAACACTTCACTCCCCTCCCTATGTGGAGGGGTTGGGGGTAGGGCTTCTATTTATCATCAATCATTATGGCTAAATTCAACAAACAGCAGGTTCTATCAAAGATTACCGAGACCGGTATGGTACCTGTATTCTATAACAACGACGTAGAGATTGCAAAGAACATCGTTAAGGCTTGCTACGAGGGTGGCGTGCGCGCATTCGAGTTTACCAACCGTGGCGACTTCGCTCACGAGGTATTCGGCGAGGTAGTTAAGTTCGCAGCCAAGGAGTGCCCAGAGATGGCAATGGGTGTAGGCTCTATCGTTGACGCTCCTACAGCATCTCTCTACATTCAGCTTGGTGCCTGCTTCGTGGTAGGTCCGTTGTTCAACCCAGATGTAGCCAAGGTTTGCAACCGCCGTCTTATCCCTTACACACCGGGCTGTGGCTCAGTGACAGAGGTAGGTATGGCTCAGGAGATGGGCTGCGACCTTTGCAAGGTATTCCCAGGCGACGTGCTCGGTCCTAACTTCGTTAAGGGCTTGAAGGCTCCAATGCCTTGGTCGCTCATCATGGTTACAGGTGGTGTGTCGCCAGACGCCGAGAACATCGCTTCTTGGATTAAGGCAGGTGCCAACTGCGTAGGTATGGGCTCTAAGCTCTTCCCGAAGGCCACTATCGCTGCCGGCGACTGGAAGGCAGTAAGCGACAAGTGCCGTGAGTCTTTGGCTTTTGTAGCACAGGCTCGTGAGAAGAAGTAACCTTTTAAAACAAATTTAATGGAACAAGTATTCAGTTATATTATTAGTCTGGGCGCATCGGTGATGATGCCTATCCTCTTTACCATTATCGGTCTGTGCATCGGTATGAAGTTTGGTAAGGCATTCAAGTCGGGACTCTATGTAGGTGTCGGCTTCGTTGGTCTTGGTGTGGTTACAGCTTTGCTTACCAGCAATTTCAACGACCCCTTGAAGTGCATCTCAGACATCTATCATCTACAGCTTAACGTCTTCGACATGGGTTGGCCTGCAGCAGCTGCTGTGGCATACAACACAGCCGTTGGCGCGCTTATCATCCCTATCTGTCTTGGTGTGAACTTCATTATGCTCATAACAAAGACAACCCGCACTGTGAACATCGACCTTTGGAACTACTGGCACTTTGCCTTCATCGGCGCTGTAGTATACTTCGTTATGGGCGAGAGTCTTGTTTGGGGCTACTTTGCTTCTATCGTTTGCTATATCATCACACTGGTATGCGCCGACCTCACTGCAGAGAAGTTCCAGAAGCACTACGACCTCGACGGTATCTCTATACCGCAGCCGTTCTGCCAGAGCTTCGTGCCATTTGCTGTTATACTGAACAAGGCACTCGACAGCATTCCAGGTTTCTCTAAGCTCGACATCGACGCAGAGGGAATGAAGAAGAAGTTTGGTGTACTTGGCGAGCCTCTCGTGTTGGGTGTTATCGTAGGTATGCTCATTGGTTGGGCTGCACAGCTCGACATCAAGAAGGTGCTCTTCCTCGGTGTTACAATGGGTGCCGTTATGGAGCTTATCCCACGTATCACATCTCTCTTTATCGAGGGTTTGAAGCCTATCTCGGAGAAGACACAGGAGCTTGTAAAGACCAAGTTCAACGGCAAGAAGGTATACATCGGTATGAGCCCTGCCTTGGTTATCGGTCATCCTACAACACTCGTTGCTTCGGTTATCCTTATCCCGGTTATCCTTGCATTGGCAGTGTTCCTCCCAGGCAACCAGTTCCTTCCATTGGCATCGCTTGCCGGTATGTTCTACCTATTCCCAATGGTATTGCCATTTACAAAGGGCAACGTGGTTAAGACCCTAATCATCGGTCTTGTAGCCCTCATCATCGGTTTGTACTTCGTAACCGATATGGCTCCCGACTTTACAATGGCAGCCAACCATGTGTACGAGGCAACACACGATGCCACAGCCCATATCCCTGAAGGATTCTCGGGTGGCGCACTCGACTTTGCCGCTTCGTTCTTTGGATGGACTATCTACAAGCTCTCTTGTCACATCAAGTATGTTGGTCCGGCAGTGCTCGTTGTTATCACCCTCGGTATGATGCTCTACAACCGCAGCCGCATCATCAAGGAAGAGAAGGCATCTAAGTAAGTAGGCCAATAGGCTAAAGAATATCTGAAACTTATAAAATCATAATAGACAAATGAAGAAATTGTTTATCACTGCTGCCGTAGCCCTCGTATCAATGTCGGCAATGGCACAGAAAACCAACTATGAGGTACGCTGGGCTAATCACCCAGAGGACGCAAAGCATTACACAACCGAGCGTCTGCGCAAGGAGTTTCTCATCGAGAAGGTATTTGCTCCTAATGAGGTAAACTGGACCTACTCTATGTACGACCGTTTCCTTATGGGCGGTGCCGAGCCAACCGACGCTCCTATCAAGCTTGAGCCAATCGCGCCATTGCTCGCAAAGACTTTCCTTGAGAACCGCGAGATTGGTATCATCAACATCGGCGGTCCTGGCGTTGTAGAGGTAGACGGCAAGAAGTACGACCTCAACTTCCAGGAGGGTATCTATGTTGGACGCTCTACAGAGAAGAATCCTAACAACATCACTCTCACAAGCAAGGACCCAAAGAACCCTGCCAAGTTCTATATGAACAGTGCTACAGCTCATGCCTCATATCCTACAAAGCGCGTTACATTGAAGGAAGCTAACAACATCAAGGCAGGCTCGCTTGCCGAGAGCAACGACCGCGTTATACACCAGCTCATCATCAACGGTGTTGCAGGTGTGCGCACATGCCAGTTGCAGATGGGTGTTACAGAGCTTAAGACAGGTTCGGTATGGAATACAATGCCGGCTCACACACACATTCGCCGCATGGAGACATATCTATACTTCAAGGTTCCGGAGGGACAGCGTATCTGCCACTTGATGGGCGAGCCACAGGAGACACGCCCAATGTGGATGGACAACGAGCAGGCTGTTATCTCACCGCAATGGTCTATACACTGCGCTGCAGGTACAAGCAACTACACCTTTATCTGGGGTATGGCAGGCGAGAACCTCGACTACACTGACATGCAGAAGATTAAGACTACTGATTTAAAATAAACTATATCACTATGGACAAAATGTTTTCACTTGAGGGCAAGGTAGCTCTCGTTACCGGTGCCGCTTACGGCATTGGCTTCGCTATGGCTGAGGCTCTTTACAATGCAGGCGCCAAGATTGCATTCAACTGCCGCTCACAGCACCACATGGACCAGGCTCTCGCCGACTATAAGGCTAAGGGCATTGACGCTCATGGTTATATCTGCGACGTTACAAACGAGGAGCAGGTTAAGCAGATGGTTGCCGACATCGAGAAGGAACTTGGTGTTATCGATATCCTTGTAAACAACGCTGGTATCATCAAGCGTATACCTATGACCGAGATGTCTGTAGAGGACTTCCGTCAGGTTGTCGACATCGACCTCAACGCTCCGTTCATCGTCTCTAAGGCTGTTATCCCTGGGATGAAGGCTAAGGGCCACGGCAAGATTATCAACATCTGCTCTATGATGTCTGAGCTTGGCCGCGAGACAGTATCGGCTTACGCTGCTGCTAAGGGTGGCTTGAAGATGCTTACACGCAACATCTGCTCTGAGTTTGGCGAGTACAATATCCAGTGCAACGGCATTGGCCCGGGCTACATCGCTACTCCTCAGACAGCTCCTTTGCGCGAGCGTCAGGCTGACGGCTCACGTCATCCGTTCGATAGCTTCATCGTTGCTAAGACTCCTGCTGCACGTTGGGGTACACCTGAGGATCTTATGGGTCCGGTTGTGTTCCTTGCCAGCGACGCTTCAAACTTCGTAAACGGTCATATCCTTTACGTAGACGGAGGTATCTTGGCTTACATTGGCAAGCAGCCATAATGTACAGACCATCATTAATCCTCATAATAATTTCGGTGCTTATATGTGGCGTTAAAGCCACGGCACAAAGAGTTAGCCCGGTTGCTGGTTTCCCATCAGCGGAACCGGGCTTTTCTTTTGGCGTGTCGGCAAGTTATGCCGGACGTATAGGCAGCTGGATTGTTATGGCTGGTGGATGCAACTTCCCGACACCTGGCAACAAGACTTATTATAGCGGCATATACGCTGCACGTGCTGACAAGGACACGCTGGCATGGCGCATGGTGGGCACACTGCCCGAGCCTGCCGCCTATGGCGTGACGGTGCAGAGTGGCGACAGCTTGCTGCTGATAGGAGGTTGCAACAAGGAGCATGGGCTAAGCACGGTGTATAGTGTGCATCTTGATGCGGTAGGGGAGAGGGCGCAATTAAGCCGTCTCGCCGACTTGCCATACTCTGTGGACAATATGGCTGTGGCAAAGACAGGCAACGAGGTGTATGTTGTGGGTGGCAATCATAAGGGAAAGCCGTCTGCCGACATACTGCACCTGTCGTTGGCTGGTAGAAAGACAGGCGCTACGAAGAAGGGTGGAGGCAATGTTGCTGCTTCTCCATGGAAGGTAGTAGGCAGTTTGCCAGGCAATCCACGGGTTCAGCCTGTGTGTGCGGCTTATAATAATAAGGTGTATATATGGGGCGGATTTTATGCCAATGGTGCAGAAAGTGAGGTTCATACAGATGGCTATTCGTATGATGTAAAGTCGGGAAAGACGCGTAAGCTCTCCGCTCCTCGTTCTGTAGAAGGCTGCGAGATGACACTTGCCGGAGGCATAGCTTGGGCTGACGGCAGAACAATATATGCTACAGGTGGCGTGAACAAGGACATCTTTCTTGATGCGATAAGCGGCAGATACAAGCTTGTAAGGCAGACGGAGTATCTGCTCCAGCCAATTAGCTGGTATTGCTTCAGTGGAAATCTGTATCGTTTTGATGCTAAAAATGGCAAATGGCTTAATACTACATTTGCCGACAAGGCTTTGGCGCGTGCCGGAGCACAGGTGGTAGATACACCGCTTGGTACTTATTATATAGGTGGCGAGCTAAAGCCGGCAGTTCGTACACCGCAGATTGTAATGATAGAGGGTGTGCGTTAATGGCACACCCTCCTTTTTATTATCCTTGCTTTTGTTCCTTAAGCGTCTTGAGATGCTGCTCGTATGCACGTGCCAATCCGCCTTCGCTCGTCTCCTTGTACAGAGAGGGAAGGTCGTGGCCAGTCTGCTTCATCACCTTAACCACACGGTCGAACGATACGGTGTGGGTGCCGTCGGAGAACGAAGCGTAGAGGTTGGCGTCCAACGCACGTGTGGCGGCAAAGGCGTTGCGCTCGATACAAGGTATCTGCACCAATCCGCACACAGGGTCGCACGTCATGCCAAGGTGATGCTCAAGGCCCATCTCGGCTGCATATTCTATCTGCGACGGACTGCCGCCGAACAACTGGCAGGCTGCGGCAGACGCCATAGCGCAAGCTACACCAACCTCGCCTTGGCAGCCAACGTCGGCGCCAGATATGGAAGCGTTCTTCTTAACAACGTTTCCGAAGATTCCGGCTGTGGCCATTGCGTGCAGTATGCGTGTGTCGCTGAACTTATGACCTTTGGCAAGGTGGTACAAAACGGCTGGCAACACGCCGCACGAACCACATGTAGGGGCTGTAACGATGGTACCGCCGGATGCGTTTTCCTCGCTTACCGACAGGGCATAGGCATACACAAGGGCGCGCGACTGCAACGACTGCTTGTATCCGCTTGCCTTTACGTAGTAGATAGGACCCTTGCGCGGAAGTTTAAGCGGACCCGGGAGAGCTCCCTCGTGGTCGATGCCACGCTCCACACTTAGCTGCATAGCCTTCCATACCTCCATAAGGTAGTCCCAGATGTCCTCTTCCTCGCACTCGTCTACGTACTCCCAATAGTTGCGTCCGTGGTTTTCGCACCATGTCTGTATCTCGTTCAGCGTATTCTTTTGATACACCTCACGCTTGCTTGTGAGCCAGCGTCCCTTCTCGCCCTCGGACAGAGCACCGCCACCAACGCTGTAGCAAATCCACTCGTCTGTCTTTGCGCCATTGGCGTCGAAGGCAATAAACTTCATACCGTTGGGGTGGAATGGCAGAAACACTTGTGGTTGCCACTCTATGCGCAATGGGGCAATGGGGCGAAGTACCTCGTCTATGGCAACGTCGGTCATGTGGCCACGGCCCGTTGCGGCAAGACTGCCATAGAGCGTAACTTCAAACGACGCCGCATCGCGGTTGTGCGACACGAATATCTGCGCAGCCTTCTGTGGACCCATTGTATGGCTACTTGATGGTCCTTTACCTATTCGGTATAGTTCTCTTAACGATTCCATTGATTGTTTTAGGAGTTATTGTTTTGTTGTTTACAAAGTTACGACATTTTTATTGATAGCTTGCAAGGCAAAGAGAGGTCAACTGTTAAATATGTGTTAAATGTATTGTTGTAATATTGAGAAATTCCCTTTTCTACGTTATTAACTATAGAAAGGGTCGAGATCCGGCATGCAGGTTTGGGCTTCTATCTACATATAATATATAATGTACTACTTATTTAATAGGAGATAATGTCATGAAGAAGTATCTTTTAATGGTGCTGGCTGCTATATTGATGGCGGCAACATCGGTATATGGGGCACAGAAGAGCGAGAAGGTTATGTCGATTCAGCCTTTCAGCGTGCTTAATGTTGCTGGAAATCTTGAGGTTGTATACGAGCAATCGAAGACGTGTGAGGTGCGCCTTGTGGGTGATGCCAACGACTTCAACCAGATATACATCGAGAATAGCGGTGCTTCGCTCAATATCCGAAAGGCTGCCAAGCAGATAGGCAATGTATATATAGACACATCCAAAAAGTCGGGAAAGTTCAACGTTGTTATAGAGGTAAAGGCTCCGGAGGTTAGCGTCTTCAATCTTGCAGGTGGCGGATATATTATTGTAGACAAAATGTCGGGCGATAAGGTTACATTCAATCAGGCTGGTTCGGGCGGAATTACTCTTGGTAGCATAACTGCCAGCAATACATTCTTCAACAATGCAGGTTCGGGAAGCATAAGTATTGATGAAGTCAAGGCTGATAATGTTTGTTTGTCGATGGCTGGTTCGGGTGTGATTAGCGGCAAGGTAGGTAAGGCCTCAAAACTGAATTGCACGCTTACAGGGATTGGACGAATATATGTTTCGGGTAAGGCAGACAAGTATGGAAAGGTGATTATTGGCTCGGGCAGTATTGATGACAGTATGTTGAAGTACGACTCGATAAGCACTACAAGCACCCATACCAATGTGATAAATGACAGTGATGCATCGAGCACACCCAAAAGTCCTGACGGCATAATCAATGCCCAACCCTAATAGACAAAAGTGGATATCATAAACAAATATCGACAACCGTGAATCAACTACAGTTTGAACAGATATCTACGCAGCTGCGCAATATAGCTACGGGTTATGCCAGGCGCTATCTTGCACGTGCCGACGATGTGGACGATGCGGCAAGCGATGCAATGCTTAGGCTATGGGCTGTGCACGACTCTCTCCGCGACACAGCCCATGCCGCTCGTCTTGCCGCTGTTGTCGCCCGCAATGTGGCTATAGATATGTTGCGACGGCAGCGACAGGTTAGCATTGACGGCGATGAGGTGCCAACGTCGTGGTTGTTGAGGCAAGAGTCTAATGACGCCACTCCCGAAAGCAAGCTCGAATGGAAGGAGGACGAGCAGTGGTTAAGGCAGCGTATAGACCAACTGCCACCAAGGGAGATGCAGGTTATGAATCTCAGGCAGACCGAAAGGCGCACTAATGAGCAGATTGCCGCAATATTGGGCATTAGCAAAGAGTCGGTGGCGACGGTGCTATCGTCGGCTCGACGAAAACTATTCAATCAGATAAAGGAAAGGAACAGAAAATGACAGACCGACAAATCATATCACTTCTACAGCGTTATATGGATGGCTTGACTACCATTGACGAGGAGAAAGCCTTGGCAGAATACTTCAGCAAGGCTACCGATGACGACCGTCCAGACGAAATATCTATCGACGATTGGAGGGCGTATAGGGAGATGTTCGGTATGTTTGCCACAGGAGAGGAAGCTTCCGAACAACAAAAGCAAGAGCAGGCTAATGTACAGCGACGCTTTACGTTGAGAAAGGTTGTGGTTGGAATAACATCGGCTGCGGCTGTGGCTCTGCTTCTGTTTGCGGCGTCAACGCAACTCAATAATAATACAACGGACAATAAGCCATTGGCTCAACAGGTGTTGAATAGTATGCCAGTAGATTCGATTGTGGACAGCATCTCTGCCGAACGCCCTCAACGCATAGGTGTGGATAGCATCAAGCCACAACCAGTAAGGCAGCATATACGAAAGTCGACTCGGCCTTATTGGCAACCACGACCGCCAAAGGTGTATGTGGCTGAAACTAATGAGGCTATTGATGCAAAGGCAGACAGTATCGACATTGAGGAGGCTGTAAGGCAGGCTGATATCTTGCTTCAGGCTATAAGTGTACATCAGTCGGCTGAGATAAACCAGCTGGAACTTCAAGCTATGGAGGTGTTCGAGGGTGACGACTCGGACAATGACGTGGCGCAATAAACTATAATAGAGTGTATATAATATTTGATATAGAAAATCTGTAAAATATATAACGTATGAGACAGATTGTAATAATGGCAATATTGCTATTGCAAACGGTTGTGGTTTCGGCACAGGAAAAAATCGAGACAATCTTCAAGATTGTGTTGCATGATCCTTCGACCGAGGTATTGTCCAACTCGAACTTTAATGTCGACTGCCCCGACAGCTCTGTTAGCTATTGCAAGTATACTGAGTTCACACTCCCGACGAGCAAGAAAAAGCTGTTTAAGGAGATTGAGAGAGTTATGATTAACGGAACTATGAAGGCATACGACGTGTTTGTTAGGAAGCCAGGCAGCGTCTCGATAAGCAAAAAAAGCAAATATAGCTATGGCGTCAACAACGAGTATGCAGTGGAATTGGGCAGTTATACGTCACGCAATTATTATGGATTGTGCTTTAAGGACGCCAATGATCCACTTCGCCGACACGCTTATCTGTATGTATGGTATAAGGAAGGTGGCAAATATCATTGCCATTATTATCACATATATGGTGTCAATCCGGCCCGATTCGAAGAGTATAAGTCGAGTATCAACGCCCCGAAGAAGAAAACAACAAAGACCTCTGTGGTGCGAACTAAGACTTACTCGGATGGCGATGTGGTTGTTACAACTACCTACGACAATAATGGCAACATAACAAGTACGCAGTCGAGTCCGTGGTCTGTGGAGATGAACAATATAAAGACCGATACCGACTTTATGCTTCAGTTTGGCAATATGCGTGCCGCTTTCCTTGATGCTATAAAGGATGCAGATACCAAAACCTTGCAGACGGGTATCGTTGTGAAGCTTGCCAGTATGTGTAAAGAGTACAGCAAGCTGCTTACCGATAACGAGAAGAAGACCTGTATGAACAGCATCAACGAGATGAAGGATACTTTGAAGAAGGTTAATGCCGATACGTTTATGGACGGTATGCTGCAAGAGGCTTGGATAGCGCTGTCCAAATAAGAAGATTAATAAGGTATATAACTGAGCCTCCCCCAATGTCTTTGATAACGCAAAAAGCGAGTAGCTGAGGTTTAAAACCTTCGGCTACTCGCTTTTTTATTATGTAAACAATATATATTATTGCTTGCCTGACTTATCCGTAGATAATCTTTCCGTTCTCGTCGCGGTTATCGTCGATGAACGACTTGTTGTACTGAGTCATACCACGGAGCGACATACCCATGTTAGAGAAACCACCGTCGTGGAACAGGGTCTGCATTGTTACCTTCTTAGTAAGGTCGGAGAACATCACTACGCAGTAGTCGGCACACTCGTCGGCACTTGCGTTGCCAAGTGGAGACATACGGTCGCTAAAGTCGTAAAGACCATCGAAGCCCTTGATGCCGCTGCCGGCAGTTGTGAATGTAGGCGACTGAGAGATGGTGTTGATGCGCACCTTCTTCTCGCGACCATAGATATAACCGAAGCTGCGGGCTATAGACTCAAGCAGCGACTTGGCGTCTGCCATATCGTTGTAGCCGAAGAAAGTACGGTGAGAAGCAACGTAGGTAAGGGCAAGAACCGAGGCCTCGTCGTTAAGGGCGTCGAGCTTCTTGGCTACCTGAAGCATCTTGTGGAATGATATGGCTGAGATGTCGAGGGTCTTGTCTAAGAAACCATAGTCAAGATCGTCGTAAGTACGCTTCTTGCGCATATTAACGCTCATTGCACATGAGTGGAGAACGAAGTCGATTTTGCCACCCAAAGCCTCCTGGGCCTTAACAAAGAGGTTGTTCAAATCCTCTACCGATGTCGCATCAGCTGGGATAACAGTTGCGCCGGTCTTCTTGGCGAGCTCGTCAATGGTACCCATACGACATGCCACTGCTGTGTTGGTCAACACAATCTGGGCGCCTTCCTCTACGACACGTTCTGCTACTTTCCACGCAATCGATGCGTCATTCAATGCGCCGAAGATAATACCGCGCTTTCCTTTCAATAAATTGTAAGACATAAATGTTCTATTATATTATATAATGTATGTTTACTGTTTGTTGATGTTGACTTTTCCTATTTATCCAACAAATTAGTCTGTTCTTTACCTTAATGTCTTCTTAAGACGGTGCAAAGGTATAACTTTTTGCACATTTACCAACAGTTGTGTGCGAAAAAGTGTACTTATTTGGTGTTTTTATATCTTATATCATTGTATAATTGCACAAACATGATGGAATGTGCAGTTATTTAGTACGTTTTGACAATAGTGTTCTCATTATTTATAATATATATTCCATTCTTTTAAGTGGTGCTCTTTAAAAGCGCTACAATTTGTAAAGGCGAAGTCTTTTTCAAAGATACTTGTAGTAAAATGATATAAGTTTGTATTATATCAGTAGCGTGTTATTTGAGGCAAAATATATTGAAAAAGTAGCGTAAAAGGGACTGCTTGCTTGATTTGTCTCAATTATGGGTATAAAATGTATCTTTTTTGAAACTTTTTTCTCAAAACTCTTGCACGGTTGGATTATTTGTATTACTTTTGCATCCGCTTTCGAGAACGAACGAAACCTCAAGCTAAACGAGATTAAGGAGCGTTCGAGAAGCAAAAAGAAAGAGTTCTTTGAAAAGATTTACATAAACAGACAAGTAGTACAAGAAGCAAATATGATAAACTTCGGTTTTGATTGTTTGGGTAAAATACGAACCGTTAATCTTTTAATAAGGTTAAAACTTCAATAAAAATGGAAGCTCGTTCTGAAACAGATACAAACAAATAGGTAGTTCGCTAAATCTTAGGAAGGCCTAAAGAGGCTTAGTAAGGCTTAGCGCTAAAGAATTGCCTATTAAAAGATATTTTACAATGTAGAGTTTGATCCTGGCTCAGGATGAACGCTAGCTACAGGCT
>OIWV01000379.1_pt1 | contig 43187 bp, 43 predicted proteins | sample 1587751 | NCBI WGS metagenome assembly OIWV01 (sample SAMEA3888913, study PRJEB22519) | human gut metagenome | biome: human gut; feature: human-associated habitat; material: faeces | place: Denmark | collected 2010
GATTTGTGGTTGTGTACAAAACATGCACTTGGGTTAAAAAATTGCAGATTATTGGTATGATAAGGTCATGCGGAATATTTGTGATGTAAAAATAATATCAGAATGGGTCTCTCAATATGACAATCTTTCTTCAAATGATACAGACCCGATTGTTACTTATTGCAGGGACAGATCAGAACGACTTAAGATGATGACATTATGTTATGATGGTATTTTCTGGAAAAATCTTTGTAAAGCGATTCGAACGACAATCGTCAGTATTTGTATCAATGAGAAAACAACTGATGGTACAAGTTTCGTTGGGAATTTATGCAGAAGGTGGGCTACTGATCAGATATATGGGATTATGATTGGAATACAAAATCCTGAATCTAATGAGGTTGCACGGATTGAAATAACTGCTGATACTGATAATATGCAGAGGAGCATAGATGAGATTGAAGAAGGATTTGACATCGCATATGATGTTATTGTATTCAGGCATAATGAAGTTGTCAATAGAGGTAAGGTATATGATTTTGCACTTGGATATGGCTTTTCCAAAGATCTCATAGCACTGATAAATGCATCTTTATATATGCTTTCTGGTGAGTATTTCATTACAAACATGGACCCTATATATTTTATGAGATGGATTAGTGTTGATGAAAAGGAGGATTAAGAGATGAACCTTATCAATTACTTAAAAGCAAAAAGAAAATTTAATACGTTTAAAAAGAATGGACAAGATATACGCCTTACAATCGCCATGGCTTCTATCTATAATTATGAATACTATCATGGAGTTATTAGTGCAAAAATCTACAAATCAAATGATGACTGGGTTGTTACATTTGACTACACACCAACGATGCTCGATGTAAAATTGGATCCAAGAATCGGCACATCCAAGGTTACTGATGAAATCAATGATTTTGGATCAATTATCAATAAAATATTTGAGAGTACCTCAGACAAATTCATATCTCATCTTCATAATTATTGGAAGAGAATCGGTGGTACTACATCGGTAGCATTATATGTAAGACCAGGAAACGTCTTATAATTAGTTGATATATTATCCATATAATAGATAGAAAGGAGAAACTAATCTATGACAGCAAAAGAAAGATTGAAAGACCTTGAGAAAGGAAAACAGATTGGATTTGAGAGTTCCAAACCAAAAAAGAAGAAAGAGAAAACTCTCAGTCGTAAAGTTACTTATACAATTACTATGAGTAACTTTTTCTCACATGTGTTTGAACTTATCTTATCCATCAATAATATTGATGAGACAAAGTATTTGAGTAAGAAACATGGAGCACAGAAGAGAGACATCCGGCTGAATAAAAAGTTCAAACGATTATCCGGATTAGATTGGGATCACAGCTCAGAGATTGGATCATTTGAGTTCAATGGAAAACTTGCAACCGTATTCCTCTTTCATATTTTATATGAAGTGGACCATGTAATTGCAAAAACGTATTCCAGACAGTATCGGGATGCGAAACGATTCAAAGTGTATAATATGCTTTTGAATAAGATCATTGAACGTTGTGATCTTCTTGTGGTTGGTTTACTCACCAGAGATTTCAGTTATTCAGAACCGATGCATGCAATGACACAGATGCTCATTCTTGCAAATGGAAATGATGGAAATATCTTAAAGACAATGGAAGAATCGTTTAAGTTTCTGGAGAAAGAATGTCGGAATCCAAGTGTGGATGAGGGTGTTGTATTAAACAACGTCATGAAGACAGCGTACATTCTTGCAACCATGAATATGAAGCTTAAGAAGACTCCAAAGTTTATCGAAGGAGATTATCGGAATGATGATGCAACAATCAGAAAGCAGGTTGCCCAGCTTGGTTTTGCAATCATGAAAGCAGAATCAAAAGGTGCAAAATCGTTATTTTACGATATGATGATTGAAGCAAATCCAAAGATCATGTGTAGATTTCCGGATGTTAACGAGTTCCCAGAATTGTGCGTCGGATACCAGGCATTAACATTGTTAATGTTATATATGGATAATCCGGATGTCACAAGATGGGTGAAGAAGATGATGTAAAAAGAGAGAACGTACATGGAATGATGTACGTTCTTTTTTTATGGTTTTAAATAATTGGAAGAACCCAATATTAACAAATTAAGGAGGAAATTCTTACATGAAAAAAACAATCTATGAAGAGACCAAAGAACTGGTCAATGAAGCAGAAGAATTGACAAAGACACATAAAGAGGCAGTGTATGATAATATCATTGCTATGGGATACAACCCGGACAAAGTGTATGCCCTTTCGAAGACAATGTACAATAAGGTTACAAAAGCTGGCTTTACATCATCACCAGCAGAGAATTCTGATGCAGAAGGATCTGAAGAAACCGGAAATACAGATCAGTTTGCTGCAATCAAGAATACGATCTTAGATATGATCAAAACGAGATTGCATACAAATGAGTTTGAAGCTATTCGTAATGCAATTCTTTTCCCGGAGCGTAAGACACTTGATTACGACCGTGCTGAGGAAGAGAAGAACATCTTAGAAGCATTTGATAAGATGCTGGATTATCTTGATACAGAGGATACTTACAAGGATGTAAAATCTGACGTAGATGCAAAGCAGTCAAATTTCCTGGCTTATCTCAATTCTGAGGAATATTATGAAAAGAAACAGCAGGGTATCAAAGATCGTATCGATGAGCTCGCTACATTAGAGAAAGTCACCGGAAGAGATCGTAATACCCACAGAATCATGGAACTTAAGAAGAAGATTGCTGTGGATAAGGGACAGTGGGATCTTTCCTTTATTAAGGATGGAAAAGCAACTGTCAAAAATACAGTAGAGGTATACTTTAATCCTGGGAAGAGTACATATACTGCAAAGAAGTATTATGCAAAGTGCAACCAGATTCATCTGAATGCCGATGTATTCAGATACTTCTTGAACCTGGAAGAAAAGCATCTGGATGAAAAATATCATCCGTTCAACAACTTATTCTTATTCCGTTGCATGAGATACATCGGAACTTTGGATGTAAAAGATTCTGAGTATCAGTTCCGGACAATTGTTGGAACTCTTACAAAGCTGGTTTATGATTCCTTCCCAAATGAAGAAACCAAAGCCCAGACCATTCATGCAATCGAAAGTTATCTGGATCAGTTCATTGATGCTGGATACACGGATTTATTCATTGAGAAGAATATCACATATCCGAAGCATCCGGAAAGAATCAAGAAAGATAAGGAACGTGAACAGTCTGCACGTGTGTACTATTACAAGGTGTTAGCAAGTACACCACATGATAAGACAGTAGAGGAACTTGATGCTATGGCTATCAATGACCTTGCAGAATATGCAGAAAAGGTCGTTAAAGAAGCAGCTGAGAAAGCAAAAGCAGAAGAAGAAAAAGCAAACCAGGAGTTAGCAGATAAGATCGCTGGAACAGATACCGAAGACGGTGATGAGGAAGAAACAGAACCGGCAGATGACGCTGGAGAAGAAGCAAAACCTGAGGAAAATGATGAAAATGATCATACACCATCTGATTCTGTACCTACAGAAGAATAAATACAATGAGAAGAGAAGGATATTTTTATCCTTCTCTTTTTTATTCCCTTGGACATAGATTTAAGAAGAAAGGAGGATAACTTCATATGCATGACGATACATTCGATATGAATCTCGAAGAAAACCAATTAAAATATATGAGTGCTATGGCTAGCTCAGCACACACTTACGGAAACTTATTAGCCACTACACAAAAGTTTTTTCTTGAACTCTTCCCAGATGATTTATTTAAAACCATCCATGTAAGTTCAAGAATGGCAAATACACAGATTTTGTCAACCCCAGCACAGTTCTTAAAAAAGAGTAAACCAATGATCATATTCCGTCCAAGAATGGATTATGATGAAGATGTATTTCTTGGAAAGACAATGATGACAGAACGTCAGGGTGGAGGACCAATCAACAGTTTATCCCCTGGTACGGTAGATTTAAACCCATTCTTATATGACCAGGATCGATATATTGATGTGCAGTTTTCACAGTGTAGAAGAGTAATGTATTTGGATATTGTAATGATATTTGCGACGTTGATCCAGCAGATGAATTACATGGATTATCTGAATGCTCAGCTGGTTGTTGGAAAACCATTTGACATTGAAACATTCCTGGAAAGTCTTATCCCAGAAAGCTTTGTCAATAAACTTTCTGAGTTATCTGGTATTCCAGTTCATGATAAAACAGATAATTCTGTAACAGAATTCTTGGAATACTTAAACAATCATTCCATTTACCCAGTCACATACAAATTGGCTGGATCTACTGGAAAAGAAGAATTCTATCGTTACTATCCAACATCCATTCTTACAGAAGTAAAGAATATGGATAAAGACGATGGAGAAAGCACCAATCAGGTTATGACATCTTATCGAATCACGATGTCTGTACGAATGGAATTTTGGGCTCCAAGTATCACGTATCTTTTCTCTCCAAAGATTAAGGATATGCGATCTACAGAAGTACCAAATGATTCCATGTTAATTCCAATCTATGCTGATGTATTCAATTATGATGATATGCATCTGGCACCTGGATGGTCCATTTATTCACATGCATCGTATCAGTTAGATAATCCAAATGATGTTGTGGATATTACACCGATTCTTGCAGAGTCTATCATAAAGACTATGGAATACCATATCAAAAATGGAATTCCTCTTGTTAATTTCATAGATATCAAAGTGAGAAAACAGGGAGATTTATTACAGCCTGGTTATGATTATACGATTGATTATAACAATCGTACGGTAAACTTCATAAATCAAAGAGGGTATACGTTCTACACGTATACGATTGTCATTGCCATTGATTCTGGATACATCAATACATTGATTAAAGAGATTTACCACTTAGAGTAAAAAAGAAAAAAGAAAATACCATGAATACGTTATTCGCCATTATAACGTATTCATGGTCATTTTAAACGGCTATATCTGGAAAAGGACATCTATTCAGTACGATTACAATCATGGTCTTCGACTCTTCTCATTTAAGTCTGTCTACCAATGATATCTTGCAACAAGATAACCCCTAGGAGGATCTCAGATGTGGCATGATGTGATCGGACAAAATCATTCTTGTCATATCTAAGCAACAATGTGATCGGGTCTGTAATAAGTAAAAGATCCCATTCCAAAAAATCTTTCAAACTCTATACGATGAGTTGTGGTTCTAGCAGTCCACCCTGTAATTAAGACCTTTCCCGATATTCATAATATGCCGTTTAATTCTTTGTTAGTTATAGATTTTCCTATTAACTCTGGATTAATCATGTAAAAGAAAGGTTTGGAAAATTATGTTTATTAAAGAAGTAACACTTGAGAATTTTCAAAACTTAAAAACTGGTATTGGAGTCAGAAAGTTACACATTGACTTCACGAAACAGAGAAATCCAGTTTGTATTATTATTGGACCGAATGGTGCAGGAAAGACAAGTCTTTTAAGTTATTTGACACCATTTGCAACTGTAGGAGATTTAGATATTCGAAATGCAACAAAACCAATCATTCCACATAAAGATGGATACAAGCGGATTGTATTCGTGGATGATGAAATGAATGAATATGAAATTGAGCATTTTTATACACCAAAAACAGACGGTAGTTTTACCGTAAAATCATATTTTAAAATGAATGACATGGAGATGAATCCAAATGGAAATGTACGTTCTTTCCAGGATTTATGTGCAGAATACTTAGATATTGAAATTGGCTATATGAAGCTGATTCGTATCGGAGACAATGTCAAGAATCTGATCAGTGCAAAATCAACCGAAAGAAAGCAGTTCTCTGCAAAGTTACTAGAAGATGTAGATTGGTATTTATCAAAATACAAATTTGCTTCACAAAAAGAACGAGACATCAAAGCTGTTATTACACACATCATCAACGAGATTTCAAAGACAAAAATTACAGATGTGGATACTGCAAAAGCGGAGATCAAAAGGTTAAAAGATCAGTTGAATGCGGCAGAAGCACACTTATCAGTGGTACAGACAGAGAAAGCAAATATTGATTATGAGTTATCAAAACTTGCTGGAAAAGATCAGTTGGAAATGCAATATAAATCTGCAGAGCATCAGATCAAGCGATTTAAGAATGCTTTAATAGAAGCAAAAGCAAGAAACATCGAAGATGTTGCTACTGCAAATAAAGTGCTTGTAGAACAGGAAAAGAAAGTATCCAAAATAGAAGCAACCTTAGAGAGTGTAAAAAAAGAGATTGAAAATACCCTCCGGGATATTGATACAGAAACAAATGAGTTTGATTCTATAAAAGCAGAGATTAAGAAAGAAGAAGAAAGTACGAACTTAACATCCATGGAAGAGTATTATAAAACTCTGGTAAAAAAGAAAGTGGATAATTACAGTTCTTCTTTGGAGTCTTATTCTTTTGCCTTTACAAAAGATGAATATGAAGAATTTATGGTCTTCATTAAGAATATGCAGAATCTTTTAAATATTACATACGAATATGGGAAAGAACCTATTCGGAAAGTATTACAGGCAATGTTAAAGAATGAGGATATTCCAGCAATTATTACCTCTTCACTTGTTACTATTGAAGGACAAAAGAATGCCGAGAGATTATCTATCATTGATCGAATCATCAATCGGTATTCTTCCATCAAAATTGATTGTAAGAATGATTGTGCTTTAAAGCAACTGCATGCAGAACTCATGGAGATCAAAGATGCAGTTCCAGTTTCCGATGTAAAGTATACATCGGAATTTTACCAGATGATGAAACTTGCATATGAGAATCTCAGTAATATCTTTGCACAGATTTCAGAACGAAAAGATTTCATCATGAAATTACCAGAAGATATTAAAACCTTCTTTATCACAGAAACGATGTACAAAAAGATCGGAGACTGTGAATGCATTTATGATGATAAGGTGTTGAATGATTACTTGTCATTATTAACTGAGATAGAGAATTACAAGAGCATCGAAAAAGAATGTGATGAAGTTGCTGCAGAGATCAAACGACTGAAATCTATCAGTAGAATTGATTTCTTAAATGCACAGAAAAAGAAGACATCTGATAAGATTGACTCCTTTTCTGTAAAGCTTTATGATAAACGTGCAGAAAAAGAAGGGTTAGAATTAAAGCTTGGTGAGACGAATCGTGATCTTTCTACAATTCGTACCATTGTAGAAGCGTTGACTTCTTATGAAGAAGCACAAAAAGTATTGGATGAAGTAAAAGAAACAAAAGATACTTATACAAGGTTATCATTAAAACTTGTAGATGTGCAGAAAGAATTGTACCAATGGAAAGGCGTAAAAGATGATTTATCTTCACAGGTATTCAGTATGGAAACAAATATCCAAAAGTATAAAGAATACATGAAGACATTGAATGAGAATCGTCTACTTAAAGAGGAATATTCGAACTTAAAGTTCGCTTTATCTGGAAAGACAGGTATTCCACTGGAGCATATCCGATTATACTTTAAAGAGGTAACGAAAATTGCAAATGAGTTATTAGACATCGTATTTGATGGTCATATTTACCTGGATAAGTTTGAGATCACGGAATCGGATTTCTTAATGCCATATGTAAAAGATGGACATAAGATCGAAGATGTATCTTGTGCATCTCAGGGAGAAACCAGTTTCTTTAATATGGCAATATCCTCTGCTCTTCGGGCAGTTAGTATGACAAAGTATAATATCGGATTATATGATGAAGTGGATTCTCAGTTTGATGATAAAAACAGACAGAAATTCATTCCATCCTTAGAAAGACAATTGGAGCTGAATAAAATTAAACAGGCATTTGTAATCACACACAATCTGATGTTCCGACAGTATCCAGTAGATATTATCAATATGGAAGATCTGGATAAATCAACTGTGGATGTTACATATGAAAAATAGGAGGATAAAAATGCGACGTATCAAAAGTATAACGTTATACAGAGATCGTGATATACGACTGGAGACTCTTCCAGTCGTAACATTCTTTCAGGCATGCGGTGTACATGTGTGTCTGCAGGATACTATTTTAATGGACGAGTATACGAAAAATCATTATACTACTACAATCGTCTCTGAAATTAGTTCATCGAGAGTTTACACAAAGTTGTATACGACTACAGATTTCTCGATCGTTATACGTTCACCATTGCATCCGTTGAAATACTCTGATATTATAAAAAATCGCAATTATGAATTCAATTATATATCATCTATTCGGTTATAAATGAGAAGTAGAATTTCGTTTTCTACTTCTCATTTTACATTTGCTTAAATTCGAAAGGAGGATTTTAATATGAATATCAAGAAAGTAAGATCAAAGAAAGTCTAATGAAGGGGTGGAAGAGAGCAAATGTCATTTTTAGACGGAAAAACAATTGACTTGAAAGACGAAATTGTACAAGCAACACAAAATTCATGGGACATCTTATTTTATGATGATATCATGAATCACAATGGTTTTGTTATTTCAGAACCAGCAACCCTTCAATTAGATGGGAAAAAAGAACGTAGTATGTTCGGTCCGAATTCGCCATTATTCGGAACTACATACGGTGACGAACAGGCGTTTATGGAACGTCATCGTTGTAAGTGTGGAGAGTTTAAAGGATTGGAATTCCTTGGTGAGACATGTCCGATATGTCACACAAAAATCGAGGAACGTCCTTTGGATATTAAGATGACTGGATGGATTCCATTAGGAGATAATGTAGTCATTAATCCATACTGGTATAAAGTATTCGAACGAATCATTGGAAAACGTCCGTTTTCCGAAATTGTAACCAGAGTAGAAAAAGTAGACAGTGACGGTATTCGTCATGAAGTAGAGTTTGATGAAGATCACCCACCAGTCACACCATTCCCGGCAATTGGTATTGACGGATTTTATGAACGATATGATGAAATTCTGGAATGGGCAAGATCAAAGAAAGCAAAAGATGAAAAGAAGAATCGGGTGTATGATATTGCAAAAGCAAGTAAACATAAAGTATTTGTACATCATATCCCAGTGTATTCGACATTTTTGCGACCTTCATCAACCACTGCAGATACATTCTACTTTAATGGTATTGACAAAGAAATCAATACCACAGTAAACCTTTCATTCACCTTACGTGAACATGAACCAATTGAGAAACCATTCATTCAGACGAGAATTCAGTATCATCTGAATAATATGTGGGATATCAATTTTGATCAGGTAAGTAATAAGAAAGGATTTATAAGAAACAAGGTTATTTCTGGAGCTCTTAATTATACTTCAAGAAGTGTAATTTGTCCAGACCCAACGTTGTTTGTAAATGAGGTAGATTTAAGCTACCAGGGATTCCGTATCCTGTTTAAGTATCGTATCATCTATTATCTTATGAAGATTCTTAATATTCCGCTTGCAGAAGCATATGCAAGATGGATGGGATCATACAAGATGGATGAGTATGTATACAGTGTGATGAACTACATCATTGAAAAAGAACATCCAAGAATCTTGTTGAATCGAAATCCAACGATCAATTTGTATTCTATGTTAATGCTGAAAATCAGACGAGTAACTCATGACTGGAGACGTACAACATTAAGTGTGCCATTGTATATTCTTCCAGGATTGAATGCGGATCAACCAGAATGGTCAAGGTCCGGGTACATGGTAACATGTTACCGAGTTCTTCGTGAACACCTAACAAGTGGTGTGACCTTTAAGGTTGCTAACGGTAGAAGTGAACTAAGCATAATCTGAGGCACCAGATTGTGGCGAATAAGCTTCGTAAGAGATCCTACGGTCCTGAAAATGGATAGCAGGGAATACCGTGCTGTTGTTACATAGATTTATCTAAGTAATAGTAGTGTAGAGACTATCTGAACCAGATGAATACAATTTGTATTCAGATGAAGTAAGGGCAGGAATTAGTTCGTGGGCTAATTCCGGAGCGCGAAGCTCCTATGATATAAGGAGGTGAATCATTATCATAGGATGAAGAGATAGCCCGCCGAGTATCTAATCCATACTCACCCAGGCGTTTGATGGTGATATTCTTAACATGATTGCTCTCATTCAGCCGGAATTTGTTCACATGTTCCGGAAGTTTGATCCAATCAAGAAGTATATCATGAGTCGAGAAGATGGATCATTAAATCCATTATTCAGTATCGGAAAAGGACAGTTGGTAGAGTTGTATGACTTTGCTACCTTTGAAGACGATGAAGATCTCGACGAACTCGATGAGGAAGCATTAACGAAAGTTCTTCAGGAAGCTGAAGAATTTGATAAGAAAAAGCCAGTATATCTTCCAAACGGAAAGATTGTCATGGTGTAATATCAAAAACATATAGGAGAGGTATAAGACTAATATACCTCTCCCATTTATTTTATGGAGGAAATTGTATGGACCTCATGGAATTAAAATGTACTTACAGTGAATTTCTTAGCATGTTTGATCTCGTGGAACTAAAAGGTGATGTGAATGATCAACGATACAAAGAGCTCATTGATGCTATTGTCGATGAGTGTGAATGTAATTCATACGATGTTCACTTTGCCATATCAATAGAGGAAGTGTTGCTTAAGGTAGTCACTGCCATGTCATTGCATCCAGATACATGCTTTGATATTGATAATGAAACTAAACGATGTGATGTAAGGACAAACTTCAGCGTTGTCCCTGAATGTCTTCTCATATTTATTGGTGAAAACAAACCAATTGGGGAATTAATCACAGATATGGATAAAAGCAAAACAAAATTGCATTACAAACCAAAACCGACGGTTGCAATTATTGAAAATAAAGATTATTTTCCATCATTTATATTACGTGATCTTGTAAATTACATGGATGAATATGAACCAGTTTGGCATGCAAGATTTATGAATATGGTGAGAAAAGCAATTGTAGAAATTACGAATAAAAAGCAATAAGGAGGAAAGAAACATGACGAAAGAAGGGAATAAAACAACTACAAATTTTATGTCTATACATCCAGTTGATGTAATCCGCGTAGATGGAGAGGTTATGTCAATCATATTTTTAGGTAATACCACACATACGTCTATTGTAATGGGGATGATGAGTGCATCATCGATTCCGACCAGGACATTTGACCCGAGAATTATTGTTCATCTTGACGACATCTTTGACGATAACAAAGGTCATCTAATGGAATCTATATCTGATGTCATTGAAAATACTGCAGTTATTAGAAATGATGCTCACACAAATCTACTGGTATCTACAGCTAGTATTACAAATGATAATAATTACGAGTTATTTGCTGTCAAAGCTGCACAAGATGACGATACTGCAATGAGCATCAAGCGATCTAATGGTGTAAAATTTCCAATCGTTAAATTACAATTCAGATATATAATTGATCTACATGAATTAATCAAATTCCTTTGTAAGACAGATAAGAGGGTCTTGATCCATGAGATTTTCAAATCTCACAACTATCCAGCATGTTTTGATGATAACAGGTTTTATTCTATCCCTACAGAAGATATTGATGAGAGGGTGTATACATTTTGCGAGAACTCATCAGAACCGCAAGCACACACATTCCTCTCTATTAAAGAAGATGAGCTCATGCGATTAAGAGATATTACTAAGAAATGTACATCCAAGAAAGCATTCATACTTGCAATTAGTATTGATGATGCTTTGAGAGTATACCCGGATATTTCAGGTGGATATTTCAGAGCTTTTGAAGATTTATCACCTGATGATTATGTCGAGTTACCAATCTATATCTTTAATACCACAAAGACAAAAATGATTGGAAAATTCTTACCAGTTGGTGATGGAACATTAAAACTCATCACTGAAGGTAAAGAGGTAGCATTAATTTTGGCAAAGTATATGATTCATAAAAGAGCGATATTTGAATTATTCGAGGGTAAATCTACACCTGATCCAACAGAAGATATGACAGCAAAAGAAGTCGATGAATCATCATCTGTACAGAATGCGGTAAATTGTATTATATCAAGATACACGATGGATATCGATGAAATCCCTCATCTTAATATGCGATACACTTCGTTGTATGCATTAGGTAAGAATTTTTATTTAATCTTTGAAAATGAGATTACCGATATTCTTAACGAAGCATCTGCGGATAATAATCAGAAGTTTTTTATTGTGGTTGATGCAGCCAAGTTGTTGAGGTCTATGGATTTTTGTAAAATGAATGAACTAGACAACTCCGTTTTTCAAATAATTGATTACTTTTATATCATTGAGTCTCAGGATTTAAATTATGGATTTGAGCAATTATCACCTATCCGATTGCGAATGGTATATGATGCGAATTCTGTGGAAATATCACATATAGAAATTTCCATATCAGCATTCATGCGATTAGATATCCGGCTCAATGCTATGAGTAAAGTGATTAAAACATATAATGGAAAACGGTATTATTTAAGATTAGTTGATGATTGTATCAATACATTAAAAGATGATTTGTGCTTTGCAGCAACTGAGTTAGAAACTGATAAGTCTCATATGACAACAAATGAGATTATGGAACTGACACGTAGCCAATATGACAATGAAGTTGCATTCGATAAAATGATCATGAATATTATAGATATTATAGATATTATACAGAGAGGATATTAAAGAAGAGAGGTTAAAAAATATGAATACATCAAAACCGATTAATGTAGTTTATCAGGTGAAAGCAATGAGTGAACATGAAAACGAAACGAAAAATAAACTCATTGCAAAATTAAATGGATGTGGATATGCAACGGGGTCCCAGGATGAAGAGACTGTGTTAAATGCAAATATCAGGAGTCTTTGTACAATGGGAATAGTAACAAGACCAGGAAGTAAAGTTTTCCTGAGAGAAAATATAAATGACAAATCAAAGCCATATATCATCTTCATCTTTACAGATGTTGTCGATTTGTTAGAACTCGGAATTTTATTTTGGATATTTGGACCGGAGATTCCACCGCGAACAATTGATAATGTAGAAGAAGAAGTTAAAACTCTTGAGCATGAGGGGTGTAAACTCATTTATGACGGAAACATTGGAGTGCTTCCACGTATCGCACCTCATATTCAACCATTCACATCAACCCTTGTAAATAATGGGATGTATTTAAAAGATCACGCATTAAGCGATGTTATGCGATGGGTAAGACATGCTAGTGCGACTATGACAGGTGAAGGTCTAGAACCAGGGACGAAAGCATCTCCCCTTGATTTCTATAAAGTTGGTAGAATTTGTAAGCAATATATCATAGAGTACGACATTGTATTTCAATCTGATGAATTTACAGGCAATCCATTTGCATTTGGTGGTTTACACGCTACTTTTGATGATATCTTATCGGCATTTATAGATGAACTGAGTGATCACTCAGTTCATATCTTTTACAATGATCAACCAATAAAGTTAAAGAGACATAAGAGATCATCTCATATTACAGAAAAAGTTTATAAAGAGATAGCCTATATTTCGGCATGTAGTATACGAAATTTACAGGTCATTAGAGATATCTTAAAAATGCGTTATAACGAAATTGTACATGAAACAAATCATAAACTTCTTGAAGATCTTGATGCTATGGTTAATGAAGAAGCTGCATATGATATGATTCGTACAGAATTAGGAATCATCATTGGATACATCAAATGGAAATGGTATGACCAAATTGGTCCAATTCTTTTATATGGAATCAACCAGATCGAAGATGATTATAAGATGATATTTCATGCAACCATTGAAGATTTCTGGAAAAAAGAATGATGCCATGTATGAATATATACATCGTTTAAACTAGAAATCACTTATATAATATCTAACTGTAAATGAAAGAGAATAGGAGGATACTTTTATGGATAATATTATTGCAAAAGCAGGAAGAACAGTCACAGGGGTTGCATGTGGATTAATTGCAGCGGAACTTGTTGCAATTGGTGCAAATGCTGCAGTTGATGATATCGTTTACTTAGTTGAAAAAGTAAATAATGTCATCAATCCAAAGCCAGTAAAGGCAAAGGGATTCTTTAGAAAGAAATAGGAGGAATATATATGAAAATCGGAAAAGCAATCCTTGATGGATCAATCTTATTTATGTCAGTATATGCTGGTGTAAAAGCATACAAATTCGGAACAAAAGAATTTGAAAAGACTGTTCCAAGTGCAATTGACAAAGTCCATATGGCTGGTTTAGTCGCTGAAATGGCAAACCAGTCAGAGGACGATAATTAGTAAAATAATAAAAGAAGCGGGTATTTCATGTACTCGCTTCTTTTTTTTATCCAAAAACAAAAAAATAACGGTGAAATCTTAAAGAAAGAAAGGAAGGATAAACAACAATGACAGGTTATGTATTTTGCTTAGAGCCACATGAAACTGGTGTCGGATATCAGTTTATTGTAGCGAATAAAAGCAGATTAGAAAAGATGGATCTGGAAGAAAGTTCTATTGACCTTTCAGTAGCAACAACACCACGTATTGTCGTAAATGAGATTGTCTACGATGTATCAAGACAGTATTTCCGTAAAGAATCTGACGGAACTACAAGTCGTATCTTGTTATTATATCCAGTCGTTCAGGAGAATGAAAATGGAGATAAAATTATAAACATGAAGCGTAGACCAATCCGGTATACTGGTAGTGATAGCTATGCCGAGAGGCATAAGACGGATAAGAATGATGAGGGATAACCTCATTTGAGAGGTCTTAATACTTTTTGCCTCAGAAACATAATAGTAATACATTATTCAGAAAGGAGTAAATGAAATGTCATTTATAGATATTTTAAATAAACCACTTCCTTCTAAGGGAAATGAAAAACCTTATATGGAAGGAACTGATGACAATGTAGATATCGACAAAGAGCTGAACGATCTTACTGAAGGGTGTAAGACCGAGGACAGTGAATTTAGTGATACTGATCCGGTAGATTTAACGGACGAAGAGCTCAAAGAGCTGTTAGGTTCTGATCCGGATGACGATGATGACGACACTGATCCAAACGCTGACTTAAGCGATATCGAAGGATTAATGGATGCCGGTAATGGTGAAAATCCAGAGACCGAGTGTGGTTCCTATAGAGGAGCCGAAACAGAATGTGATACAGACCCAGAAGTACCTGGACCGGAAGAGGCTGCTACTGAGGTAGATCCTACAGTAGCTATGAGTGTTGACGATCCAACACCTGCAGCTCCTCTTGAGGGTGAAGATGATACCGATGCTGACAATATGATGACAATTGTTGCAACACCTATGATCTTAAATGATACCCTTACCGAAGAGGAAGCAAGAGACTTCTTAGAGTCCGGCGATGCAGATATTGCAATCGCAGAAGATCTCCTCTTAGAGGAAGCTATGGATGAAATGGTTAGTGATCTGTATGCATCTGGTGATCAGGCATATACAGAAAGCGTATTCGCTTCCCCGAATCGTCCATACAAGATGACAAAGAAAGCAAGATTCAACCAGCTGTATGAGTTATCTCTTCAGATTGAAGCAAGATACCATCATGATCCGTTTGTTCCACGTATCGAGAAAGCATACAAGATCGAGCGTCAGATCAAGGCTGGATGGAGAAAGAGATATGGTGCTCTTGCAAAGAAGAGAGCTATGAATTATCTCAAGAGACTTATGCACTCTAATTCAAAGGGTCTTAAGAAAGCTGCAAAACGAATGGCTGGCAAATAAGAGGATGGTGATCCAATTATCTAATAATTATGGAATACATGATTGAGTTCATGTATTCCATTTTTATTCCTTTTTCAGGGTTTTAGATATCTTCATATTGTAATTATATATTATTCCTATGAACCGGTGAAGAAAAATAATCACTAGGTTCAAAACTATTACAAAGGTTCCTGGGAATAAAAAAGATTACCTAGAAAAGAAAAACCAGGGAGAAAGGAAACAAATGAAACTGTATTATGGCAAAGACGTACGAGGAATCTACAAAGCCTCACTGAATTACGACACCATTCGTCGTTATTCATTCGATGGGAATATTTCATCTGGAGATGTCCCAGTTATCCACAACGGAAAAGTCTATTTAATCAAGACTTTGTATGGAACAGATCCAATCACCAATGAAATGGTGGAAGCAACATCTGGACCATATCATTCAGTATCTTCTGCAGAAAAGAGCGAGTCTTGGGATCAGTTGAAAGAGATCGCAAGACTTTATGCTGGGATTGATGGAGGAAATGCTGAGATTGCAATGGATGGAACATCTATTACAGCTGGATCTGTACTGGATCAAAGCCTCTATGATAATTGCATCAATAGCAAGATCATTGGTATTCAGATAATTTAGGAGGTTTAGTTATGAAGAAAGCAATTAAGATGTTTTTTAGCGTAGAGGGAAATAAGACGAAGGTTGCCTTATTTCTGATTTTGTCGTTTATATACAACTGGGTAGATATCCGAAAGATCAATCTAGTACAGTATATTTTCCATGCAGTAAAAGATAATGATATGTATCGAATTGTTGCATGGGGTGTTATCACAGTAATAGCACTTGTATCTATGATTATTACTGCATATATTCTTGGAAGAATCCAGAGTGGATTGCGGTATAAAATGAATGCAAAGTGTACAGATGCATTTGCAAATAAAATGCTGTACATGGACTATGATCAGTTTACAAATATTGGTCAAGGTCATGCATTTACAGTCCTTGGTAAAACAAATGCTGTGGGTCAGATTACATTTGATATGGTTCATATCATAGGTCTGATCCCAGCATTTATAATCTCAATAACATCATTGTACGCATTATCGCTTACACTTGGATTTACAGTAAGTTGTATTGTAATATGTATGATGTTTGCGATTTACACACTATTCAGAGATTTATTCAAGTTATCCGATAAAACGAATGAAGTAGAAACTGAGATGAATCATGAGTTTTCTGAAATTATTAGTGGCTTCATGGAGATCCGTGGAAATACAACAGAAACCTTTCACCGTAATAAAGTAAGAAAACTCAGACACAAAATGAATAGTGTTGTTGATCTCATCAATAAGAAAGATGCATCAATTGATAGTTACTGTGAATTTGTACAGATGTTAATGACAATAACAATCTGCGGAAGCACGGCAATCATGATCTTCCATGGAAAACTTTCTATCGATGCTGCAGTTGCTGCTATTTACTATGGATGGAAGTTATCATATCCAGTAATCAATAGCAGTGCAACAATTGCAAGAATGGTTCCAACACTTGCTAATTACAAAATGTATGATGAATACATGAGTGTTGAGAATACTATTAAAGATGGTGAGAAAGAGATCTGTGAAATTACAAATGGGATCTCATTTCAAGATGTATCCTTTTCATACAAGGATGTACCTACACTTAATCATGTAAGCGTATTCTTAAAGAAAGGACAACACATTGGAATCTGTGGACAGACCGGGTGTGGAAAATCAACGTTCATAAAGATGATTGAACGTTTGTATGATCCCGATGATGGGAGCATCAAAATTGATGGTGTAGATATCAGAGATTATACATTGGGTAGTTTACGTGGAATGCTCGGTGTAGTAAATCAGGAATCTCATATCTTCAATGGAACGATTCTTGACAATGTGATTTATGGATCAGTAAATCCATCCAAGGAAGAAATTGCAAGTGCATGTGAACGTGCACAACTTGGTGAATTGATTCATAGATTACCAGATGGTATTATGACCGTTGTTGGTGAAAATGGTCTGAAGTTATCTGGTGGAGAACGTCAAAGAATTGCTCTTGCAAGAGTATTCTTAAGAAATCCACAGATTATCATTTTAGATGAAGCAACCTCTGCACTTGATAATAGGACAGAAGCATTCGTCAAAGAAGCTGTTGATTCTATGAAAGGAAAGACAGTAATCACAATTGCTCATAGGTTATCTACAATTAGAAATTGTGATCAGATTTTGGTATTTGATGATGGAAAGATTGTAGAGTCTGGAACTCATGAAGAACTACTTGCAAAGAAAGGGAGTTCTATTTACTCCAATCTTTGTAAGGCATCTCAGATGAAACACGCATTGGGAGGAAGTGAATGATATGATTGCATATGATATCCTTCTCCTTGTACATAGTATCTGGATAGTGATTAGTGTATGTATATTTAGTTTCATATGTTATTGCTTGACAGAAAAACCAAAAACAGTGATGAAGTTACTGAAAGGCATTACTGATAAAACGCGTGTGATACTTATCATAGTGATGTTTTTCGTGACATTCTATTTTGGAGTTACTGCATGGGATCATATCGAATACCTCGCTATGAAACATGAGGAAAAGATTGAGAAAATAAATGACAAAAAGAAACGGATTCATAATGAATTCGAAGATGGAATGAATCAGGAGTGTAATATCAAGTTTAAGATTCCTGATTACTTATTGTAGGAGGATAATATATTATGAAGAACTTAAATATGAAACAGAAATTAGCAACTATTTCCAATTGGTTTAAATCATTACCTAAATTGGAAAAACCAATTGTAGTAATCATGCTCATCATAATCAAGATTGTAGTTCCAACTGCAATCTTGGTTGTCGCAGTTTATAAATATGCGGAGTATAAAACTAAGAAGAAGATCAACGAAGAAACTGCAGGAAATGACAGTAATGATACAGGTAAAACGACTACATCATATCAGAACTATAAAGACTTGCCAGATGAAATCGTAATCCCTGATTCAGTTGCTAAGTAATATGATATAAAAAGTAAAGAAGGCATACATAATTTGCATGCCTTCTTTTTTTATCTTTTTTTTGGTTACTTGTTATTCTGGTTCTGATTATTTCCATTTGCATTCTGGTTATTATCATTACCATTATTTGCTGAGGCATTCTGTTTGTTCCGCTCAGATTCTGGTACCAAAGAACTTAATACTTTCATGTAGTCATTTGCTCTCTGTCTTGCAACATTAATGCATGAACCAATTCCAGCGTTGATTGCTCTAGGAACAAGAGTCTTATTTGATGATGTTCTGTCATTATCACCGCTACCTGAGTAACCATCCAGGGCACTTAATTTATCAATATCACTTGTCAGTGAATTGAGCTGACTCTCGATGTTGTTATAGTAATTCGTTACATAATCAATCATCGGCTGGATCATCTTCTTAATATCCCCATTGGAATACTGCACCAGTTTATCTGGCTGAGATCCAATTTTAATTGCTTGCGCAAATCTCTGATCTGGGTTATCTCCCTTTACCTTTCCATATGCTGTTGAAGAATACAGATATTCATACATAGCATCTTCGGAAAGTGTCTTCATCTGATCTGCGGTAAGAGAAGCACCTCTCTGGATCATCTGCTTCATACAGTCTACATAGTTCATTGGGATATATGGAACCATATCCTGAAGAGTTACATTTGCGTAGCTTCGTCTAAGCAAATATTCTTTGTGGTCACTGATGAACTTCAGATTCTTATCTTTTGCATGATCTTTATTGAAGAATGATGTGATCTTGTCAATCACACCTTTGATGAATGTCTTGATTCGATCAACAGTCTTCTGTGTAGATCCATCGCCATCACCAGATTTGTTTCCAGAATTGTTATTATTCTGATTATCATTTGCAGAATTATCTGTAATCTTTGGTGTAGAAGAACCAGTGGCTTTTCCAGCATCCTGAGAATTACCATTGTTGTTATTCTGCGACGCATTCTGATTGTTGTTTCCAGAATTGTTATTATTCTGGTTCTGGTTGTTAGTATTGTTGTTATTACCATTATTTCCATTGTCATCTTCATAGAAGCACTGATCCAATGAATATCTTGGTAATGTAGCAGATTCCACAAATTCCTGCTGACCAGAATGATTCAGTGTGAGAACTTTCTCATCATGATGTAACTTATCAAAGTCATGATTTACATCAAATGCATCAATGTAGTAGTTATTTGCATCTACTGCAATCAATGCAGGCTTTTTATTCAATCCAGGGAAGATGATTTTATAAATCTTATCTACCCTTTCAAGTGCAAGCTGAGCAATGGTTTTGTTAATCTCATTCAGATTCTTATCTAACATTAATGCTACCGAAAGAATCGTCTTATCTTCATTTCCAACTGTCTTTGCAAGCATTGTAAGCTCGTTATTGTTACTGATACAAAGTCTGATAAGATTACCAATCGTTCCAAGTGCAATCTTTAACTTTCTTAAATTAAAGACTAATGCATCATGAGATCCTGAGATGCTATCAATGAATTTATTCCCATTGAATGGGTCTCTTAAGAACTCCCAGATTTTCTCATTGTTTAACTCATATCTACGAACAACAAGATCAGAAGATACTGATTCATGGTTCTCACGATAGTAACCTGATGCCTCTTTCAGATTTTTGCTGAGCAAGGTTAAAATATTAATTGGTAACTCATTTGCTCTCTTATCATTGTCTGTATCTACATTATAGGTGTCAGTTCCGTAATTCGTATCATTTGCAATAATATCAGAAATACAATCGTCAATGATATCAGCAAGTATAGTAGAATTTTCCATCAGGCTTAACCCTTTTGGATCATCTGCTGATTCCATTGCTGCATGAGCTTTTGCCATTGTATCAGAAATGATTACTTCACTGATCTTTTTCTTTGTCTCAACAAAGACTCTTACATCGTGAATGATATCAGACATGAATGTAAGATAAGTAGCAATCAGATACTTGGAAAGTTCTGCATACATAAGTTTTGCCGAATATCCAACCTGCATACAAATGCTGTTCGGAATTGAAGATTCAAATGCAGAATTGATATACTTATTCAACTTATCGTAATTTTCTTTTACGAACTTTTTAATTGTTTTTACACCACTTGCAAATGATCCTTCATCAATATCATGACCAGTATCAGAGGTAGACTTGTATGAGTTTGCATACACCGTTGCAAATTTATAGAGATTCTCTCTGATTACGTTATCAACCATTTTCTGATCAATCACATAATCTGCTGGTGTATCACCCTTTAACAGATCTTTGCTGTTTCTGTAAATATTTACATTGTTATTGCAGATCTTTGTCTTATACTTTACCAAAGTATTTGGGTTATTAAACCAAGAAATAATATCTTTCTCGTTTTTCTTTCCATTCGAAATATTATCGAGGAATTCTCTGATATCCCGCGTGAATGTGGTTAAAGGTGCACAATGAATCTGAAGATCTCCTGTTGGTTTGAAAGATCGTAAAGGTACTGTAATTGGATTCTCTCCAAAATACTTTACGACATTTTTTGTACCATAAAAATCTGCAGCTTCTTTTGCATCTGCAGAAAGACCTTCTGCAATAGAAACCATCGTATCAAGTGGTTTTGTGTTAATTGTAAGCTCCGGAATTACATTTCCGGTTTTTTTCTTGAGAGCTACATCCCAAGCATTTTTTGTACTGGATTCTGTGTATGTATGAATTGCATCATCTGCAGACTCCAGGAAGTTTGCAATTGCATAAATTGTGTCTGACATAACACACACTCCTTTTTTACATTGTCATATCATGTTTCTTTGCTAAATCTGACTGATAAGCCATGTTATTAATATGAATAGACCTGTTATTAGATCGAACATCGTAAAGGCGGTCTCTTTCTTTCCTTGTAGACTCCTTGATACTATTCATATTCTTACTGCGTACAGCATTCGGATCTTTCATGAATTTTGATGCAAGCTTATCAAACTTCGTATAAAGATTAGCCTTTAATGTAGAAATTTTTGATACATTTGCATTTAACTGACGCTCTACTTCAAGTTCGGTGTTTGCAAGAATTGTCATTTTCATGTTACCTTTTACATCATCTTTTGCAAGTATTTTGGAAGCCTTATCCATTCTTGCATACATACGATTTGCCTGATCTGCCTGACGAGTTGCTTCATTACTAAGAGCACGATCGGATTCATTCCGGAACTTCTTGTAGTTTAAAGCAATCGTTGTACCAGTTGCAACAAGTCCAAGAACCGCTGCAGTTGTTGCAATTGCATCTTTGTTCTTTACCAGTGACTTCTTAAATTTCTCAAACTTTCCACGCAGAGTTTTCTCATCTGCATCTTTCTTCTCCAGTTCATCCATCAGATCATCGAATCCTGCATAGAAATCTTTCATGGACTTAAAAGTGTTAAAGTCTAACATTCCTTTGTCCACGTAGACTTTCATAGCTTCATATCTCTTTGGATCATCTTTCTTGATCATATCCATCTTCTTGTCGACATCTGCTTTGTTCCAGCTTGCATTCTTGATCTTATCCGGGATTCCAGTGATGAAATCTTTTAATCTCTGTAAGAGTTCAATAATCTTATCACCAAGAGCAGTCACTGCACTTTTTACACTCTCCATATACAGGTCATCACCGGATTCTGTAAAGATGCCAAGTTCCATTTCCTGCTCTCTTCGCATAGTAGCAATTGTAATTGGGTTTGTAATTGCATTGATTTCATTGACAGACTCTTCGTATACACGCTGAATTTCATTCTGCTCCTGCAGAGCCTGTACATAACTTGTATCTATCATAAAATAAATTCTCCTTCCTTATAAGATTCCCTTATAATGATTGACTTTAATATAAAGTTAAAGGAGTAATCAATCATGGGAACAAAGAAGAGTATGTAAAATATACATACTCTTCTTCTTTTTAATAACGATTCTGCTTCGGAATCTTTGCACGGTTACGTTTGATGTAAATCCGCTTCTGATCTTCACGGAGAGATTCATCAGCCATAACATCTTTAAGCTTCTGGATGTTCTCCTCATGTTTCTTTGCATACTTCTTAAGTTTATGCTTATCCTCAAGAGCATCACTAACACCAAGAGCTGTACCAGTTCCTGCAACATCTGCAATTGTAGCACCTGCATGAATACCTGCCTTTGCAACATCCTTACGGAGTTCCTTATTACGTGATAATACGTTCTTTACAGCATTTACACTAAAGACATTCTTTAATGCATCTCTCCATGTCAGATACTCGGTCTCAAGACCACCAGCAAGTTTACGCACAAGTGCAAATCTGCTGCTTAACATCTTAAGTTTTCTTTTAACTTTCTTTGCTTCTTTCTTTCCGAGATCCTTCTCGAGATTTCCAAGAATCATCTCGTACCAGTTTAACTTGTTTCTAGCGCTTAATGCACCATCTCTACAAGTCTTTGCTTCCTGGATTAAGAATTCAACGGGAACTTCTTTTGCAACAACTTTTCCTTTGTCAAGAATCTTTGCTCTTGCTTTGTCCCATCCTGCTTCAATATCCTTAGCAAATGTCTCTTTGTTTTCAAGCTCTTCATCTTTGATCTTACGATACTGAGCTTCTTCTGCAGACAGTATTTCATTCCACTGTTTTGCAATGATGCTGTACTGCTTGAATGTTACTTTCTTCTTTGCAAATTCCGGATTGTTCTTGATTGCCTCACAGAACTCCTGGTACTGACTCTTTTTCGTACCATCTGCTTTTACATAAGCAATCACATCATCGATCAGATCACGAATTCTTTTAAAGATCGCTTTAATCCCAGTAATTGCTTTGGAGAGTAACGAAGTAGATTTCTTCTCAATTTCTGCATTCTTCTGCTGCGCTTCCTGAATACTTTCATCTCCTGCTTCAAATACTTCTGAAAAGTAAGAGATTTCCTTGTAATCTTCCAGCAAAAGATCTGCAGCTTCGAGATACATTGTAACTGCATCCATACTTATTGATCCTTTCTGTATTTACTATGAAATGAAAAGACATGAAGATATATACATATCCTCATGCCTCTCATTTTATTTTTTGTCTGAATTACAGGAATTCTGCCTCAGAATCAGAGAAGAGGCTAGCCATCATGGCATTAAATCCATCATCATCCGGATCTTCTGCACTCTCACTGAAGAAGTGCTCATCATCGCCGAATTCAGAATCTTCTACAGACTCTGTTACTTCGATATCGTCGAACTCAGATGTTGCTTCCTCGAATGCGGAACCAAGTTCCCCAACCTCTGTATCAGCAGACTCTTTGATCGGTTTTACCGGCTTTACCTCGGTATCCTTTGCATGAAGTACCTCTGACTTTAATACAGACATCTTATTCATGATGCTGTCAACCATAACGTTGACTTCCTCTTTTGCAAGCTCTGCACCAAAGTTAGCAGCAGCATTTGTAGCTGCAGTAGCCGCAGCAGCAGCCTCTTCTGTACAGGATGCTTTCAGACGCTCAAGTGCCTGACTTGTACTAGATTCCATCTTATCTACATAGGAAGGAAGTTTTCCGATATCACTGTTTAACTGTGCTAACAGAGCAGCAACAGTAATGGTTGTAACACCAGCTTTTCCAGCAATGGCATTCTTGAAATCCTCACGGAAAGACTCTTTGGTATCAGCAACAGTCTTCATAGTAGACTCAGTTACAATGCCCTTTACAGTCTTAGCAAGGATCTTGTCGTTCTTTGCCTTGTATGTACGGATAACACCAAGCGGTCTCTTTCCGTCCATAATTTCAACCTTTTTCTTAGATAAGAATGGGTTGATCTTTGCACGTTTCTCAGCCTTAGAGAGGACTGCACGTGCCTCTGCAGAGCAGATCTTAGAAATAACCTTGGTCTTCTTCTGAGAAATCCACTCTTTCCATGCAGCAATTACTGCATCGATCATCTTCTTGAGTTTTCCGATTGCTCCTTCTTCAGCAGCACTCTCAAGATATGCCTGATCGTCATCTGTTCCATCTTCCATCATGCACTTTAACTCTGCTTTTGCAATGTTGATTTCCAGCTCACGATCAACAGCCTCTGTGAAAGAATCCAGTTTCATCATGCGGACATCAAATGCCTTGTCAAGTGCTAAGCTGTCTTCTGCAGCTTCCTGAAATAATCCACCACAATTAAGTGCAACATCTACAGTATTTGCAGATGTAAATTCATGTGTTTTTAATAATAAACTCATCGGTTTACACTCCTTTCAATTAGATAAGACCTTTAAGCATATCGCCAAGTTCATCGTCATCAGCGGACTCTGTATATGGCTCAGATGCCAGAAGTTCTGCAAAATCTTTACCAAAGATTGCATCATCTGCAGAGCTCATATCTGCCTGATCTTTGTTATCATCTTCGTTAGCACCAGCATCACCTGCAGCGGTCTGGTTACCATCATTTACATTACCAGCTGCACATTTTGGAGCACCAAGTAATACATTGATGATATCTTTTCCAGCCTTTGTAATGGCAGATACAATCTTTGAGATGATTCCTTCATTCTCATCACCGACAGCATCTTTCATAGAATCTTTACCACCTTTGATAGCATTTGAGAGTTTACTGAGAAGACCTCTTGTCTTCTTTACCTCAGTATTGATCTCAGTTCCTGTCATTTCTACAGCTGGTGATGTGCTTTCGTTACCACCGTTTTCTTTTCCACCTTTTCCTTTGATCTTCTTAACTACCCACTTGCCACCTGCAAATACAGCAACACCAAGTGTGATAAGCTCAAGACCACTTACGATCTTCTTCCATAATTCTACACCCTTTGTAAAGAGAGATTTGATTGGATGCGCAAGGAACTGTAAAACAGCACCAACTGCATCACCGAACTTCTGAAGTTTCGTTTTTACCTCTGGGTCAGCTGCATACTTATCAGATTCACTTTTCTTGTCTGTACGACCAAGAATCTTGTTGATGAATCCAAGGATCTTATCCCAGATAGTGGCAAGAACGCCTTTCTTCTTCTCACCAGTTTTCTCAGCAGCATCTTCGTAATAATCCATCAGTGTATTTGCATCACCATCCTCTGCAAAGCATTTCAACTCTGCTTCACGAAGTGCTAAATCCTGAGATTCCATAATTACATCATAAGTAGCTAACGCACGATCCAGAGAGATCTCTGCAGATTCAATTGCAAGCATCTGCTCTTTTGTGTTCTCATCGTCTACATTAGCGAATAATTCATATGAAAACATGTTTATTTCACTCCTTTATTTATTTTTGCGCATCTCTTTTGCATATTCTTTGTTGAATGGACCACTCATACGGTTGATGGTTCTTGTTGCTTTCGTGAAGTTTCCTTCCCAACGTTTTACCATCTTTCCCATGGTACCTACAAAACGAGTAAGCGCATTTGCTTTTTTCTGTGTATCATCTGGAATCTTATCAGCCTGCGGTCCACGAACCGTTCTGTCGAACTCATCCAGATACTTGTTCGACTGCTTCATTAATTCATCCGTATCAGCAACGGTCTTGTATACATTCTTTCGTACCTGATCGATTGCTGCTGCTTTGATAATTGCTTTTCCAGCAGGAATGAATTTGTCCTTATTTGCATGAAGTTTTGCATCCATTTTATCACAGAATGCTGCGACTTTCTCAATTGGAACATTGGTAACACTGGAGATACTACTTACAATCTTTCTTGCTTCTAAGTATTCCTGATCAATCTCTTTCTGCATAGCCATAATATCATACTGAAGTTCTACCTGCGCAGTTTCACTATTTATATAGTCTTCTGCAGAGATTGCATTTTTGCCACCAATGGATGCTTTAAATCCAGCGATAATGTCGCGTACTTTGTCAATCATGCCACGGATCTTTTCGACGATCGTCTGCCAGATTGTTTTCTTATCAGACGATGCTTTCTGTTTCTCCTCGTCAGTGGAACCATCTTCCATATAACAAGACTCCACAAACATATCAGTCATGGATAAAATCTCGTGAGAAGCAATATCAAACATCAGATTTGTCTGTTTGATATCCAGTTCCATTGCACCCTCGGTAAAAAGAGCCATGATTTAAGTTTCCTCCTTTCTTCTGAAAAGTGGTATTTGAACCTTTAATGATTTGTTTTTCCAGCTTAAAATAACTTGAACCCTTCATGAGGTCTTGTTGTACTAAGATCTCCATCCTTTGCCTGGAATAAAGTTGTCATACTATCAAAGAAAAGTTTACTCATCGTAGTGATGAATTTTCTTGTAGAATTTCCATAGAAGGTAATAAGAGCAGAAACTCTTGCAGAATCTGTATCCTCTGTCATCTCAGAGAATTTGATGTAGTTATCAGAGATATCATCAGATAATACTGATAATCTCATCAGAATCTCTGTATTCTTTACTGCTTCTGGAAATACCATCTTCTCTTCGGTTTCTGGGAAAAGTTTTCCCATGAAATTATCATCTGCTTTGATTGCAGCATTTAACAACTCCTGGAACTTGTCGATATTATCAACACGTTCATTTCGGATATCATTAATGGAATTGATAAACTGTACCAAATCATTGTGATAGGTTTCATATGCATCCATTGCAGGAATCAGGTTGTGTGTATAAACAACCTGATACTTTCCTGCATTTTCTGAGTAATCAAAAAGACCCATAATGTCTTTCTTATGATTGATTGAGAATTTCTTAATTCCCTCTTTTAACTTCTGGATGCTGCATGGATCGACCGATCCATCGGCTGATGGTGCGCACGAACTGATGCAGCATTCCAAGAATTCACTCATATCATATTTATTCATTTTTACACCATCCCATTTCTATACAATCGTAATGTCATCATCATCCACATCGTTTCTTGCACTGTCGAGTGTAAGTGTACGATCTTCTGCATTCTGCTGACGCATGCTGCTTTCCTGTGCCTGCAGAGATTTTACGCGGAGCTTATCTGCAAGACGTAAGAATTTTAACCGTACTTTCTCCTGACGGTCAAGGATCTTCTTTGTCTTTTCTGCACCGAATTTTCCCTGCTGAGCCTGTACAGAAGCTTTGTTTAATTCCAGGTAATATGCCTGTAACTCCAGATCTTCTGCTAATCTTCCACGCATATCCTGAATCGTATAGATCAGTCTTCTTGTGACTGGTACGATCGTAAAGATAACCGCAGTAAAGATTGCAATAGATCCAACGGCAAATCCATCAATCAAGAAGTTCTCCTGTCCAGATTTGATGATGGAAGATAAGTATGCCTGGTACTGTCCAGATTTTCCTGCTTTGTTGAATTCCTTCAACTGATCCAGGAAGAATAAATCTGCACGGTATTTGGTATTCTTAAATGTAGCCTTTAACTGATGAGAAGATGGAGTCTTCATAAAGTCTGCGTATTGATATAAGATCGCTGTGGTTGCTTCTACACATGTATACACAAAGGTATTGTATTCTACCATCAGAATCTTGATATCTTTCTGGAAGGCTGTTTTGTAATACTTTGCATTTTCTGCAAGAATTCCGATTGCTGTGGTAACAGTTTCCACATATCCTAAAATAGGCTTGTATGTAGGTTCGTTTACTCCAAGTTCTTTCATATTGGTTAATACATCAAGCATGGTACTGTAACCACTGTACTTGGTGATATCACCTTTGGACTTTGGAATATCCCCAAAATCAACATGAGACTTATCCAAGATATGCTTGTATAAAGTGCTCATGGTTTTTCGTGTAGTTGGAGACTCTGCGTCTTCCAATACTGCACGTACCTCACGTTCTGTATCAGAACTTCCGAGGCAGAGTATTTCAACTGTCGGACGTAAAAAATCCATCGTTAATTACCCCTTTCTTTTATATCTTTCTTTCTTACTTATGAAATCCGGCTCTGTTTTACGAACTTGTAAAACGGTCGCAGATTACTGATTGCATCATCTGAATTTAACTTTGCAACGTCATTCGTAATGAATGAATTACTGTGTTCCTGAGAGCAAAGCGTATTAACACTACCAGGTATGACAAGAGCATCAATTTTTGTAGATAACGTTACACGAATAACAGTAACAGCAATCTTGATGTCTGTTCTTCCTAAGATTCCTCCAAGAAGATCAATCTTTGTGTCAATTCCACTAATGCAATTCTTCGGTGTTAATCCACCATTTACTTTTCCGTAGAAATTCGTCCTGGTTAATCGATCATCCAGATTTTCTACAACTGGAATTCCTCCATCATATGCCACACAGTGGTCAATCTGGATGCCATAAGGATCTCCAGCTTTTTTGTATAAAGTAGATCCGAATAACTGTCCACAAGCAACTGCAGAAGCACCTTTTGCATCAATCTTTATCGATCCTGCCTGTAAGCATTTCTTAAAGACTGCTGGTGGATTTGCATGCACCTGGGAAATGATATCAGATGATAACCCGATGAACTGAACCAATCCGCCAATGATTAAGGTATCATTGATGGTATTTGTATACCCTTCGATAGATCCACGATTCAAACACTGGGTGAAGGAACAATCGATAGCAACTCCACCAATCGAAGAACAACTACTTCCTTCAATCTTTCCATCAATACAGATATTGATGAACTTGGATTTTCGTGCATATCCAAATAAAGCGGAGAATCTTCCATATTCCTGATTCGATCCAATATTAACATCAGATAAAGTCAGGTTTCTTATATCTGCTTCTAACAAAGAACCAAATAATCCAGCAAAATACTGTCCATTATCAACATCTGCATGGTTGATCGATAATCCATAGATGACATGACTATTGCCATCAAATGTGCCAGAAAAGACAGCCTCTTTATTTGGAAGATGCACCCGGAAGTAATCTTCATCATCTGCAACATCTTCCACCTTATAATCAGCACCGATTGGTTTCCAATACTTGTGGTTCAACTGAATATCAGATGTAAGTTGGACAGTTTTTCCATGGAAGTTGTATCCACTTTCAATAATGATTCGTAATCCTGCAAGCTGTGCAGCATTCTTAATCGTATAGATCTTTCTCCCATCATCTTCAAACCAGGATGTATCACAAGAAGTTCCATCCCATTTATAAATGGCAATGTTTTCTCGTTCATATCCAGTTCTTCGATAGATCATAACCTGGGATAAATCGTTTTTATTTACAAGAGAAATATATTCTCCTTCTAAAACAGAATCTGCAAGATCAATTGCTTCTTCAGATGTTTCAAGTGCAAATTTTGACGGGATGTCAGATGCATCGACATCTACATCTGTTAAATGAAATCTTTGTGTTTCCATATACTAAGTTCATCCTTTCTACATACCTGAACCAAGCATTCTGGTGAGTTCCTTTCCGAGCTTATTGGAATTCATGGTAACTTCTCTTTCTAACATCTCAAGAGAATAGGTCTGGAAATCAGACTGACCATCCACGAGCATATCAACGGTATGATTGACATCATCGATGATGACAAATGCCATTAAGAATAATTCACTCATAAGCTTATGAGAAAATGTTGGATTCTTTAAATCAAATCCGTAATCATCACGAATGCTTCTGTATGTTGCTGAAGAAATAACAATTGTTGCAAACGGTGCAAGTTTGTTTACACCAAAGGTACCAACCTTTACATACTTCTTCTTTAATTTCTTTAAGGAAGCGATGAACTTTCCAGTTCGATCTGTCTTATTTGCAATATCGAAGTTTATATCATTCAAATGCAAAATGATATCTTTCATGAGAGATATCTCACCAGTTGTCCAACGGATAAAGTTAAACATCGGATTCTTGTTCTTTAAAACATAGATGATGTTCTGGATCAGTTTATCAGACTTTGCAAGATGCATATAAGCCTTGACACCTACCATGAAGTTTACCCACTGGGAGAATGATGTATCTCCTTTGGTTGCAAGTAACTTAAGATCAATCGTATATGGTTGCATATCATTGATACGCTTACAATCACTCTCACTCATCTTTGGAGTTCTTGCATCTCTTTCTGCTTTCAAGTGATCCATATTCTGACGATCTCTTTCGTTTTTTGCAGTATTATTAAGCAAGCCAGTGAAGATATCATCACTACTTGCTTCCATGTAAGATTCCTCACGTGAACGAGTTAATCCATTTCGGTTAATTCCATTCATATAAGGAGTTGAGGCTCTCTTCTGTAACTCCATCATACTGCGAGTTGCTTTTTCTCCAGGAGTCATCAATGCAAGAAGTTTTGCATCGGTTCCGGATTCTGTAAAGAGCATCTCAGAATCTCCATATAAGTTATAAAGGGATGGATCATATGCTTCAGCATATGCGGTAAGATAAGCCTCCTCATCTTCTGCTGATTCCAATTGGAATTTTGGCTGATATTTTGCAATGAACTGCCGAGGGTTTTTGATGTAGTTAAGATCAATGAAACCGATGCTGGACAGATAAATCTGTGTCCATGATGCATATACACGATCCAAATTACGTGTTACCGTAGTAGCAAGATCCACTGCATTCGTATCATCCACTAATACAGGAAATAAAAAGGATTGTTCAGCAGCACCGCGTGCAACAGATTTTGTGTTAAAATTACTATATTTACCACTTACATCTGCAGCAGCTCGTAAAGCACTTTTAATTGATTCGAAAATATTAATGCCGCTCATTTTTAGTAGCTCCTTTCCGTATTTATTATAATGCGATTTTAATAGATTGTTTTTCTAAGGCTTTTTACAAGGAAAGCGGCAATAACTTTAACAAAAATGAACTTATATATTATTTACGTGAAAGGAGGAAAAGTACAAAATGACAATTAAAGACTTTGTAAAAAATCCAGAGCTGATGAAAACAGAAGTCAAGGATATCAATGAGATTTTGACAATTATCAAGAATGGTCTGGAAGAAGTAACAATGGAAGACGTATCGAAACTGATGCAGGAATCTGTGATCAAACGATATGTCCAATTTATGATCACAAAGAAACTCAATAATGAAGTGGTAACTGGTCCAGAAAAAGAGAATCTGTATGATTTGATCTTTATCTTACAGACAATCTACAATAACTCTGGAGAAGATACTGGAGTAAGTGATTATGATTATGATCGTTTGTATGAATTATTAAATGATTCTGGAGAAGAATTGATTTCTTCAACGATTGTAAACGGAAAGAAAGGATTCCATAAATATCCAACATTAAGGGGGACTCTGATGAAGATTTATGTCTTGGATGATAATGACAAGACAGCAAATGAATCAAGAGGAACTCTTGCAGATTATGTGAAACGATGTGAGAAAGTTTTAGAAGAAGCACTCGGATATCATGTGGATCTTTGGGAAGAAGAAATCTATGTATTCCCAAAATGGGATGGTGTATCTGTAGAGTTTGAATTTGATGAGAATAATAATCTCGAACGAGCTCTTACAAGGGGAAACACAGAAACTAATGAGGCAACCATCGTAACAACCACATTCTTACCATTACAAGATAAGATCAAAGATCCAGCAAAAACTGGAAGAGCATATGGTGAAAAGACAGAAGTCATGGTCCATGATTATGATCTGGACGGATATAATGCAAAGTATGGAACAGACTTTAAGTCAACGAGATCAATTGCAAGTTCCATTATCAATACGGAAGCATTAGATGGTAGAGAAAACTTGTTGGAAGTTGTAAGACTTCGAACATCTGTCATTGATCCAAAAACTGGGGTTGAAGAGTTGCAAAAATTAGCATCTAATGCATTCGAACGTCCATATATCCGATGTCGAATGAAAGATACTGGTATGATTCGTGATTTTGCATATAATCATCGAAACATCGGTGGATTAAATTGTGATGGTGCAGTCATATATATCATCAATGAAAAGTATCAGAAAATTCTTGGACGAAAAGATCATAAGAATCAGTTTGAGATTGCATTCAAGTTCAATGAAGAAATTGCACATCCAAAGATTACAGACATTGATTTTCAGTTGTCTCCATATGGACATTTATTCCCAGTAGCAAGATTTACACCAACAAAGATGAAAGGAAATACAGTGTACTCTGCATCTCTTGGATCTATGGAGCGATTCAACAAATTACATCTGGCAAAAGGAGATCATGTAAAGGTATTATATGAGATCATTCCATATCTGTTATATGATCCAGATGATCCAGAATGTAAACGATCTGGAAATGAACCAATTCAACCGCCAACACATTGTCCAGAATGTGAAGAAGAGTTAGTAGATTATACATGTATCAATCCGAACTGTCCATGTAGATTACGTGGTAAGATTCTGATGTATGTAAAAGAAACTGGAATGAAAGGTATTGGAGAAGCAACAATTAATGATTTGTGGAAAGCAGGAATCATTAGATCCATTGTAGATCTTTACAAGCTTCGTAAGAAATATGATGAGATCGTTCAACTTCCAGGTTGGGATTCTACATCTGCAATGAAACTGATTATGTCTGTAGAGAAGTATGGACTCACAATTCCAGCGAATATCTTTATGTCAGCAATTGGAATCTTTTCTATGGGTAAAAAGACATTCAATAAGATCTTTGAATATTACAAGATCGATGAATTGATTGAGTTTGCAGAAGATATGAAAGTTTCAGAGCTTGTTCGAATTCCTGGTATTGCACAATTAAGTGCCATGAAGATCTTAACAGGTATCAAGGAGAATCGAAAACTTATCACGAAGTTAATGGATAAGTATGTAGATGTCGTTTACACAAATGACAATGATGCGAAGTTTATTGCAGTATTCCATAAGATCCGGAGTGATCTGATCAAGGAAGCAGTGGAAAAGCATGGCGGTCGTGTAGATGATAATCTTACAAAGAAGACTAACTTCTTGATTGTACCATCGGGATTCAAAGATCAACATTCTGCAACATCAGATAAAGCCAGAAAATATGGTTGTCCAATCATCGAAATCGATGAGGTAGAAAAATACCTGGATGATAACTATAATATGAACTAAGTAAACGAAAGAGTTACGATTATAGAGTCGTAACTCTTTCTCATTTTTTATGAAGAGGAGGAAAAATAAAATGAGAAACTCAGATGATGAGAAAGAACTTCGTACACAAAAAGAAAATGAAGAGATTCGTAAGCAAAGAGAAGACAGTGATCAATCAATGCTTGATGCTTCTCTTTATGGTATGATTGGTACTACAATGATTCAGTAAAGGAGGAGTTATAAAATGGTAAAAGATCCAAATCTATTAGTATTTTTTGATGTGGATTACACATTATTCGCAAATATGTTTAATGTGAATGGAGAGATGTTATCCGCAGTACCATCAGGTACAAAAGGCAAGATTGAATCAGCATATGATGACTTTACAAAGTATTTGCTTTACACAAATGATCCGTATAAATATGTACATCCATTAAAGTCAGTACAAAGTTTCGTTCATGGGTTGAAAAGGAGAGATGATATACAGATTTATGCAATATCAGCGGCAAGTTCTTCTTTTGACTTTCAATTCAAAGACAAGTTAATCAAAAAGCATTATCCAGATATTGATGAATTGATCACGGTCCCAAGTCGAGATATGAAAATTACTGTTATGAAATGTCTGGCTGAAAAGAATGCACTTGCAGATAATTGCATTTACTTCTTTGATGATGACTTACAGACAGTCATGCAGGCACTTCATAATGGAATTTGTGCATATACAACAACAAACCTTCTGTGGTTTTTGCATGATTTTCTGGATGATTATACCACAGTTACACTTGACAAGTTTGTGGAGTATTTTGAAACAACTCCTGGGAAAATGGGTGTGATCAATGAAGAGAACGAATCTAAGAAATATGATGTAATCGATCATTCTATATATGATGGTCTTATTCGTCGATCGTTATAGATGTAACGTGAAAATAATTAAAAGAGGTTGAAAGAAATGAAGAAGTATAGAAAATACATAATCCAGATGTCAGTTTATATCGTGGCAATCATCATTGCAATTACTGCAGCAATCGTTATTCCAAAACAAATGAAATTGCATGTAAATAAGAATTTAGAACCTACAATTGCAAATATCAAAAGTGAGATCCAATCACCTGGTTCAGATCTCGATAGATGCAAAGAACAAATCAATGAACTTTATGGATATGCTGACGAAGATTCAATTTCGGATGTACTTACTGTGTACCAAGAAGAAACCAATTATCGACAGATCAAAGAATGGATCAGTGGGAAAGAGAGTTGGAATAATGGTAGAGTATTGGTTGGATTATGTAAGTATCCAACCTATAAAGACAGTTATGAATTACTTACAAAGGTCTTTGCTAAGACAAAGAAGACGAAAGGATTGAGTAATATTGATCCTTACAAAATTATTTATGATGCTGCAGAAACCCATTACAACAATGCAAACTATGTAGATGCTGTAGCACTATATTCTATCCTTGGAAATTACAGGGATACAAGGAATAAACTTAATAAATCCTTACAGGAAATATCAAATTCCAAAAATACAAATGAAAGCTGAGGTGTAAACCAATGAGTTTACAAAACCAAAAAATCGCGATTAATATTGCTATTGCATTTACCGCGGATTGGATGAACGGAATTCTTGAGACAGATCCAAAGACACTCGCATTTATCAGCGAGAAAATCCAGAAATTAATGACAAGAGAATTTAAATATAACAAATCCAAAGTAGTATATCATTTGATGCGATTAAATCACGATGTATCAAATTCCTTACAGACACTAGACCTATGTGATCATCTCGTTATTGTGGATGATGAGTATAAAAAGTTTGGAATCATTGATAACCCACTCATGAATATCAATTGTCATGAACATGATCTATGTTTCTTATTCGTTGCATATGCACGAGCAAATAATATCACTGTATACAACTTGTGCAAGAAACAAGATGAAAAATGTGATATGATATTAGATCCAGTATGTCCTGCATTAAAAGAAAAAGTTGGCGACGACACATTCTGTACGTTTTATAACAGGTCTGTAATGAATGTGTATGTATGCTTATTTTGTTATGCATCATCACATCGATTACCGATTTATACAGATAAGATAGAAAATATCATCCAGTTTCAACAACTTGCACAATGGACTGGTTTACCAGCGGTTATTTTCCATAAATCAAAACCTGATGTGTCAGTAGAAACGAAACCTACGAAATGGAAACTTGATACTATCACACTTGGTGAGGTATCAGGGTTTCATATAGATCATCCAGAAAAAATCTGTGGATGTGAAACAAAAGATATCTTTGAAATTCCAGCAATCTTTGGATCAACAGTTTCTGTAGAAGCATATATAATGTCGACAGATTCCAATTGCTTTCATGCTAGATTATATTTAAAGGAGGATTAAAAATGAATGAAAAGACATATGCTTTATTAGTAGATAATTTTGATGTTACAAATCTAGACAATAATTCTGGATTAATGAAAGACCTTTTTGAGGTCATTGATATATTCAATTTATGTGGAATTGATCTGGTCATTGCCTCTAAAGTATCAATGACTGGTGATACATGTCCATATAGATGGTGGTATTATGATGGAAAACACTGGACGGAGATGATATGTGATAATATGAATGTCTCTATGCTATATCCAATCGTTGATAGCGTAATTATTGATAAGCATTATCATGATATTGATATGGATAGAGATGATTGGTATAAATCTATTAAACGCATTGTAGTTGAAAAATACAACTACGGTAGAACTGTGACTAATATGATAAAATTAGAGGATTATACATTTCCTGTTGTAGAAGATTTCTGCAAGTACAACGATGGATATATAATAAGTAATCCGAATAAATCACCAGTTCTGGATCATCTGATATTAACGGATGATAATCAATATGGGATGCTCGGTGCATTAATCACCGATCTCCAGAGATCTATTAAACTCGCAAATCTTAGTGCATATAAGCATAGTAGTGATACACGTGTGGTTGATCTTATTATAAAAAATAATCATAAACCGATAATATTGATCAGAGACTACCAGTTTTCTGATCCTAAATTCATGAAGCTTTTATATTACTATATTCAAAAAAGCTCAGAGTATGAATATACGATTGGATTAATTACTGCAGAAAAAATCTCATGGAATAGCAATGATATAATGATTGATACAATAAAAATTGATGATCACATGGGTGATGGTCACCCTAGACTTTCTGGTCATGAATTTGACATAACATCATCAATGTACTCAGATCGAATTATATATTACACAAGTGATGATGTGTATCTTAATGAGCTGGTGAAACGTAAAGTAAAAATATCAAGTTGCTCAAGTAAATTATACGAGTTTATAAAGAATTTTAGACGTGTATACTCCACTAAGACTAAGGCGAAAATAGAGGACAAGGGGGATGAAGAATAATATGGATACATCAGTAATATGTGACAGATATATTGGACGAACCTTGAAAAAAAAGCTATGGGATCTATTACACATGGACTCCGAAGTCAGATAAGCAGTTCATCCCAATTACCAGATTATTTGAAAAATGCGGTTGCACTGTTTACTTTATCACGGATCATCATCCATCATATGATTACAGAATATTTAGATATAACTTAGAGGATGATAGGATCGAAAGTGATTACCCAGGCTCAAACTTTAAAGCAATTGCATCATTGATTGATAAGTTGATCGTGCTGGATCCTAAGAATGCAGATCCTGAAATTTGTTATCCAACATCTGAATTACCAGATGCCATAACAGAATACTATATGAATGGTATTATATACAGTTTTCAGTCAAAGGTTATCATGTTGCCAAATGCTTGTGCAGATACAGTATTTTCAACGGGATATACCAACAGGAAATCACCAGTCCTTGTACATGCTAACAATATGCAGTCTGCATTGTATGAAATGGTAGATCTGATAAAGACCAAAAGATGGCGCTCACATGATAAAGGTGATGTTGACCTTATACTCATGCGAAAAGAAGATGTTGATGCAAATGTCATCAGTTATATTCGGCTTGTACGTGCTTCATACAAGGGAAATATTCTGATCGGGTATTGCTGTAAAGACAATCAATTTGATGATGATGGTGTTGGTGATGGTACAGTAAATGATCCATATTATTTACCATGTGTCATAAAAGATATTAATGGAGAAGCATATACACTACGGGTAGAATCACATGGATCTGCACTCATTGGAGTAACGGGTAAGCTTAGAGATGAATACGATTTTAGACACGTCTATATCTATGATATGAGATTATCAAATAGTAAGTTTATCATGAAATATGAATGTACTGGAGCAATCTGGACAGATATGCTCTTTAAAATGTAAAACAAAGGGGAGACGAATGAGTGATAGTATGTATATAAGAAACCCGTTCCGTGATACAGGTAATGTGTCTGCAGAACGTGCATGGGATATTTTATACGAAAGATACCAGTCACAATATGACAATAAAAAGAAGGAAGTTCATGCAATTTATGGACTTCCTTCTATTCAAGATGGTTACCGGTATGTAAAAATGAAAGAAGATTTTGATAAGAAAACAAAACAACTGGAAAACTTACTATTACCTATTGATATTAAAATTCAACTTCATCAAATATACCGGGATGAATTTTATAAAGAAATAAATAAATTAAGTTTAAGAAAGGATGATGAATAATATGTTTAAAAAGCATTTGAAAGAGAAACGCACCAATAAGAATTTTCAAAAGATGATTGATGAAACTGACAATAAGACCTTGGATTCTTTACTTGGAATGGTGATCGGGAAACGATTGGGAGATTGCCAGGACGATTCAAACACCAAAAACATCAGTGAAGAAGAATTATCTGATAAATCATTTATTGGATACTTTGAGAATATGAATCATATGTATCATATGTATAAGCATGCTAGAGAACAGATGAACAATCTTACTGGAACATACGGGACCAGTCTGATTCCAGAGCATCATTGTACCCAGGTAAATAGAATCAATGATCTTGTCAATATCATCACATATGATGAGTGTTTCCCAGTGGAGTTAACCGGAAAAGATATTAGACTTGCATTAGCAAATGTCAGTGAAAGACCTGATGGATTTACACCAGAAGTGTATGAGATGTTAAAGAAATTTGAAGAGACATACTTCACAGGAACCCGCAATATAAACAATGCAGTGTATTATGCAGTATATCAGAAGACATCACATGATGAAGATCAACATACTGTGTTAATTCCAAAGAAGCTTCCAAAATTGTGTAAGGGAACCTGCAAATTATTCCGAACCTCTGGAGATGCAGACAATTACCTAATGATTCAACCGGAAGAAAATCAGATGCTTGGTGCAGACTTGTTACGGAAAATGTATAGACAGTTCAACTTCCTCGTAGATCTTCGTCCATCTGATGCTGTGAATCTCGATGGTATGCCAACTGGATATGCTTATTATCTACAGGCATGGATTAATGCATTCAATGAGTATGTATTAAATCCAAGCTACACAATTCTTGTAGATGCATTTTACCGGATGAATATAGAGATTACAAGTGAGAATACAATTCCGAAGATCACAATCGCTGAAGTAGATGATGAAATCTCATAAATTAGATTTCACATATTTATGCTTATATATTATTTATGCAATAAGTGAGAGAGAAGATCCATGAAATCTTCTCTCTCCACCTACTCAAAGGAAGCACAAAATAAAATAACATAACCGGTGTGTGATACATGCTCATTTTACGAAGTGATCATATATCACCCACTGATTAATAAACAGTTATTTTGTTTAGGAATTACTTCAGACAACACATACCAAAAGAAAAAATCCAAAATACACGTTACGAATGATTGTTTACGAATGAAATGATCAATCCGTGTGTATTTCTAAAATCCATCAATGGGTGAATTTTAGAGCCACCCTTCGGGGTGGCTTGGATTTTTTTTCTTTTTTTATTATGATTTATACCTATTTTTTTATCCACATGTCATTAATAAAATGATTTAAGGAGGAATTATAATGAGTAAATTAAAGGACTCGTTAATAGAATCAAATGGAGATTTATTTGAATCTAATACGATGATCGATTCGTATAAGACAGGAATTGCCCCACTTGATTATTATCTCGGATACATGTTAAATGTGTATGATAATGACGATAATATCGTCGATTCATACCCATGTCTCGGGTTCAATGGTGGATGTAACATCTTAACCATTGGAAAATCTTCCACTGCAAAAACATCTGTTGACTTATTCTTAGCAGCAATGATTGTAAGACCATATGAAAATGGTATTATCATTCATTACGATTTGGAACAGGCAATGAACCTTACGCGTGCAAAGAATATGACACACTTCACAATCAAAGAAATGAAAGAGAAGTATGTATTAAGACAGATGAATACAACGATCGAAGATATCAAAAAGATGATCATGGAAATTTACAAAGAGAAAACTTCTTCTCCAAAGGACTATATGTATACTTCGGATAAGAAGGATGAATTTGGAAATCCGATCACAATGTTCCAGCCAACGGTCATTATCATTGACTCCATTCCTTCACTGTCTACAAAATTAAGTGAGACAGATAAAAAGGATTGGGCAAAACTGGAAGAGATTACATCTCAGACAGATCGAATGAGGATGACTGGAGAAGTTGGAAGATTCTATACAGATATCTTACCATATCTGCGTGCAGCAAATATCATTGTAATGTCAATTAACCACATCAAGGTTAATCCTCAGATGGGCATCATTAAGAGTGCAGCAGAGTTACTTTACCTTAAGCAAGATGAGGCACTCCCAGGAGGAAAAACACCGGTGTATCTGTCTCATTATATGTTAAAGCATGTAGCAATGGGTGGTACTGGTAAATTGACATTAGAGGATGATGGTATTGATGGATTTATGATTCGGATTGAGATTATCAAATCAAGATCTAATCAGGCGGGTCAGGCTGTAACAATTGTTTATGATAAGGTCAAAGGTGTTTCACCAATTCGTACCTGTATTCAGTTCGCAAAGGATAATGGACTGATTGGTGGCAACAAAGCATCTATGTACTTTATCAATAACAAGGACAGTAAGTTCAAGTTACGGACTGTAGAAGAGTGCTTCAATGAAAACAAAGAGTTGTACAAGATCATGTATGAACATATCGTTCCATTATTATCTACAAGATTATCTCAGGTAAAATCCGGAGAACTTGCAATGGATGAAGAGATCATGGACTACTAAAAGGAGCACATATGAAGTATATCGTTGTAATAATGATTTTATTGATCGTTGTGGTATGGTTTCCGTATGTAATGTTATTAATAGGTGTAATATCTTCACTTATCATTAGTACACTTACGACAATGGTAGTCGGATTTATCACAATAGCAAATAAGATCATTGATAGAATTAAAGGTGTGATCAAGAGACTTATAAAATAGAGGTTATATGAAAAAGTGGTTAATAAGGGCAATTAATATTGCAAAAGAAGAATACAGAATTGCCAGAAGATCCGTGATATTAAAGAAGGATGATATTATTGCATTTATCATTGCAGCAATTGTAATGGTTGCAGGTGCATGCATACTTGGAATATTTATTATGAATATGATATTACGATTTGTCAGACTTTTCTGGTAAATAAAAAAAAAGATAAGGAGAGATGATATAATAGTCATCTCTCCTTTTTTACCCACATGTAAAATCCATACAATTGTGAATTACTTATGCATACAGATCTGATACACCAAAGAATGCTGCAAGATCTGCGTCATCTGCAGAATCCATATAACTTGGAGCGGCATTCTGTGTTGCTGTAACGTCAACCTGATCATTTTTTTCCTATAATGATACCGTTTACTTTTGCTTCTCTGGCAACTTCTTTTCCAGCACTCTTTCAAGCCTTTGCATCTTTATGAGCCTGTACTTTTCCAGAAAGGCTAGATCTGATTGCACATACTTTTGAGGATGCAGCTTCTTTAATAGCATGCATCTCATCACTAACAACCATACCCATGCAACGAAGACGTTCCTGTGCTAATTCTTTTTTGGATAAATCAGCATGATGGTCACGTGCATTAATTGCATCATCATATGCTTTACCAGATTTCTCCATAATCTTTTTAGCGATCTTTCTATCTGTTTTTGCACTTCTTAATTCAGCAGATTGCTTATTTGATAATTTACTATAAAATGCATACTTGCATTGAATCTGATGAACCTTGTTGAGGGCATCCTGAGCTTCCTTAACAGAGGTCTCGTATTTTTTGTATGTATCATCAACCTCCTTATTGAGATTGTCAATGATCTTCTGCTGTTCTTCCTTATACTTTGGAACCAGCACTTTTCCGCATAATACACCAAGACCAACAGTCACTGCAGCACCAACACCGAAGCCGATTTTCTTCTTTGTGTTGTATTCAGCCATGATTTTATCCAGTTCATCCATTGATTTGGCATTTTTGATCTTCTCTTTATACTTCTTTGAAAAAGTGCCAATCTTTTTAGTATCTAAAACCTCTACCTTTTTTGCTGCAAGGGTCTTATCATTTTTCATAGCTTCATCAGCTTTTGACTTTAATGAACTGGATGTGATCTTACTGAAAAGATCTGTGAAGAACTTCTGAATTTTTTCAACAAGAGATCTGATCTTGTTTACAATGGTAGAACCAATGCTGGTGTCACCATCTTCACAGAAAAAATCAATATAACTGCTGTCACCAAACAGTTCAATTTCATTCATAGATTCCAGATATGCGATGTCTGCTTCTCTGGAGCTTACTAATAAATTATTCATCTTTATTTCTCCTTTATTACAAACCCTCGCAGTTAGTTTTTGGAGGGTTTAATTATTTTCTTCTTTGTTTTTGGTTAACTTTTTAGCAGCAAGGATGAGCTTTGCATCCTCTTCGCTGATATTGTGCCAGGTATCTTTCACAAAGTCTGTAAGAGCAGTGAATTTTGAAGAAGCACAGTCTTTTGCTGCGTGCATCTCATCACTGATTACCATACCCATTACATGGAGTCTCTTCTTTGCAAGATCCATCTTGCCCATGGTTTTATCATTCTCATTTCCATGGTAAATTCGAGCTGATTTCTCATAAGAAGCTTTTGCAGCCTGAACTTTTTCATTTTTAGATGCAAGATCACTGCCGTACGCTTTCGCATACTTATCAAAGATAGAATCTGACTCTTTCTTTGCAGTTTCCATCTCCTGCCTAAGAGATTCTACATACTTTACATTCTCTTCTTTATACTTTGGAACAAGAACCTTTGTACATAAAACACCGGCTGCTACAGAAACCGTAGCACCAACACCAAAACCAATCTTCTTTTTCTTGTTATATTCAGCAACAATTCGATCAAGCTCTTCTACGGATTTTGCATTTTTAATTCTTTCTTTATACTTCTTTGAGAATCCAGCAATCTTCTTCTGATCAAGGACCTGAACTTTCTTTGCAGCAAGAGCTTTGTTTTTCTGGATGGCTTCTGCTTTACTCTTTAAAGAATTTGATCTTATTCGATCAAAAAGATCCGTAAAGAACTTCTGGATCTTCTCCGCAAGTGCCTGTATCTTTTCTACGATAACGGTTCCGAGGCTCTTCTGATCACCCCCCCCGCTTC
>OIWV01000380.1_pt1 | contig 43092 bp, 56 predicted proteins | sample 1587751 | NCBI WGS metagenome assembly OIWV01 (sample SAMEA3888913, study PRJEB22519) | human gut metagenome | biome: human gut; feature: human-associated habitat; material: faeces | place: Denmark | collected 2010
TTCGTAACCAATTAAAACTTGATATAAAAATCTGCTTGGTGAAGAATGGTTATCCACCACAGTATAGTCCGGAAGTATTCAACAAAGTTATGGAACAGGTGGAGAATTTTGAGGAGTATTCTGTAACAGACGATATTGGAAATGAAGCAACTAATTCTGCAAAAATTTATCAATATAAGGCCGAATATAATGTGCTCAAAGTTGCGGAAGATTCGGCAAATTATGGAAAAAACAAATGAAGTATTCATTAAATTGGATTTCTAGGAGAAATTAAATTGGATTATATAGATATTATTGAAAAGAGCATATATAATATTGATTCAAAAATCTGTGGAATAATTGATGACTATACAGTATTGCAAGATTCTCAAAAGGTTGCAGACTATGCAATTCAATTTCTTCGCACTTATTTAGAACATATTGCAGCGCGTATATATGCTCACGAAAATCCTGATAAGCAAGTACCAATTAGAGGAAAAGATAAATGGTATACTCAATATATGAAATCTCTTAAAGAAAATAATGAGTATAGATATATATGGAATCTCCATCATTCACTTCAGATTACAACATCTCATTATGTTCCTACGGAGGATGGCGCTATCCGTTTAATGGATGTTTATTTACCTCAATTATATCAATTAAGAGATCAAATGCGAGAGAAGTTTGGGTTACTTCTGATGAGTAATCTTGAAGGGTATCCACAAGAGAAGAAGTCCGAATTAAATCCTTATTATGAAAAAATATATAATGCATTAAAAGGTATTCATTTGGAAGATGGCACAAAACATACTAACGACAGATATTACATTGCAAGGAAAAAATACCGAACGGTAAATAAAAAAGGGTTTTTTGAATATACATTATCATATGCGCAGGAAGAAATAACTAAATTTGATAGATTTGTTGCATATTCATTTAATGATATTCCGGATAACTATTCTATTCAATGTGATTTTGCTCAGACATATGTAGATTTTAACGGAATAGATATTGACATAAAGTGCCTCACAACTTGGAATATTTCTATACGTCCATGCGAATTGGAAAAGCTAGCTGCAATTTGTGGATATGCTGTAAACGTAAGATCTGATAATTTGTATTACAACGCATTGATGAAATTTCTCAGTAGAACTGGAATGAATCTGCTGGATATTCTTTTAACAGAAGATGAGGAATATGAGCTTTGTATTCAGCAAGTAGAACTGAGTAAGAAATCTGAGTTGAAAGAAACTTTTGATAAAATAAGAAATCTTATTATTAGCGAAAAACCCGGTAGTAATATTTTAAGATACATCACCGCTTATTTGAAGAATGATGTAATTAGGAATCAGTTGGCGGATCGTTCAAATAATCGTCTATCGTATTTATATTTGAAGAATGAAGCAATACCCTTTGATGAAATGCCATATGCTTCAAGTTTATGTGGACATAATTTACTAAAATCAAGATTGAACAAATGCTTAGATATATATGATTGCGAGCATCAATATGTGTCGGCAATGGTGAACAGAGAAGCTTATGATAGTAATACATTATATGTAACTGTGGATGATGAACAGGTTGATTATTATCGATATGAGGTTGAGAAATTTAATCAAAATTTGTATAATAGTAAGAAACAGCAACTTAGAAAAATTGACACTTTTGCAAACCATTTGTATGTTAAGAATTATTATGAGCTAACAAAATCTGTTATAGAAAAGTTACAGCAATATACTTCAGAAGGTGTTGATGGCTATTCTGAAATGCTTACATCTAAAGCAGAATTCATGAATGTAATTGATGATGTTGAAAAGAAAAAAATATTACAAAATATTTTTATGAATTCTAGATTAGGAATGGTTTATGGTGCAGCAGGGACAGGTAAAACAAAAGTAGCAGAGTATATTGCGAAATTATTCGAAGATAAGAATATTCTTTTGCTTGCTAACACAAATGCTGCGAAAAATAACTTGGATAGAAGAATAAATGCTTCTTGTGATTGCTATACAATATATGACTATTTGAAAAATGGATATAGTTGGAAAAAGTATGATCTAGTTATTTTAGACGAGTGTAGTACTGTGTGTAATGAAGATGTTTTACATCTATTTAAAAAGTGTGATACGGAAGCATATTTACTGCTTGGAGATATATACCAAATAGAAGCAATAAAGTTTGGAAATTGGTTTAATTTTGCAAGATATTTTGTTGATAAAAAATCTGTTTATGAACTATCAACTCCGTACAGGGCAAAGGATAAAACAATTCTGCTTGATATGTGGACTTGCGTGAGGAAATTTGATGAAAATATGTTTGAAAAACTACAAGCAAATGGATTTATATCAACTTTAAATGATTCCATTTTTGAAAAAGATGATGAGGAAATCATTTTATGTTTAGGATATGATGGATTGTATGGTGTTAATAACATCAATAGATATATGCAGAAAATCAACCCATCTAAGCCGATTGAGTGGGGAAATTGGACATATAAGGTTGGAGATAAAGTTTTGTTCAACGAGAATAGAAGATTTGGCAACGTCTTGTACAATAATTTGAAAGGTCGCATACTATCAATTGATAAAAAAAAGGATGAAATAATATTTCAAGTACTGGTTGATAAAGTCATTGGTAAACGAGAGGCTCTTTTTTCAGATATTAAACTTATTGATTGCGAATGGGAGGGAAAATCTATTGTTGAGTTTGTAGTAAAAAAAAGAGTCGAACGGGATTCAGATGCTGATTATTCTCAAGAAGTTGTACCATTTCAAATTGCTTATGCAGTTTCCATACATAAAGCTCAGGGACTGGAATATGATTCTGTGAAGGTAGTAATTACAGAGGACATTGACGAAAGAATATCACATAATATTTTCTATACTGCAATAACAAGAACAACAGATAGACTTAAAATATATATGAGCAAAGAAACGCAGAGTAAACTTGAAAAAAAATTTGTAAAAAATAATGTTGGACTACAACAAGCACAATTATTTGCCGGACATTCAGGATTAAAAATGAAGAATAAATTGTCCTCATAAGAGTGATACAATCATTAGTGGAAGAAATTACAAAAAACGAAAGCAGGCAAGTGTATGGATTTTTGGAATAATATTTTAGATGAAAATATTGAAAACGCTTCATTAAAATGGTTTATTCAATCGGATGCAATAACTCAATCAGATTATGATACATATCAAAAAATCAGGAAAAGAAGGGATGACATAACCCATGAATTGTTAAAAAATCTTAATGAGGGTTTTAAGGAATCGGATGTAAAACTTTTTTCCGATTTATTATCAATTTATTCAAAACTGGATAAATGGTGGATTAATGAAATTGAAATTCCTATTTCTGGGGAAGATGTTCCAGAAGACTATGATAGAGAAAGTGTATGTGGTGGACAAGCCGTAGAGTTGTCCATTATTAATTCTATTATCTTAGCTAATAAAGGCAATGAATATAAAGATTTATTAAAGACTATATCAGAAATGAATAATCCAAAATTAAATGAGGAAGGAAAATGTTGCGAAGAAGGGAAAAGCTTATGAAGAAGGAGAAAACACCTCAAAGTTACAGAGGAAATTTCTGTATTATTGTAGATTCGTGTTTGGTTCCATGAATACAAGGGGGAATATATATGAATAAATTTAAATCATTTTGTCTAAATCATAAACTAAAAATCATCTTATACGGCAACTTATTAATAGTTGCGCTTATCATCTCGAATATATTGTTAAATAGTACATACGAATTTGTTATTTCGGAATATGAGAAAGATCCAACCTGTATCCAGACATGTGAAGATGGTATTACTACATTAAAGAAAATGAAGTATTATAAAAATTCATCCAATTATATTCTTCAGATGAAACGCTCAATTGTACAAAATTATTGTGATCTACATAGCTTTGAAGAGGCAGAAAATTATCTGAATCGGAATTATCAGGATGGTATGTCAGATATGTATGGAAAAATTGAAGGATGGAAAGCCGATTATGAAGAACAAAAACGCTTAAATGAGATGGAAACACTTGAAGGTCGAACCAAACGCGTACAAAAAATGTATGAAACAATGGGGTTTGGTGGCGAACAATTTATAGGTGATATCCCGGATCACTTAGTGTTAAATATCGAATATGGTGATCTAGATGGAATTGGTTATATACTTCCCGTTTGGAATCGAAATAATGAATATTTTGATATGTTAAAGAGCGTAATGCTTTTTGCCGATGGAGATGCAAATATTCCTGATTCCACTTATTTTGTGTATGATTGGCACATATCAAATGATAATAATATATCCATTGGTGATTATGAAAACTACTTGCAAAGCGAATATAAAATAGATATAGACGTGGATAGTGTAGATGTTATTGAATACGTCGTAAAAAAGCAATTAATGAATTCTACTGTATCAACAACTCAAAGGATACTAGTATTTTCTATGAATGGAAAGTATTTTTTAGGAGGCATTTATTATGGAATGGGAGAAAATACTTTGGAAGGATTAGTATCTGTTAGTGATGATTATCATGGGAAATTATCTGATGAATATTAGTGTCCAATACTATTATTTAAAGTTACCATAAAGGAGAATGTATGGGGGAGATAGAAGGTACAAATTACAAATTTAAATTCAAAGAAATTGAAAATATCTGGTATATTTTTTTCTGTTTATCAGAAGCATCATTTTCTTCGGTAGATGTGTCATATGGGAAGAGAGGAACATATATGTTATCAGGAGAAACAATGATGTCAATTTGTAGTACTCTTGAGACGATTGATTTTTGTTGCAACAAAAATGCTTATTCTGATGCATATACTTTGATACGCAAAGTTAGGGATGATTTAATGCAGTATCTGTTTGTGCTGAATGTTATTCAGCACAAACATGGTTTAACAGATAAAGAGGCAAAAGAGTTTGCTATAAATCCAGAATCGATATTGAAGATGATAGAGTTGGATTGGTCTATATTAGTTTCAGGTGGCAGAAAAACAGATGCGGAACTAGCTATGGAAAAGTGGATTTATAATGTGTTGGAAAAATCGGAGAATAATAAGGATAGAAGACAATTTTTTGATACATCAAAATATAAAGCTTATCTCATAAGTAATAATGAAAAGATCAAATATATTTTTGATGAATTTTTAACAGATAAATGGTCAGAAGAAGATAGAAAGCTAAATAATTATGTACATGCGAATGGTATTAGATATGTAATGGATAATTATATATATCAAAAGAAGAAGGAATATAAAGATCAAGATCTAATAGGGTCACTTCAAAATATTGTAGATATATTTTTGAGTTTGTTGTCAGTTATAGATAGTATAAAATTCCATTCCTCAGATTATCGCGATGCATTGGAAATGGATATGAAACCACTGGAGGGAAGCCAATATTGGGTATGTCCGATAATTGTTGAATATATGAACGATAGGTTTGATAAGAAGTTGTTACAGTATATTCAGGATAATGAAGGAAATGGAATGAAGTTTCTGGCTGAATATTATGATAGTTAATAAAGAAGATAACAATTTAAAGATGCCGAAACGAAAGAATTACTTGAGGCGAATAATGTAACACAATTAGAAATATAAGAAAAATATTAGAGGATACCATCATGCACACCTTTACCATCGGCGCCATCGTGCGCCATTTCAAAAGAGAATACATCACAGACCCGCAATCAGCCGAATATCTCTACAAGATATTAGCATTTGCATCGCACACGGAGACAGGAGAGAAGCTTGTGATTTATCAGGCACTTTATCCACCATACAAGACATGCGCACGGCCATATGACATGTTTATCAGTGAGGTGGATCATGTGAAATACCCGGATATCAAGCAGCGGTACCGATTCGAAGTTATCAATACTGAACAATTTCCAGTATAAGAAATAATAAGAAAAGACACCCCAAAGAGAAGCGAATATTTGATGCTGAAAATCCGTATTGGGCAGACTTTTTCAAGGACAGAGCAGAAGAATAGGAGTCCCACCATGAAACTTTTCCACAAAAAATCACACACCACCTACAACCAAGCTACGAAGACTCCGGTCATCAAATGCAGCATCTGCACCGGTGAGCAGGTTGCCGGATTTCAGGATAACGTAACAAAAGCATTTGAAGATATCATGTTGATACAAAATGCTGCAGATCTGGCACATTTCCGGGAAATGTATGGTATAATCGGAGATATCAGAAAGATTTATTAATCAGCCTTTTATTTATACTGAAGCACGATAAATTCACGAAAGAGGTTCCGATTATGTCATATATAACTACTTACACTGGAAAACATTTTGATCCGGTCAATCCGGATGCATCCCTTCTTTGCATCGAAGATATCGCACATGCATTGTCGCTTCTGTGCCGCGGAAATGGACACGTACAGACTTTTTTCTCGGTCGGACAGCATTGCATTGCCTGTGCGAAGGAAGCGCAGGCACGCGGACTGTCAGCACGTCTGGTTCTGGCATGTCTGCTACATGATGCAAGTGAATGTTACATGTCTGATGTTCCACGTCCGTTTAAGCAGGCCTTGCCGGAATATAACCGGCTCGAAGATCGATTGCTCGATATGATATATACACAGTTCCTTGGGAGTCCATTAAACGCCGAGGAACAGCATGTTTTAAAAGAAATCGATAATGCAATGTTATGGTATGACCTAACATTTTTACTTCATGAGAAGCAAGCTTCTCCAAAACTGCAGATCCATATACAACCTGATTATACAGTACGACCATTTTCCGACATAGAAGAGGAGTATTTACAGATCTATCGGACTTTCGCCCCTGAAATTCATTAATGCGTTATATAGGAAACAAACTCCTGGTAAATTGCAAGAGCCGCCTATCACATTTGGATAAGCGGCTCTTGTAGGTTATTCTTTACCATTTTTTCTTTCGGTTGATATCGTAGATACCCCAGTTACACTCAGATGCAGCCGGAGAGGACGGATCCTTCCAGAGCTCATCGAATGCTTCAAATACAAAGCCAACGATTTCTTCGGATTTCAGATAGTCCGCAACTTCCTCTAAATAGCGCTTCTGATTTGCAACAGACGCATAATCGGCATGATCATCATGCGCCGTCCTTGTTGCCCAGCCAAGCTCCGTAAAGCAGATCTGCTTATCCGGATAGATTGCACATGCAGACTCGAAGCTTTCCTTTGTTTCCGCAAATGCATCCTCAATTGCAACATCCATATGGTATGGGTAGGTATGAATACCGATGATGTCGACCGCATTGGCGATTGCATCCAGATTCTTGGCTCATACATACGGATATAACCATAGCCGTCCGCTACAAGCAGATGCAGATCTTCGGAGATCTGTTCTTTCGATGGCATTTCTCCGGTCGGACATTGACCTTCCCGGTAACCGGAATAACAGATTGCTTTTTTGTACGGTAATTTCTTCTCAAATGTTTTTCCCATGTTTGATTCTCCTTTGTTTGATTGTATATAGTTTCTTTGTTATCCTGATTAAACACAAGTATCTTAACATACATTTTCCCGGAAAGAATATCATAGTTTTGTGGTTATTTGCGAATAAATGGAACTGTTTTTTACATTTGAAATAAATGGCACATTCCCACGACAAATAATAAATCTACAGGTGGAATAGCAGAAGTCCCTCCATATGTTTGCTTGTAAATTTATTCGCAAAACTCAGGAGAGTTTTACGAGTAAATTTGTTAAAATCTTAGTTGTAAAACTTGCAGTTTTGCGAATCAATTTTCTAGCTCGGTGTAGAGATACATCGGGCGTTTTTTTTTTCGCGTCCCTTGTATCCCCTTATCCCTGCTAACCAAAGTGCATGCGGCTATCTAATCAATAGCCGCAGAATCTCAAGGTGTGTAGGAGACTAGGAAAGGAGATTGCATATTGGTTAGTTTTTTTGAGATTGAAATGCTTGGGAATTTGTCAGATCAGTATTCGCGCATGGCGAAGAAAGCACCGAAGAAGATGCAGGAGAACATTCAGATTATAGCGGAATCTTTGTTGCATGTAAAGCAAGTGCTGATTGATGAGGGTTTGGTATCAGAAAGTGAGGGATAATGTGTCAATAGCTGAAAGTTTACATGTTGCTTTAGTTTGTTTGAATGTTCGTCGAAAATCTTTATCTGATGAGATGTCCGAACTGTATTCTGTGCAGGAATACTATTTCAATGATAATTGTATGAATGAGTTTTATGAGCAGAAAGCGAAGATTGAGGAATCTCTTTCAAAAGTAAATGTTTCTATTGATGTGATCGGAGGTTTGCTTGGTATCAGTTTGGAACATTAAAGAAATTGAGTTGTCTGACGGCATGAGAACGAGCATAGATAGTTATTTCCGTGCAAGAAGTGAGTTGGAAAGGCAATATGCTTGTGTCGGTCTTATGCAACATATTAAAAAGTATCTTGTTGGTTTAGAGAATGAAGAAAAGGAGAGTTTGAAAAATGGCAGATGTTAAGAATTTGAAGGGTTTGTTAAAGACTGAAAATATCATGTGCGTACAGATAGACAAGCGTGAGATTGGAGAGGCAGGAGATTATTATTATAATGTCGCATTTACGACTGGAAAAGATATTATGCTTCTTACTGCTGGAAAGGTTGCTGATAAATTGGAGCTTTTCAAGCGGTATGACTTAGGTTTGGACTTTATCGACAAAAAGCTGAAAATCGTTGATTTTCGCAATGTCGGTTAAGAATAAAATACGGAGGTGGATGTTATGATGTCTGTGATGATGCAGGCGGCAACGGAGACAGCCGGGAAAGGAGCTACTATGACAAGTGAAGGTATTTCATCAGCTCTTGAGATGATTAAGAGTATTGTGTCGTGGGTTGTGTCCTTTGTGGCAGACAATGCGGTGCTCATGGTATTCTTTGTGGCAGGACTTATCCCTGTGGGTATTATGGTGTTCCGCAAGCTTAAGAACGCTGTTCGCTAGGACGGAAAGACGAATGTGGCAGGTGGTCGGATGATCACTTGCCATTTTTCAATTAAGGAAAGGAGATTATATGAGAAAGTCGAAAAAGACAATTATATATATGTTTGTAGCTTTGTTTGTTGCTGCGTCGACAGTGTTAGTTGACTTTAATACATCTTATGCTCAATCGTCGTATAGTGATGTACCAGACGCTGATTGGAAATATTTTGTTGCTGGTAATACGGCTAACACAGCACTTAATAAGGGAGAGCGTGACACGCCTAGTAAACCTCTTCCAGATGGACGACCAACCGACTATGTGAGTATTACAAATTGTCAATATGTAGAGAATCTTGCATACTACGATGTTAAGAGTGATTATAGCGTTGGCGAAAATGTTACTTTGTCGAGTGATTCAGAAATAGTGCTTGTACTTAACTATGTAAATGCTATATCGGGGTATCAAGCTGGCACTTTAAATTTGTTTGCTCTTAGTAAATCTCGTATGTACTATGCTAAAAAGGGTAATTGGTACTGGCAAGGAGCTTGGCAAGATTACGGTAGCACTGGAAAGATTGATTTTACAACAAATAAATATGATGATTCTGATTATCTGTATTTAAGTATTTTAAATGCTTGGACTACATCGTCTTCGGAAGCCTTGGAGTATGCTTTCATGACTGGAAAAATGAAGGTTTTTAGTACTGCGGATGATGCTATGAATTATCTTGAAACTGGTGATACTTCAAATATGGCATGGCAGGGCGGCACACCGAAGCAGACATATAACTCAGAGCTTGCTTTTACGTCGTTCGATATGTCGGTGCATGATTCTAATAGTTTTGATGATTACTATCTTGAATTTATATATAAGTGTCCAGATTCTTGGCTTGGAAAGAATCCGAAGTTAGTTATCAATCAAACATGGGATTACAATATCTATTATTTTAATAATAAAGGTACTTCACAACCTTATTCGGTCGATGGTTCAAATACATGTACTTTAACTGTGAGTGGAAATAACAATAGTGTTAAAATACCTTTAGGGCAATTAGATTGTTTGAAAAAAGTTGTATCTGATAATTTTTTAGGTCAATCTTCGGCGATGAAAAGACAGATTTTAGGTGCTTCTTTTTCAATGAATAATGGTCATTATTTTACTTTTAATGGTTTGCCTATTATGGCTGATGGTTCTTGTAAGGTTGATAAGTCTTTATTATCTTTATCATGTGTTGTTTATGTTGATGGTGTCGCAGGTCATGAATATGTTGGTTCTGTTGACCTTATATCTGGCGATAATTCAATGTCTACGTATACGCCAGATACAAGTGGTAATTATACGTATAATGATGATTATAGGAAAAATGGTCATTATTATACGGACGTAAGTAAAGATGCGGCAGGAAATACGACATATAATTATTATTACTATGGTACGGATGGAAGTAAAAAAGATGTATCGGCAAATGATGCGGCAAATAATACTGTTTCTAATACCATTCAAGAAGGCGCGATCCAAAATAATAATAATCCGACTTTTACTAATAACAATAACATTACTGTCGAGGGTGATACTATCAATAATGATGTTAATAATTATGTTGGAAATAATACGTCGAGTGAGACTAATAAGAATTTTATAGAGAAGTTTTTGGGATTCTTTCAGTTGTTGGAAAGTAACTCTTTTTTAGGGGTATGGGGTAAGGTGTTCGGTTGGTTGCCGCCTGGTATATCGTCGGTTATAACTACCGCGCTTGGTATTGGTGCTTGCGTCGGTCTGTTTAAGTTCTTCCGTAAATAAAGGGGGTGGAGTGTATGAGTGTAGGCGATTGGCTCGCTTGGTTGTGGTCACTTTTTACGGATAATGGATATCATGTATTTGATGTATTTATCAGTTTTGCAGATATTTTAATATTTGTGATTATTACTGGATTGTTTGTTTGGTTTATATCAGTATTGTTGGGTGGAGATTAAAAAAAGAGGGGTTATTTTTTCCCCTCTTGAATGTCTCTTAATGTATTGATAATTTCCTTGAGTAGTTGGTTTTGCTCGTCAATTCGTTTGTTCATGTTTTTTATCATGTCTCTAATAGCGATTATTGTTGCTAGCATTGTGCCTACTACGAAAATTATAATTTCAATATTGTTATCCATTAAGTGTCCCCCTTTTTTCTTTGATTATATGCAATTAGAAAAGGGAAGTCAAGAAAGGAGTTTGTATGATATTAGATTTTAGTACATATGCGGTCGAGATCTCGACCAATACGGATGCCACACAGACGGATGTTCCGACATTGCCAGAAACGACGGATGACCGCTTGTATATGTCGCAGCAGTACGCTGGAAAGACGATTGACGATGTATATAGTATGCTTGTGTCGTGTCGGAATTGTCTGCTTTTGCTTTGCTTTATAGTCTTTATATTTGAAGCGCATAAGCTCTTGAAAAACGCCATGAAGCGACATTTCAAAGCATAGCGCGGAAAGGAGTATATATGGATTTTCTTGGAATTTATGTCGATGGTAACATGTTACAGACGTTTTGTAATATGTTCTTGGTTGTTTTTGCGTTGGATTTTATATCGAATCTTGCACAAATTTTGCGGATGAAATAGGAGAGTATTATGACAGATTTTTATTTGTGGATGTGTAATTTATTTGTTTTAGTGGCGTATATTTCAGAGGAATTAAATGTGGTTACTCGTTTTGGTTCCTGTTGTTGTCTTATCGGTTTTATTTTGTCTATTTTTATGATGTGTGAAAGTATCGTTGTCTATGCAGAAAGGAGATGTGGCGATGTTTAAATGGTTATTTATCATAGGTTTTATATTTGCATTTATATTGTTGCCGCAGGTAAGGTATACTTGTTTCCATCTTCCCTTGGTCTTTTACAATTTTGTAATTGATACATATAAGTTTTTCAAGTATAAGAAGTACAACGAGTACAAAGGTTTTGGACGTATGCAGATATATGTTGCAGATGAGAAACAACCGTTCGGTTCTGGAAAGACTTTATCTATCGTTGATTATGTCTTGGCGGTCTATCGGCGGTATAATAGTGCGTTGGTGTGGTCTGAATCAGATCAGAAGTTTGTTCCGCAGAAAATAAAGATATATAGCAATGTAGAACTAAAGGGCGTTCCTTATGTCCCTTTAGTAAGTTATGAACAACTTATCAATGCCCGAACGGAAAATAATGATACTATGGTGCAGTTGTTTGTTATTGATGAATTAGGTTCTCAGTTTAATAATCGGAATTGGAAAAGCAATTTGCCAACCGATCTGCTTGAAGCTATTTTACAGCAAAGAAAAAGTAAAATAGGTATATTGGGAAGTGTGCAGGATTGGTCGTTGTTTGATGCGACTTTGCGCAAGGTGTCCGCGGAATGTATCGTCTGCTCTAAAGGCTGGCGGTTCGTTGTGAATAGGATTTTTTATGCTAAAGACATGGAAAAAGCGAACTATAACACTGATCTCATCAAGTCGCATGGTGTGCGGTGTTTTTTTGCTACGGATAAAATCTACAATTCATATGATACTAACGAACGTGTCGAGAAAATCGCGGAAGCTGTTGCCGCTGGCGAGATGCTGACAAATGAGGAGATTTTGAATCATGCCAACGGCGATACGTCGGATATATCAACTATTACAACGTTGAAAAGGAAGTATAAGAAGAGAGTGAGGAAGTAGCTATGGTTGGATATGCAGCAGATATGTTGTGTGTGTGGGTATCTAAGTCTAGCGACATAGAGCTTACACGTGCTTATTATGATTGTAAAATGTCTGATGATCTCGAGACAAAAGCAACCGCGGATGTACTGCGCGGTGAAATTGTGTCGCGATTTATGAAGCGATCGCTTGAAGATGAGAGACTAAGAAGAGAACAAAAGGAGCGTGATTGCTATGTTTAATATGATTCTGACAATAATATGCATAGTATCGTTGATATCTGTCTGTATGATCGCAGGCTCTTTGTACCATCTGATAGATGTTATCGAAGAAAAAATAGACGATATGAGCATGCTTGAGTGTAAGATAGCTCAGGACTTGCCGGATGCTCCGGATCATGTTCATGTCGATTAGGCATTGTCAAGGGCGGTGCTGATCGGTGCGCTTTGCGCATCCGTTCGGTACCGCTTGCTTGCCCTTGACTGTGCCGCTTTCCGTCCTGTTACGCGCCCAGTATTGCCAATGAGGTATGTCTGCCGCAGGTGGGCATACCTCGTAATTACCCCAAACCACACACCCCCAACGTGCGCGCACGTTGGGCGGTGGTGGTTCTGCCTGCTCGCGCTTGCGCGACCGCCCCGCCCCCTCTGGATAGGGGGAAAGGGGGCGAAGGGCAGGGGGTTTAGGAATGGTACAATAATATATAATATATACTTGTCGATAGGGACATAACTGGGTCACATTTAATAAATTATGGTTGGTGGGTGTATTATGGCTTATAATTGCAAATGTATATTTTATAACAATGAGATTCAGATAAATAAATACAATTATGGTATATCTGTATCTGAAAATCATTACAAAACAAGAGAAGAAATAGAGGAGAGTTTAAAAGATGGTACGATTGATTTTGAGGATAATCAACAATATTCTCGGACTGCTTCGGCAGATTTTGCAGATCGTGACAAAGCTAATCAAGCTCGGTCATTAAGACGATCTATGCAGTCTATCTATGAGATTGCACGATCTAACAGCTTCGATTTTTTCGCGACATTTACTTTCGCGGAAAATCGGTATGATTATGATTGTTGTAAAGAAAAGCTTCTGCAATGGTTGAAAAACTTTCAGAAACGTAAATCAAGAATCGAATGGCTGTGCGTACCAGAGCAGCATGCAGATGGTGCTTGGCACTTTCATGCGATGATAAAAGGCGATATGTCGGATTATCTTGTCGCAGGCGTACACGCTGGACGTTATATAATTCCGTCGTATCGTTTCGGAATTAACGAGGTTGAACCGATTCGCGACTCTAACCGCTGTGCATCATATATCACAAAGTACATAACAAAAGAGCTTGCTTTGTTTCTGAAAAATAAGCGTAGATATTTTTACTCAGCTGGATTGAAAAAACCTGTATCAAAGGAATTTTATCTTGCAGATGATGCGGATATATATGAGTTCATAGCTGGAAATTTCCCAGAGTATATGTTGACATATAACAAGCTTGTTGAAACGCACGGATACCGTGTTAACTATATCCAGCTTGCTAAACGTGATGTAGATCAAGCCAACGCATAGCGAAAAGAAAAACGCGAAAAAAAGTAGTTGACAAGGTAAAAGTGTAGTGGTAATATACATATCAAGAGCTAGTAAATAGTTCGCAAAACTCAGGTTTTACGAAATTATCTATTGATTAATTACCAGAGTAGTGGTATCCTATAAATATAGAGAAATCAACGCTTTACAGGCATTGGGAGGTTTTTATCGTATGGCTGATATTACTTATCATGAACAGGAAGAACAACACAATCTGGATTTGATCCGGAATGTGTGCAACGATCTTCCGGACTACGTCAAGCGGTTCGTCCGTGGTGTCCAACAGACAACGTCGCCGCGAACCAGATTGGGCTATGTACGTGACATCAAAATATTTTTCGAATATATATGTGAGGTCTATACCGAACATCCTTGTGATACGCCAAAGGATGTCTCTCTTGACGTCCTGTCGTCCATAGATACATTTTTCATCGAGGACTATCTGGATTACCTCCAAAAATACGAAAAGAACGGCCGTATATATACGAATGGCAAATCTGCACTCAAACGCAAGCTCTGTGCCCTGAGTGTCCTCTTTAATTACCTGTATAAGCACGATATGCTACAGGAAAATATATTTGATAAGGTGGATCGTCCCAAACTGCCGGAAAAGGCAATTACACGTATGGATGCGGACGAAACGGCGAATTTCCTCGATACGGTTGAATATGGCACCAATCTGACTGACCGCCAGCTCAAATTCCACGAGAAATCCAAGGTACGTGACTTAGCAATCTTGACGCTCATGTTATCCACGGGCATCCGTATCTCCGAATGTGTCGGTCTGGATCTGAACGATGTGGATTTTAAGAATACATGCATCCGTGTAACCCGAAAAGGTGGAAAGGAAGCAATCGTCTATTTCAGCGACGAGGCGGTTGAACCTTTACAGGAATATATAGAGGAACGCAAGAAACTCACGCCTGCCAAAGGCTCAGAAAATGCACTCTTCCTCTCCTCCCACCACAGTCGAATCAATGTTCGAACGATACAGAACATGGTGAAGAAATATTCACAGATTGCGGTCCCTCTGAAGCATATTACGCCACACAAGCTTCGTAGCACCTATGGTACCGCATTATATCAGGAAACCTCCGATATTTATCTGGTTGCCGATGTCTTAGGCCATTCTGACGTAAATACAACCAGAAAGCACTACGCGGACATGGATGATTACCGCAAGCGCCGCGCCAGAAATACCGTACAGCTCCGGGAACATAATACAGTCCCAGACACCAAATCTAAAAAATAGCCATATTGAAAATACCATCAACTTTTACTCAGCTGATGGTATTTTTCATTCATTTTATTTATTCAGATACTTACCTATCGTATGAATCACTTTATTCATTTCCAATGGCTTTGCCAGATGATCGTTCATTCCGGCATTCTTCACTGCCTGTACATCCTCTACAAATGCATTGGCAGTCATGGCTATGATTGGAATTGTCTTCGCGTCCTCACGTGCAAGTGCACGAATCTTCTGGGTTGCCTCGATACCATTCATCACCGGCATCATCACATCCATGAGAATCACATCATAGGTTCCCACAGGTGTATTCTGAAACTCACGAACTGCTGCATCGCCATTCATAACCGTTGTTACCTGTGCACCAGAATCGGTAAGCAGGTATTTTGCAATATCCAGATTCAGTTCATTATCTTCTACAAGCAGGATTTTGACATTATCCAGAGATACCTGCTCCTCATTTTCATTCTCATTGTTTGCGACCTCAGATTCCGGGGCAATCTCAAATGGAATGGTAACTGTAAATGTCGTACCGACACCAACTTCACTCCGTACCTCGATCTTTCCATGCATGCGGTCGATCAGGCTCTTTACGATCGGCATACCAAGCCCGGTTCCCTGATACAAGCTCATCTCGTTGTAATGCTCCTGTGAGAAAGGCTCAAACAGATGACGCATATACTTCTCGGACATACCGATTCCGGTATCCGTGACTGTACAGCGGTATACTGCCCGTTCCGCTTCCATCTCTACAAATTCCGCGCTGCAATGCACACTGCCACCCGGAACATTGTATTTCACTGCGTTATCCAAAATATTCAGTAATATCTGACGCACATGCAATGGACTGCCATATACATATGGATGGATCATGCTGTCCTTACAGTCACCATGCACCAGCGTGATACCGGCTTCTGCAGCTTTCATCGCTGTAATCGTAAGGATCTCATCTGCCAGTTCTGTAATATCAAATGCCTCGTGTGCAAGCTCGATCCGGCTCGAATCAATCTTGCTAAGCTCCAATATATCATTGATTAACGACAACAGATGGTTCGCTGCAATCTTTTCCTTCGCACGGTTTTGGCGCAACAGCTCCACATCGTCCGGATGACGCTCACCAATCTCCAGCAACCCGATAATACCATTTAATGGAGTCCGGATATCGTGGGACATGCGCGACAGGAAGGTCGTCTTCGCTGCATTCGCACGTTTTGCCTCCTGCAGAGCAATCTCAGCCGCCTGCATATTCTCTGTGACATCCTGATGATACCCCCACAGACGGGTTCCTGCCGTATAATTCTCATCCAGAGAACCGCCACATCGTGTGTAGATACGTCCCTTCTTCGGATGAATCCATGCATAGGTATTCTCTGATTTGCCCTGTTCGATCATCTCCTTGACACTTGCCTGCACGGAATCAATGGCAGAATCCACGATTCGCTTGTACCAGCGTTCGTAACATTCCTCCGGTGTCATATCCTCGTAAAATCCAGTGATCTCTCTTGCCACGTCATCGAAATACATTCTCGGCTCTTTGCCCTCATCCATTTCGATCGCCCAGAGTCCAATTTTCGCATTGGTCAAGATTTCGGACAGATCCTTCTGGAAATCCATATCGTTGTGTTTCCGCGTTTTATCATTCAGCGCCATGTTTGTCGTTCCTCTTGTCGTGATTATTTACATTATTTTACAAAAAAATATCCTTTATCATCATATCTGATAAAGGATATTTTTTCAAGATATTTCAAGCCTTTTCTACTTTATCTTATCTATGTAATCAATGATGAAATCGACAGTATCGTCTTCACTCATCAGACTACTATTGATAAATATATCATAGCTTTCCAGTGCACCCCATTTTTTTGAAGTGTAATAGTTATAATACGATGCACGCGCCTTATCTTCCTTTACAATCTGCGCCTTTGCTTTATCCGGAGTCAGATTAAAACGCTCGGAAACATTCTTAATACGTTCCTCCAATGGCGCATGTATAAAGATGCGAACCAGATTCGTATTGTGACGCAATGCGTAGTCCGCACAACGACCTACAAATACTGATGGTCCTTTATCTGCAAGTTTCTTAATCGTATCATATGTTGCCTGAAATGCCTGTTGGTTCAGATTTGTCTGATAGCCTGCACTTGTAAATCCATAGCTATATGGATCTGAAACAAGCGAATACAGAAAACTTCTCGTTGGTTTCTCATCCAGCGATTTCAGGAATTCCTCGCTCAACCCGCTTTCCTTAGCCGTCTCATTGATCAGTTCCTTGTCATAGAAGTTCGCGGAAATCTTTTCAGCAAGCTTTCTACCAATGTTACGACCATTACTGCCAAACTGTCTACCAATCGTGATAATTGTCTTTGCCATAGATAAGCCCCCTTTACACGCCTTGTACAAGTCACTTTTGACTTACTCTGATTATACATTTTTTTGTGCAAATTGTCAAAATATTTTATAAATTTTCGTACTTTTTAGCTATATTGTTGAACTTTTCAATGTTAGAATTCACACGATTCTCCATCGTTTTATATGTATAGTTCACACGCAGCTGCATCATGATATCGTTATAGTCATTCTGTGCCAGCACCGGCTCCATCCGGATATACAGATCATCCGGGTGGAATTTCGTCTTCAATGCACGAAGTGCATCCTTCTCGCCAAGCATCTGCCGGAACTCCTTCGCACGTCCGGTAAAATTCAATGTACCATCGATCAGATCCCCCAAATCATGGCTTGGATAGATTGTGATAAACTGAGCATCCGGCCATTTCTCCGTATTCAGAACCTTTCCTGCACGCATACCGATCACGATAAACTGACGGATTCCAAGATCATACAGCGGCTGAATCGGCTCATTGTCTAACAATCCCCCATCCCGGTACTTCTTCCCGTCGATTTCCACTGCCTCATACATAACAGGAAGTGCCGTAGACGCAAGCAGGATCTTCCGGATCGTATCCGCGTCATAGTCTTCGAGTCTGCGGTATTCTACCTGTTCCGGCTGCTGTGTCTCATTTAAGCGGCTGATTGATACATAGATATCACGGAAATCCGCTTTGATCTTCTCCATATCAATATATTTCTCGAACATCGCAAGCATTTCATTCCGTGAGAAATACATACGCTTTTCAGCAAGCATGTTCAGGTCGATATCAAAGACCGTATCCATATCGATCTCATTCCACGCCTGATACATCCGCTCCATATCGTTCATCGAATATAACATTGCATTGACTGCACCGATTGATGCACCCGATATCGCCGTCACATCCTCGAGCAATCCCTGTTCCTGTAACACCTTCAATACACCAACCTGATATGCACCCTTGCCGCCGCCACCGGCAAGCACCAGTCCAATTCCTTTTCCTTCACCCATATACACGTCCTCCATTTGCTACTTTTTCCAACCCATTTTCCAATCTATATCAATATTAGTTTACATAATACAATTATTGTTTACTATTATATAATACAACCTCTGGTTTGATGTCCGTTTCCTCGGTCATAATCGAATCTACGATCTGAATCGCATACCCGACCGCTGCAGTATGACAATCCGGATGTGCCGCCAGATACCGGTCATAATACCCGCCGCCATAGCCGATCCGGTCACAGCTTCTCGTGAAGACTGCCCCCGGCATCACGATCAGACAGGTGCCACCGGTCTTTTCCGGTTCTAACTGTACCATGCTGTCCGGTTCTAATATATGATATGCGCCCTCGACAAGCGCAGTCTGTTCATTATATGCGTAAAAATCCATGGTATTCCCGTTGACACGCGGCAGATAGATTTGCTTTCCATCCGCTCGGAATTCCGGGATATATTGAAATAAATCGACTTCTTTTTGAATCGGCACATAGAGACACAGTACCGATGCTTCTTTATACACCTCAAGCGCGCGCAGCTTCTCATAGATTTCCTGCGCAGCCTGCTTCTGATATTCTTCAGAAAGATTCCTGCGCTTTGCAAGAATCCCCTTCCGAAGTGCTTTCTTTGATTCTGAAATTGTCATGTAAAACATTCCTTTATCTACTTTAAGCGGATCTGGATATACTCACTCCGCTTATTCTTCGGTATATCCTTCACATGTGTGATACTTCCATCAGCTTCCTTGATATCAATATTATCAAGCTGTGTTTTCAGGTTGCGCTTCACACTTGCGATATATGCCTTACGGAGAGCTGCCTGCTCTGCAAGCTCTGCTTCTGTCAGTCCCTCCACGGTCTTACTTTTTCTTGCCAATTCGTTAATTCTCTGGATATCTGCTTCGTTCATGCGATATTCTCCATTTCTATTCTTATTTCTGGTATCCTTTATGCACGATGAAATCAACCGTATCAAAATCGTCATTCTCATGTGCTAAGAACAGGGTACCCACTGATTTTCCTTCCATCAGATCATAGATCTGTGTCAGATTCTCGGCGTCCATGATTGCCATATCCGCTCCGGAATCTGTTGCGATCCGCGCAGCCGCAATCTTCGTGGACATGCCGCCCGTACCATAGTTTGTCACGGCATCCTTCGCCATATTCTTCATCGTATCATTGATCGTCTCTACCAGTGTCAGCTTCTTTGCTTCCGGATTCTTATGTGGATCATCCGTATAGAATCCATCAATATCCGTAAGCAGGATCAGAAGGTCTGCCTTGATCAGATGCGCCACGATCGCGGACATTGTATCATTGTCACCAAACTCGATTTCCTCTGTTGCCACGGTATCGTTCTCATTGACAACCGGAATGACACCCTGCTGTAACAGCTCATTTAATGTATTCTCGGCGTTTCTGCGGCGCTCCGGATCTGTGATCGCGTCAAAGGTCAGAAGAACCTGTGCAGCCATATGGTTGTACTCCATGAAAAGCTTCTGATAAATCATCATAAGCTGTCCCTGTCCGATCGCAGCACACGCCTGCTTCAGGGATACCGTCTTCGGCTTATGGCGCAGTCCCAGCATCTCAAATCCAACACCGATTGCACCGGACGATACTAATATTACGTCCTTCCCCTGATTCTTCAGGTCACAGATAATGCGCACCAGTGTCTCTAACTTCCGGTAATCCGCCCCGCCGGTTTCTTCATGTATGATAGAAGACGAACCGATCTTTAATACGATTCGTTGTTTATCCTTCAATGCTTCTCTGATTCGTTTCTCGTCCACGTCTTTTTCCCTCTTTATACTATGTTATTGATATATGCAGCAACCGCCTCTGCCACCTTGATTCCATCCACAGCCGCGGATGTGATACCACCTGCATACCCTGCGCCCTCTCCACAAGGAAACAGACCTGAATAGTCACTTCGATAGGTCTCATCACGCACGATGCGCACCGGTGACGATGTCCGGGATTCTATACCGGATAACACGGCATCCCCGGATGAAAAGCCTTTTAATTTGCGGTCATAGTCCAAAATCCCTTCAATTATAGCATCATTTATATAGGCTGGCAAACACTTATTGAGGTTTGCAAACTGATAGCCTCCACGGATGTTTGGCTTCACACTTCCAAATTCAGTTGAGACACGATTCGCCTTATAATCCGCAAATAGCTGCACCGGAATCTTACCATTTCCAGCCTCGTAGGCGAGGTGCTCATATTTCTTCTGGAATTCCACACCGGCAAGCACGCCGTAGTCAGCGAATCCATCCGCCGCAAAATCCTCCGGTGTGACATTTACAACGATCGCTGAATTCGCGTTTTCCTCATCTCTTCCGTGGTTGCTCATACCATTTACCACACTCTGTCCTTCGCCGGACGATGCATTAACGACGAATCCACCCGGACACATACAGAAGCTATATACACTGCGCCCCTTGGTTGAACGGTATGTCATCTTATAATCTGCAGCCGGAAGCAGCTTCGCCTGCCCGCTCGTGCCGTACTGGCTCGCATTGACCATCGCCTGTGAATGCTCGATCCGGAGTCCCATTGCAAATGATTTTGCCTCCATCGTGACACCGGCCGCCTGCAACATAGCAAATGTGTCTCTTGCGCTGTGTCCGATCGCCAGAATACAGGCAGATGTCTCCACTACGATCGTCTGCTCGTTCTGCAGATCTTTAATCGTAAGCGACAGACATGTATCGGATCTATGGGAGATCGCGGTAAGCTGATGGGAGAAATGAATCTCTCCGCCAAAGGATCGAATCTCTTCCCGCATTTTCTTCATCACATGCTTTAATACATCCGTCCCGATATGCGGTTTGTTCAGATAGCCAATCTCCTCTGACGCTCCAAACCGTATAAAATCATCAATAACCGCCTGAATCCGTCCATATTTGTCCTTGATTCCGGTATTTAACTTTCCGTCCGAGAAGGTTCCGGCACCGCCCTCGCCGAAGGATACATTGGAATTCGCACAGATCGGTGTCTCTCCCTGCCAGAAGCCTTCAACATCCCTTGTCCGTTCTTCCACACACTTTCCACGCTCATATACAATCGGTCTGTATCCGGCACATGCTAATTGTAACGCCGCAAAATATCCCGCCGGACCAGCGCCAATGATAACTGGGCGATATATGGACACGTCCGTCTTCTCGTTACAATCGTCTCTGCATCGATGCGGAAATGTATATTTCTCATCTTTAGTTAACATAATATTTTTATTGTCTATTATGTTGCGAGGAATATCCTGTGATCGTTCAAATTCCACATCAACCGTATAGATATGAAGCAGATTTCCCTTGTCTCTCGCATCTAAGGATTTCCGAACGATCTGATATGTATACGGATGATTCGTCCTGAGTGTCTTCTGTATTTTCTTTTTTAAAGCGCTTGTTTCGTCTTTTTGTACTGGTATCTTAATCTGGTTAATTCTTATCATGACATGCTCTCCCTGCGCGTAATCCTGTAAGTAACGCAAACGTCAGATTATATCCGCCGCAATCTCCATCAATGTCCAACATTTCTCCCGTCGCATACATTCCGGGATGTCCCAGACATTCCATCGTCTCTGGCTGAATCTCAGTCAGTCGGATTCCACCTGCGGTTACCTGCGCCTGTTCATAGTTTTTCAATGCACGGACATGAAATGGAAATCGTCTGCAAAGATGATAAATCTTATGTAACTCGGCTTCTGTTAACTCTGTAAGCGCCTGCTTTGGCTGTTCACACGCGGTCTCCAAAATATACATGGCAAGCTTATCTGGCAAATACGCATTCAGATATCCATATAGACTCCGGTTCACATCTCTGCTTCCCTGCACAAATGCATTCTCTTCTATCTCCGGTAAAAAATCCACATACAGCTTAACACTTGATTCTTCTGATAAGATCCTGCCAAGCTCCGAAGATAAATTGAATATCATAATCCCGGATAAACCATACTCGGTAATCTGTAATTCACCGGACTGTTTCCATTCCGTGTTACCTTCTTCAAACCATGCCGAACATGCCACTCGAACGCCTTTTACCGCCTCGGTATTTTCCTCTGTCATAACAGCACATAAAGCCGGTCTTTGCGGCTCCTGTTTTACACCGAGCTTCTCTGCCAGTCTTGCGCCTTCCGCGCAGCCGCCAAGCGATGGATATGATCGTCCACCACATGCAAGTATCACCTTCCTGGCAATAATCTCCGTATTACACTGAATATGATATCCATCCTTTTTTACCCGAATATCTGTCACCGTTTCCGACAGATACGTGGTTACCTGCAATGCCTTTATTCGGTCTAAAAGTGCCCATACAACCGCTGATGCCTGCATTGATATCGGATAATAATATCCGTCGATACATCTTGTATATACACCAATAGAATGCAAAAATGCAAACATTTCATGCAATGGTTGCTCGCCCAGACAGGTATGCAGAAATTTCTGATACGTTTCTGAAGACGAATGATAATGACCATCCTTCATATCTGTATTTGCCAGATTGCATCGACCATTGCCTGTGGCATATAATTTCTTGCCCAGTTTTTTATTTTTATCAATGATACAGACGGTGTTTCCGCCCTCTGCAGCCGCGATTGCTGCAGCCATTCCGGCTGCACCACCGCCAACTACACATACATCATACTGTGTTTTCATTGTTTTCCTCACTGTAAGTTTATTCTAGGTTGATAATGATTCCAGATATCGATACAGTTCCTTTTTCGAATCAAAATGCACATTTTTTAAGAGATCCTGATATACACTCGGATGTAACTTCTGCAAGACCGCCGCATCAATATCAGTATATTCATACACCTGTTGCGTATCTGCCTCGTACACTATCACACGTCCACTCTGAATTCCTACCAAAAATCCATTGTCTTTCCATTCTGTGTCAATGGAAATGGAATCCGCTGCGAGTTCCAGCTTCTGTCCCTCTTTTTCCTGCATACGTTGTTTAAAATATTCATTTGCAAGCAAAAAACATAACGAAAAAATCCCTACAAATAATAGTACATATAAAAATAATTTCTTCATGGCACCAACTCCTTGAAGAAATTATTTCCATATTTGTATTTAATTATTCAAAGATAATCTTATCCTGCTTTGTCTCATCAAATACTGTTACAAATGTCTTTCCCGGATTCATCTTCAACTGCTTGCCATCAGCGGTATAGTACTTTACAACTCCATTATCCTTTCTCCATGAAATTGCTTCATACTCACCATCTGTAATATAATATCCGGTTCCAGTCTTATCCCAATCGATATTCTGTAAACCATCGCCAAGATCTGTATACTGAACGAACATAACAATCAGGTTCTTGTAGCGAAGCTGCTCATTTGTCTGATCATCAATCTGCTCTGTTCCATACTGGAAACGATAGTACAGTTTCTCATCGGCATTGTACTCATACCATCTTGTACTGCTGTCATTGTATGCAGTTGTCACTTTGTTTGCTGTCTGACCACTGCCAAGCGCTGTATCTTCTACATTGAATGCAAACGCCTTAGATTTCTCACCCAGATACTCGGTACTGTAACCAGCTGCCGCAATACCTTCCTTCAGCTTTTCGCTGTTTGTATAACAGTTGTGTGGTGCAACCCTTGACTCATCACGATAAAAAGTTGTGGAATCATACAGACCATTCAGGTTATTTAATCCTGTATCCTTAATCCATGATTCCGCATAGACAGACCATCCTACATGTGCATAAATACCGCCAAGCATATTTGCCATCTGTACATAATAATGTCTGGCACTACGAACTGGTCCCAGCTTTTCCAGATTGGAATAATCCTTAAATACACACATATATCGGGTAATACCACCCTCAACAAGCATCTCATATGTGATATCTGCCTGTGAGATACCTGATTGTGGCATTGCATCTACAATGTTATTGATCATGATACAAAGTGGTCTCTGATTAGAAAGACTCTCGTCAATCCACTCACCCGAAAACTCATTGATCACATAGCCTTCCTTTGTCGGTGCAAATTCAATATCTGCATCCGACATCGTTGCAGCCGCTTCGGTCGTGATAGTTGCCTGCTCGGTATCCTCCTCTTTCTTTTTTCCACATCCTGCCAGACAAGATACGGTAAGTGCAGTTGTCAGTGCAAAAATAGACAACTTCTTTAACTTATTCTTCTTCATTGTCTCTCGTATATCCTTTCTTTGTTAATATTTCCTCTTGTAGTTTTTCCATATGCAGACGTTCTGAATCATCAATATGATCATATCCTGCCAGATGCAACATACTATGTGCCGTTAAAAACGCAACTTCACGTCGTCTCGTATGACCATATTCCTCCGCCTGCTCAGCAATCCGATCTACATTTAAAATGATATCTCCAAGCATCAGCTCTCCGGTGTCCTGATTGAAATAATCAAGTGGACTGTTCTCACAGAAATCAAATTCACCCGGCACTTCATACTCTATCATCGGAAACGATAAAACATCCGTCGGTGCATCGATATCCCGGTATTCTTTATTGATTGCCTGAATCCCTGCATGATCTGTAAAGATTACATTCACCTCACATTCATATGGACATTTCAGAAAATCCAGAGACGCCTCTATGATATCCTCTACAATGTCCTGATAATGTGCAGGAATTTCTGTATCCAATTCATTCTCAAAAAATACGCTCAATGTATCTCTCCTTTATTGCCTGTTACATTTTATCCCAAATGTATCAGATAATCAAGTTTTATCTTGTACAATTTAATGTTTATTCTGCGTCTGTTTTTTGTCCCGGCTATGTCGGTTTTCATATTCCTCATACGCATTGACGATTCGCTGCACAAGCGGATGCCGAACAACATCCTCACTTGTAAACCGTATCACAGAGATCTCATCAATATTATGCAGGACACGAAGTGCCACTTCCAGACCTGACTGCGCATCCTTCGGCAGATCCTTCTGGGATAGATCTCCGGTAATAATTGCTTTGGAACCAAATCCGATACGCGTCAGGAACATTTTCATCTGCGCCGGCGTCGTATTCTGTGCTTCATCCAGCACGATATAGGCGTTGTCCAAAGTTCGTCCACGCATATACGCAAGCGGTGCTACTTCAATCAGTCCTTTTTCCATATTTTTCAGGAATGCTTCCGCGCCCATAATCTCATATAACGCATCATACAATGGGCGTAAATATGGATCCACCTTGCTTTGCAGATCCCCTGGCAGAAATCCAAGCTTCTCTCCAGCTTCAATCGCCGGTCTTGTCAGGATAATCCGGTTCACTTCATTATTCTTAAATGCTGTGATTGCCTTCGCCATCGCCAGATATGTTTTTCCGGTTCCTGCTGGACCAACACCAAACACGATCATATCCTTGTCAATGGCTTCCACATATTTTTTCTGTCCCAATGTTTTCGCCTTAACCGGCTTTCCATTTGTTGTATGACAGATAATATTCGAATCTGCTGCAAGCGTCGATACGGCTTCTTCCTCGCCAGTTCTTGACAATGATATCGCATAATTCACATTCTGATCAGTAATCTCTTCCCCTTTATCTGCCAGAGCAACTAACTGTTCAATTACTGAAACTGCCCGTTTCACGCTGTCCTCCGAGCCTGTGATACGCAGCTTATCATCCCGTAAAACCACCGCTACATGATATGCCTTTTCCAGATTCTTGATATTGCGGTCGAACTGTCCGAACACCAGCTGAATCTGATCTGCAGGCACTGTAATTGTCTCATAATATGCACTCATAACTGTTCCTATTCCTCATTTTTCTGAATCGTCTCTTCCGGGATTACAAATGTCTCCGGCGCACCAATGATTTCCCTTACAACCAGTATTCCCGATGCAAGACATTCTCCATCTTTACACTCTATTGTAACATTATTTTCTAGTATTTCCACCCCTTTTTTCTTGAGGTCTGCAATATAAGTCTGCAACAGCTGTTCCTGCTTTTTGCGTGCCTCTTCCTCAGTATAAGTCTTTGTCTCATAAATCGGCTGATAATACTTTGTGACAGTCACAGAAAATGGCAGATAATATGCTTTTCCTATATGAAACGTATGCGTGGTGGATACCTGTTCATAACCGTCTACCAACTTTGGCTGATGCAGCGTTTTCACCGAATTTCCAAGCTGGATCGTTATTCCTGTCTTTTTCTTTTTCCCCTGTCTTTTCTGTGTATAATCAAGTGGAAATGCCTGTTGATACTGATACTTCGTCTGCGCATATACAATACCATCTGCCGCCACATAATTCGTCTCGATCAATTCTTCATATTCATTATAGATGTTTACAACTCCAGTAATCAACACATCCCCTTTTTTTACTTCATCGCCAGGATTAACCAGCTTTGTTCCGCTCTTGGCAAGCAGATCAAGCACAATGCCGTCCTTGACTGCCACTATATTGCACGGTGTATCAAACGTCGTTACTTCTTCCTTTTCTACCGTTTCCACAAATCGGACAACCAACCTGGTTCCCTCTACATCACAAGTGATCCATGCGATCTGGTCATACTGCATCCGCAATGTTTTTTCCAGTTCAGCAATCGAAATTGCCGCCCGTTTTGTCCCAATCGGCACGAGTGAATCACTGATATACGTCACGATTTCCTCCTCTGTATAGATAGATGTTCCCTCCACATCTATATGCCAGATAAAAAGAGATGAATAAAAAACGATCCCGGCGCACACCATCAGACTGACAACAAACGCCACCCGCTTCTTATACTTTCGTAAAAATGGATACAAGCCTGTCTCTGTTACAATACTACAGCTAACCTGACATTTCTCCTGCAGCTTCTGGACAGTCTTCCATGCTTTGTACGAGATTGTTGCAAATACCCCGGTCTTATCCATGATTACATCCGTAAACAAAATATCATTATGCTTACAGATGTTCAAAAAGCGTTCTACTTCCCAACCGGTTATATGAATGACACAGCGGTATGCACAAATATCCGACCATTTACGCATGCTTCTCTGCCTCCTCCACCTTCCATCGCACAGCCGCAATATCACCACGAACCGTGATCTCCGCTCCATCGAACGATGCAATCCGAAGTGCATTTCCTTCAATGACGAGCATATTTTTCTTACATCGAAGCAGGACCTGCGTTGTGTCAAAGCTGACAATCTGTCTATACCCATCCACATGTACACATGTCTGATCGTAAAAATGCACCTGCGTCATATTCCATCTCCGAACAGCTTTTATTTCCAATATATGCTTGTGGCGCTCTCATTATGATGTATCCAAAAATTTACACAATAAAAAAGGTGCTACTAAAATAGTAACACCTTAATGTCTGTATTATTTGAACTTGCGCTTTCTAGCTGCCTCAGACTTCTTCTTACGCTTTACGCTTGGCTTCTCGTAATGCTCTCTCTTACGAATCTCCTGCTGAATACCGGCTTTCGCACAGTTTCTCTTGAATCTACGAAGAGCGCTATCTAAAGTCTCATTCTCTTTTACGATTACGTTTGACATACTTCTCTCACCCTCCCTCCAGTTGTAAAATATCTCGTGTTTGTGCGTTTCATAAACAACTGTTTGGGTATTTACCAAATTGCACAAGTTAGATTATAACACATAAATCAAATTCGTCAACCAAAAATTGAAATTTATTGTCACGAATTTACATTTTTTCTTATTTCACTTCATCTCTGCTTGAGAAGATGTGATCGATCAAGCCATATTCAAGTGCCTGATCCGCCGTCATCCAATTGTTACGATCGGTATCCCGCTCGATTTCTTCCATGGACTTACCTGTATTCGCACTTAAAATACGATTTAAACGTTCCTTTGTACGAAGGATATTATCCGTTGCAATCTTCATATCCGTTGCCTGATTGTGTCCTGGAAGTCCACCCAATGGCTGATGGATCATAATCTCGGAATTTGGAAGCGCAATTCTCTTTCCCTTTGTACCACCAGCAAGAAGGAATGCACCCATGCTGGCTGCCATACCAACACAGATTGTTGATACGTCACACTTGATATAGTTCATTGTATCGTAGATACCAAAGCCGGCAGATACAGATCCGCCCGGGCTGTTGATATAGAGGCTGATATCCTTGGAAGGATCCTCAGACTCCAGAAACAGAAGCTGTGCGATAACCAGACTTGCAGTTGTATCGTTTACTTCATCTGCCAGAAAGATAATTCTCTCCTTTAACAATCTTGAATAAATATCGTAAGCGCGCTCGCCTCGGCTCGTCTGCTCTACGACGGTAGGTACTAATGCCATATTATGTTCCTCACTTTCTATTTATGTCAAAAATCTATGAAAGCTGTGCTTCAGCTTCCTTTACACCAGCTTCCAATGCATCCTTGATGCCTGCCGGGTTCTTACCACCTGCCTGTGCCATGTTTGGACGGCCACCACCGCCACCACCGACCATCGGTGCAATCTTCTTGATAATATTTCCAGCATGCGCGCCAGCCTTCACTGCATCATCCGTTGCCATCACAATCAGGTTTACCTTATCTCCCATGTCGGAAGCTAAGATGACTACGCCAGATGCAATCTTTGTCTTCATCTCATCACCGAGATTACGGAGTGCATTCATATCAACACCACTGACAGATACCGGAAGTACCTTGTAATCTCCAACAGAAACAACGTCAGACAATACATCGCCAACAGCCGCCTTTGCCATCTTATCTTTGAGCTTCTGGTTCTCAGACTGTAACTGCTTGATCTCTGCAAGCATGCCTTCGATCTTCTCTACAAGGTTAGCAGGCTCTGCCTTTGCAGCAGCACTTGCCTGTTTCAATGTATTCTCTAAGTTATGATAATATGCAAATGCACCGCGGGAAGTAAGTGCCTCAATACGACGAACACCCGCTGCAACACCCGCCTCTGACACGATCTTGAATGTTGCGATCACGCCTGTCTTTTCTACATGTGTACCACCACAAAGCTCGATAGAGAAATCGCCCATATTGACAACTCGTACCGTCTCGCCATACTTCTCACCAAAGAGTGCCATTGCCCCTGTCTTCTTTGCTTCCTCCAGGCTCATAACCTTTGTTACAACCGGAAGATCCTCAGCGATTTTCTCATTGACAATAGCCTCTACCTGCTCAATTTCTTCCTTGCTGAGTGCCTGATTATGTGTAAAGTCAAACCGGAGACGATCCTGATCTACATAGGAACCTGCCTGCTCGACATGTCCACCGAGAACTGTCTTCAATGCCTTCTGCAGCAAATGTGTTGCCGAATGGTTCATACAGGTATGCAGACGCTTATCTGCATCGACAGAAAGCTTTGCTGTATCAGAAAGCTTGATCTCACCATTTTCTACATATCCAATATGTGCGATCTTACCACCGACAACCTTGATCGTATCTTTGACGATGAACTTACCAGTTGCTGTCTCGATCACACCGGCATCGCCGCACTGACCACCCATAGTCGCATAAAATGGTGTCTCTTTGACAAGAATGGAACCATTTTCACCTTCGGAAAGGCTGTCTACGACTGCATCTTCGCCTGCGATTGCCACGATCTCAGATTCGTGTGTCAGTCTGTCATAACCAACAAACTCGGTTGTGATTGCAACATCAATCTGCTCATAAACTGTCGCATCGGCACCCATATAGTTGGTTGTCTTTCTTGCTTTTCTTGCACGCTCGCGCTGTTCCTGCATACAAGCCTTGAAGCCTTCCTCATCTGCAGCAAATCCGGACTCTTCCAGAATTTCGACAGTCAGATCAAGAGGGAATCCATAAGTATCATACAGCTTAAATGCATGCTCGCCAGAAAGAGTTTTCTCTCCCTTTGCCTTCATATCTTCTACATAACCGTTCAAGATAGAAAGTCCCTGATCAATCGTCTTGTTGAAGTTTTCTTCCTCTGTATTTAACGTTGCAAAAATATGCTCCTGCTTTTCAGCAAGTTCCGGATAAGCATCCTTGGATACTTCGATTACTGTCTTGGAAAGCTCTGCTAAGAAAGCTCCCTTGATACCAAGCAGTCTGCCATGTCTTGCTGCACGGCGAAGCAGACGACGAAGCACATAGCCACGACCTTCGTTAGATGGCAGGATACCATCAGATGTCATAAATGTAACCGAACGGATATGGTCAGTGATAACACGGATGCTGACGTCTGTATTTGCGTCTTCTTCGTATGTAACACCTGCCATCTCGCAGACCTTGTCACGAAGTGCCTTGATCGTATCTACATCAAAGATAGAATCTACGTCCTGTACGACAACTGCCAGACGCTCGAGTCCCATACCTGTATCAATATTCTTCTGCTCAAGCTCTGTATAGTTGTTGTGTCCATCGTTATCAAACTGGGTAAATACGTTGTTCCATACTTCCATATAACGGTCACAGTCACAACCGACTGTACAACCCGGCTTGCCGCAGCCATACTTTTCTCCACGGTCATAATAAACCTCTGAACATGGACCACAAGGACCTGCACCATGCTCCCAGAAATTGTCTTCCTTGCCAAAACGGAAGATACGGTCTTTGTCTACGCCGATTTCCTTGTTCCAGATATTGAACGCCTCATCATCTTCAAGATAAACCGATGGATACAGACGGTTCTTATCGAGTCCGACAACCTCAGTCAAAAACTCCCATGTCCAATGAATTGCATCGTGCTTGAAGTAATCACCAAATGAGAAGTTACCAAGCATCTCAAAGAATGTACCATGTCTGGCTGTCTTACCTACATTCTCAATATCACCGGTACGAATACATTTCTGACAGGTTGTCACACGTCTGCGTGGTGGAATCTCCTGTCCTGTAAAATAAGGCTTTAACGGTGCCATACCAGAGTTGATCAAAAGCAGGCTGTTGTCATTGTGTGGGATCAGCGAAAAGCTGTTCATCTTCAAATGTCCCTTGCTCTCAAAAAACTCCAAAAACATCTTACGCAATTCATTCACGCCGTAATTTTTCACGTCAAATTTCCTCCTGATTTTTCACATCTTTATTCTTACGGATTTTCTTTCCTACCATAATTCCAAGACCTGCACATACAAGCATTGACAGGAACTTAATCACATAAACCAGCAATTCACTCCATACATGTATCATAGTTTACCCTCCACTTAGTCATCTTTCAACATATTTTTGAAAAAGCAGCTTCGGCTTCCTGTATGGCAGGCAGCTCCTATCTGCTCCACACGTGCAAGAATCGTATCATTGTCACAGTCAAGATACAGACTCTTCACATATTGATAATGTCCACTTGTCTCGCCTTTTAACCACAGGCTCTGTCTGCTCCGGCTAAAATATGTCATAAGCCCGGTCTCTAACGTTTTATTATAAGATGCTTCATTCATATATGCAAGCATCAGTACATCTCCAGTCACGTCATCCTGTACGATTGCCGGAATCAGTCCCGCTTCATTTAACTTAAATTCCGAAAAGGGAATCGCAGCTGTAAGCGGCTTGTAGCCAATTTTCTTGTCTTCCATTGTCGTTTTATCCTCCTGCATGCGCTTATAAGCTTCCTTTTGTCGAAAGCACCTGTCCGGAAAGCCGGCTGTCATACTGTGTTGCCTCATCCAGCGCCTTTGCAAATGCCTTAAACGCCGCCTCAATGATATGATGGTCATTGGAACCAGCAAGCTGTTTGATATGCAGATTCATCATAGCTGAATAGGAAACAGCATAGAAGAATTCCTTTACCATCTGTGTATCAAAATATCCAACCTGTGGTGTGGAAAGATCCAGATCATACACCAGATATGGACGACCGGACAGATCTAATGCGGAAAGCACCAGTGTCTCATCCATCGGAAGCATGAAAGAACCAAACCGCTTGATTCCCTGCTTATCACCGACCGCCTTTGCAATCGCCTGTCCAAGCACGATTCCGGTATCCTCGATTGTATGGTGGCTGTCCACGAATAAATCCCCGGTCACCTTGCAATTCAGATCAAAAAATCCGTGTTTTGCAAAGCTGATCAGCATATGATCAAAAAATCCAATTCCTGTATCTACCTTTGCATAACCGCTTCCATCCAGATTTAATTCCATCTGGATATCCGTCTCATTTGTCTTTCTTGATACAACACCTACACGATTTGCCATATGCGATACCCCCTGTTATTTTTCAAAACGAACTTTGATTGAATTTGCATGTGCAGTCAGATACTCTGCCTCTGCAAAATCAATGATATCCTCATGAACGGCTTCCAGTGCTTCTCTGGAATAGTAAATAATGCTGGATTTCTTAATAAAGTCATCTACCGAAAGTGGTGAGAAGAACTTTGCAGTTCCGTTCGTCGGAAGCACGTGATTTGGTCCGGCAAAATAATCGCCAAGTGGCTCGGAAGAATAACTTCCAAGGAAGATGGCTCCCGCATTCTGAATCCGTGTCATCGTATCGAACGGATTCGCTGTGACAACCTCCAGGTGCTCACTTGCGATCTCATTGACCGTATCAATCGCATCCTGCATCGTATCCGCAACCAGAATATATCCATAATTATCCAGAGATTTCTGAATGATATCTTTTCTGGATAATTCCTTTACAAATCCATCGACTTCCTCGCTGACCTTCTTTGCGAGTTCCTCGGAAGTCGTAACTAAAATGGCGGATGCCATCTCATCATGCTCTGCCTGGGACAGCAGATCTGCCGCAACATATCTTGCATTGGCTGTCTCATCGGCAAGTACCATAATCTCACTTGGTCCGGCAACCGAATCAATGCTGACATGTCCAAACACACAACGCTTTGCAAGTGCGACGAAGATATTTCCAGGTCCTACGATCTTATCTACCTTCGGAATTGATTCGGTTCCATAGGCAAGTGCAGCAATCGCCTGTGCGCCGCCAGCCTTGTAGACCTCATCTACACCGGCTTCCTTTGCCGCAACCAGAGTTGTCGGATACACCTTTCCCTCTGCGTTACAAGGCGTTGTCATTACGATCTTGCCTACTCCCGCAACCTTGGCAGGGATAACATTCATAAGCACGGAAGATGGATATGCAGCTTTACCGCCCGGTACATACACACCAACCTTTGCAAGTGGTGTTACCTTCTGTCCAAGCAGTGTTCCGTTGTTTTCAGAATCAAACCAGCTGTACTGCTTCTGTTTCTCGTGGTATGTGCGGATGTTCACAATTGCCTTGCGGATTGTCTCCAGAAGCTTCGCATCCACCTGTGTATACGCTTCTTCGATTTCTGCCTCTGTCACACGTACATTATCCGCATTGATCTTCGCATGATCGAATTTCTCTGTATATTCAAATAATGCAGCATCCCGTCTGCTGTGGATGTCATTGACGATATTCTTCACTGTTTCCTCATAGCTCCCATAATTATCCGGGCTACGCTTCAGGAGATTCGTCAAAATATCCTTCTTTGTATCTTCTGTCAACTTAACAATACGCATCTTAAAAGCCTCCTTATGTACTACATATACTTACTGCACTATTTCTAGTGAATAATCTCATTTAAATCATTTAACAGCTTCCGGATTCTCTCATGCTCCATCTTGAGACTCACCTGATTGACAACCACGCGCGCAGAAAGCGGACAGATTTCCTCCAAGACTTCCAGTCCATTTTCCCGCAATGTCGAACCAGTCTCCACGATATCTACAATCACCTCAGACAGATCCACAAGCGGTGCCAGCTCCACCGAACCATTCAGCTTGATAATCTCAACCGTCTGGTTTTTCTTCTCACTAAAATAATTCTTTGCAATATTCGGATATTTACTCGCTACACGGATAATTTCATTTTTGGAAAGCAGTTCCCGAGCAGATGCTGGTCCGCAAACGCACATCCGGCACTTGCCAAAACCAAGATCCATAACCTCATACAGGTTACGGCCTTCCTCCATGATCGTATCCTTTCCAACCACGCCGATATCCGCAGCACCATACTCCACATAGGTTGGTACATCCGATGCCTTTGCTAAGAAAAAACGGATTTTATGCTCCTCATTTGTAAAAATCAATTTTCTTGTATCCGGGTCCTTTGCCTCTTCACAGGTGATGCCCATCTGTTCAAACATCGCGAGTGTCTTCTTGGCAAGACGTCCCTTTGCCAGTGCAAATGTTAAATAACGCATAGTCTCTCCTTAATATTCTGTAATCTTGTCCGCAGCCTCAAAGTAACACAATTTTGCAAAATGCATCTTATGTGCATAATCAATATATTCCTGCAGATCATGTCGTCTGGACATCCGGACAAGCTCTACCTTCTGATCTTCCGCACGCAGCTTACATGCATACGCGATTGCTTCCTTCTGGTCTTCCTCCTTGTACAGGACAAGTACATTGGAATAATCAAGTGCAACGTCAATCTTATTTCTGGCGATCGCACTCATCAGATCATCGACATAAATCGCGAATCCAACGGACGGAGCCTTCTTGCCGAACTTCTCCATCAGGCTGTTGTATCGTCCACCCTTGACGATTGCATCACCGGTTCCGTATGTATAACCGCGGAACACGATTCCGGTATAATAATTAAAGCGGTTGATCATGGACAGATCAAAGCTCACATATTTTTCATATCCATAGCTTGTAAGTGCGGTATATACCTTCCGCATACGGGCAATCGCTTCTAATGAAGCTGCATTTGTCACAAGCTTTTCTGCATGGTCAAGCATATCCAGCCCGCCAAACAGACTCTCGAAGCTCTTCAGTGCCGTCTTGCGTTCTTCTGGAATTTCCAGTGTATTCACAAACTCTGTGAGTCCAAAGAAATTCTTTGAATGAATGTATTCCTTGATGCGCTGTTCTGTCTCATCATCCAGACCAGCCTCTTCAATCATGCCCTTGAAGAACTCCACTTCACCGATCTCAATCTGGAACTCCTTTAAACCCGCTGCAAGCAGACAATGAATCACACAGGCAATAATCTCCGCATCGGCAGCAGAACTGTCATCGTTAATCAATTCTCCACCAATCTGTGTAAACTCAGAAAGCTTTCCCTGATGCTGGTGTGTATTTAAAAATGTATTTCCTGCATAACACAGGCGGATCGGAAGCTGTTCTTCCGGATAATACTTTGCCACGCTCCGGGCAATACTCGGTGTGATATCCGGGCGTAACACCAAAGTGTTATTGTTGCGGTCAAAGAATTTATACATTTCGTTCGAAGCCGCAGACCCCTTATCCATATTGAAAATATCAAAATATTCAAAGCTTGGTGTATCAATATCCTGATAACTGTAAAGTTCTAACACATGATGAATCTGTGAAATTACTTTCTTTTTCTTCTTACACTCGGCATCATAGATATCCCGGACGCCTTCGGGTGTATGTAATAACTTTTCGTTCAAAACCAGCTCTCCTTTTATATCTCATTTCTAACGACATACAAAGTCTAGGATATTATACTCCATTTCTATCGAAAATTCAAAGTTTTTCCAATGTTTTTTCGTTCAGGCAGAAAAGCAGAACATTTGTTTGCATTTTTTTATATTCTATGCTATCATAAATACAGTTTTTAAATCAAAAGAAAGGGGATATGTTATGGCGAATCGAAAACTGACTGATAAGCAGCGGGAAATTCTGGAATATCTGAAGGAATGCATCTTACAAAAAGGGTATCCACCTGCCGTACGCGAGATCTGCGAGGCAGTTCATTTAAAATCAACCTCTTCGGTTCATGCACATCTGGAATCATTGGAGGAAAAAGGATATATCCGCAAAGATCCAACGAAGCCACGTGCGATTGAGATCTTAGATGATGAGTTTAATCTTGCAAGAAGAGAAGTCATCAATGTACCGATTGTTGGTACTGTCACCTGTGGCGAACCAATTCTTGCAGAGCAGAACATTCAGGGCTACTTTCCAATCCCACCGGAATATCTGCATGCAAATGGCAAGAATACATTCATGCTGAAGGTCAAAGGCGACAGCATGATCAATGCCGGCATCTTCGATGGCGATTTAGTTATGTGTGAGGAAGCACAGACAGCAAGAAACGCGGAAATGGTCGTTGCTCTGATTGATGATTCAGCAACTGTAAAAACTTACTACAAAGAAGCCGGTTACTACCGGTTACAACCAGAAAATGACACGATGGACCCAATCATCGTTCAGGACGGAGAACTCCAGATTCTCGGAAAGGTCATCGGATTGTTCCGTACGTTCTAGGAATGGTTGCCCGTATACAATCAATATTGGTCACACTACATAAAAAAGACAGATTCTAACTTTGAGGTGGTACCTCAAAATATGGAATCTGTCTTTTTTTCATGCATCAGATTAACTGAATATAAAATCGCAGTAGATACCCTGCTTATCTTCCTTACATGTAATGAACCGGTACCGTACACATCTGCCCTCGTTAAAGCGTACATAAAAGGACGAATACGGACTTGCAATCTTCCCCTGCAATTCATGAAAAACTGCCGCCGCGCGATCCACAGAAAACGACTCTAATTTCATGTCAATCGCAAATTGTTTGAAATGTTCTGTGACCGAAAAACTCTTAATCTCTTTTATACTATTCACAATGTCACAAAGTCTTTGCTGCAGTTCCGGTCCCGTTTGTAGCTGAACCTTGCTCATGTATGCATTCATGATCTTATACATAGCAGGTACTCCATTTCTCTTTAGTATTTTTGCTTATCCGGTATACGGTTATGTATCTCTTTGAACTCATCAAAATGCTGGATGAATAATTTGACAACCTTCGGATCAAAACTCTTGCCCGATAAACGTATAATCTCATCAAATGTATCTTCCAACGACCAGCCCTTCTTATAGTAACGGTCAGAGGTCAGTGCATCAAATACGTCACATACCGCCATCAAACGGCTGATATAGGCAATCTCTTCACCCTTCATACCGAGATATCCGGTACCATCCCAGCGCTCATGATGTTCCTTTGCCAGAATACACGCCAGATGCATCAGTTCACCCGGACATTTCTCCAGAAGCGCCTCACCGTATAAGACATGGTTCTTCATGATCTGGTATTCTTCATCCGTCAGTTTATCCGGCTTGTCCAAAATCTCCTCACTGATCATCAGCTTACCAATGTCATGCATCATGGATGCTGTCGATACCATCTCCACATATTCATCATCAAATCCAGACGCTTTCGCCAATACCCGCATATAGGCGGCAACTCGCTTGATATGCTCTCCGGTGAACTTCGATTTACTCTCACTGATTTCGGCGAACGAGAAGATAAGGCCTGTCTGGTTATCCTGCATCGTAACTGCCATATTGATTGCAGAGTTGATCATCATGGAATTTCGCTGTACGATGAAATATGCTGCAACGGAAAGCCCGAATACAACCACGATCTGTGGAACGACATAAGACATCATAACCTCTTCAAATGAATCACATGGAAATCCGATAAATACATCCGAAAACCGGAATGCAAAATAATTCGAACCAACAATGCCGCACGACATCAGAAGCGACGCAAACAGCACCAACGTCTGATTGTAATAAAGCGATGCCAGAAGGATCGGGAATAACATAATCGGATATGCATACGTCGATAAAAGTGTCAGCATCAGTGTCGCAATCAGACAGACACAAATAATAACGATATGCTTCGTCACAGGTGCATGATCAAATTTTAATATGTTGATGATCAGCGTTGGAATCAACGCAATAAAAATTGCAGACGCAAAGAATACGATCAGTACAGATTCATCCATATCCGTACCAAAATAACAATAAACAAATGCAAGCGCAAGAATCGCCACGATCACACGCATACATCTGGCAGAAATCTGATTAACTTTACTGTAATTATCCTGGATCAGTTTTTCCTTATTATTCAAATTAATACTCCCCCGGTCGTAAAAGCTCTCCATCCCTCCAAATATTATCTAAATCATAGAAGGATCTCTCTTTTTCTGAAAATACATGAATAATTATATCATAATAATCCAGTAAAATCCATCCTCCATTTGCATATCCTTCCCGATTTTTCATTTCGGCTCCGGCTTCCCGCATCGCATGCTCCACATTGTTGCACATTGCCTGCACCTGATTACGGTTGGAACCATCTGCAATTACGAGATAATCACACATAGAAGAAATCTCGGATATCCGAATAACACGAATATCATTGCCCTTCTTATCATCAAGTGCCTTTACAATTGTTTGAAGATATTTATTTTCACTCATATCCTGTCTCCTTACAGTTCCATGTTATGCACAACATAAAAATCATAGGTCTTCTGTGTCATATAATCCATCTCAGCGGTCGTCCGGTTCAGATAATCAAGTGTATTCTTCAATATATGGATTACGCACGCATCCAGATCCTTAAATGCCTCCTTCCGGATCTCCTCCATCTCCGGGAGCATCTTACGGTTCGGTTCAATATAATCGGCAACGAAGATGATCTTATCCATCAGCGTCATGTTTGGGCGTCCGGTTGTATGATATGTGATCGCATCTAAGATTACCTGATCAACCACATCGTATTTGTACCGTGCATAATACGCGCCAAGCTTCGCATGCAGCATATCCGGATTCTTCTCCTCATATTTGCTGACCGGAAGTCCGTGCTTTCTCGCTTTCTCGAGCTTCGTCTTCGTCGGCAGTCCTTTCGCACAGTCATGCAGCAGTCCTGCTATACGCGCCTTTTCCACATCTTCTCCATGCACCATTGCCAGACAGGCAGCCGTATACTCGACACCAAAAGAATGTGTCAGTCTGGTCGCACTGATCTTGCCCTTCAATCTTGTTATCATTTTGTCTCTTGTCATCATATCTGTCTTCTCCCAGCTTCCTGCTTATAAAGTGCATGTGCTTCTATATACTGTAATACATCGTCCGGTACAAGTCCCTGTATAGATTCTCTCTTAGCAATCCGCGCCCGTATCTCACTTGATGAAACCGGAACCGGCGGCATCGCCACATAGGATATGTGAAACGCCGGATACTTCGTACAAAACCTGCGGATATATGTCTCGATCGTATCCCGTTGTTCCCCTCTTGCAACAACCAGAATCTCACACAGATTCGCCAGTCGTTCAAATTCATACCACTTGTGTAGCTGAAACAGCGAATCATCGCCGATCACAAATTCGATTGTAAGCTTCGGATACAGCTTCTTTAACCGGGTAAATGTATCCACGGTATATGTGTATCCATCCCATTTTAATTCAAAGTCACTGACCGAAATCTTCGGGATCTGTGCCATCGCCAGCCGGAGCATATCCATCCGCATGCTTCCATCCACAATCGCAGCTTCCTCCTTGTATGCCGGAATATGATTCGGCATACAGACAAGCTGATCTACTTCCGGACGTGCCTTTAAAACCGCCTGCGCAATCGCCACGTGACCGGCATGTACCGGATTAAATGTTCCTCCGAGAATCGCGATTGTATGAAATTGTTCGAATCTCACATCTGCCATCTTATTCCGGGAGAACGATTTTCGGATCTTTCTTTCTCTTCTTATACAACACGATCTTCTTGCCGATGACCTGTACAACCTGGCTGTGTGTACGCTCTGCCATCACAGCCGCGATTTCCTTCGGATCATCGAGGCAGTTCTTCAGAACACCAATTTTCACCAGCTCACGCTTTTCTAATGCTTCACTGACTGCTGTGCAGACCTCCGGTGTAAGGCTTGACTTTCCGATATTCATGATCGTATCGGCATTCATTGCCAGACTCTTCAGATAAGCTCTCTGCTTACTTGTCATATTCTTTCCTCTTTCCTTTTAATGATTTAACGATAATAATCAAACTCCAGACCATACAATCTTACGGTGTCTCCCTCTTCGATACCAAGATCTTCGAGCATCTGTAAGATTCCATTGTCCTTTAAGAATCTCTGGAAGAACGCAAAGCCCTTCTCAGACTCCAGATTCGTATAACCAAGCATCTTCTCGATCCGAGGACCTTCCACAAGGAATACATGCTCCTCTTCCTCAGACTTTGTCACCTCAAATGGCAGCTCCGGATCATCCATGAACTCTACATCCATCTCCGGTGCAAACTCAATTACCTCATCCGGTGCTTCCTTCACTAATTTATTTACATACCACAGCAGTTCTTCGACACCCTTGCCGGACACTGCTGATATCGGGAATACTTTGATTCCCTTTGGTTCATATTCGTCCTTCAATAACTGGATCACAGTCTCGTAATCCTCACCGTACAGCGCATCACACTTATTTGCGGCAATTACCATCGGCCGGCTTGCCAGCTCTTCATTGTACTGACGCAGTTCCTTGTTGATTGCTTCGATATCCACGATCGGATCTCTGCCCTCCGTCGATGCCGCATCAACAATGTGGATCAGCACCTTTGTACGCTCGATGTGACGTAAGAATTCAATTCCCAGTCCAACACCTTCCGATGCACCTTCAATAATACCCGGAATGTCCGCGATTACAAATCCCTGCTTTTCTCCAAGATCGACCACACCGAGATTCGGATTGAGTGTTGTGAAATGATAGTTTGCAATCTTCGGTTTTGCATTTGTCACACGGGACAGGAATGTGGATTTACCAACATTCGGGAATCCAACTAATCCAACATCTGCGATCATCTTAAGCTCTAAGGTTACCCAGAGCTCTTTCGCCGGTTTTCCCGGCTGTGCATACTTTGGTGCCTGCATGACCGATGTCACATACTGACGGTTTCCTTTGCCGCCTCTGCCGCCTTTCAGCAGCGTTACCGGTTCGGTCTTATTCGACATATCCAATATTACTTTTCCGGTTTCTGCATCCTTTACGACGGTACCTGCCGGAACCTTCAGGATAATATCCTTTCCGTTAGCACCATGGCAGTTTCTTTTTCCGCCTTCTTCTCCATCCTGTGCCACATATTTACGCACATGACGGAAATCCGTAAGCGTATTTAATCCGGGATCTACCACGAAGATAACATCGCCGCCATCGCCGCCGTCGCCGCCGTCCGGACCGCCATCCGGCACATATAATTCCCGGCGAAATGACACATGTCCGTCGCCGCCTTTTCCTGATCTTATAAATATTTTCGCTCTATCTGCAAACATGGGACGCCCTCCCTCATAAATACGATTACCAAATTAACTCATAAATCCAGAAAAAGCCGGGATATAACTCCCGGCTCTTCTAGTGCTTTCTTACTCAGCTGACTCTACAGGGTATACAGAAGCCTGCTTCTTATCTCTACCCTTTCTCTCGAAACGTAAAACACCATCTACAAGTGCAAATAATGTGTCGTCTCCGCCGATACCAACGTTCACACCAGGATGAATCTTAGTTCCACGCTGTCTGAATAAAATATTACCAGCCTTTACAAACTGTCCGTCTGCTCTCTTGGCGCCGAGTCTCTTAGACTCTGAATCTCTACCGTTCTTAGTAGAACCAACACCCTTCTTATGAGCAAAGAACTGTAAATCCATTCTTAACATAGTCGTTACACCTCCTTGTAGTGTACTTGCAAATACTTCTTTCCGTATTCCTTCTCGATATTGGAAAGCCCCATATCCAAGGCACGGATCAATAATTGTCCTTGTTCATCGCTGTCCGATGAAAATTTGAATTTTATGCTTCCGGATGAATCCTGCTCGCATGCACACACATTCTCTGTGAGTGCATCCACCGCATTCACGGTATTGATGACAAGCGCTGATACCGAAGCACAGATAATATCTTTGCCTGCGTTCTCATAGCCTGCATGTCCGCTTACCGAAAATCCACGGTAAGTCTTATCCGAATACATATAAAACACTGCCTGTATCATAGTTTCAATTAAGCGTTGATTGCTTCAATCTTAACCTGAGTAAACGGCTGTCTGTGACCCTGCTTCTTCTTTTCGCCCTTCTTCGGCTTATAGGTCATAACCGTAATCTTCTTTGCCTTGCCATTCTTGATAACCTTGGCACGAACAGAAGCACCGCTGACATACGGCGTACCGATCTTCAGACCGTCTTCACCGCCAACAGCAACAACCTTGTCAAAAACAACGCTGTCCTCAGCCTCTACGTTCAGCTTCTCGATAAAGAGCACGTCATTTGCCTTTACCTGATACTGCTTTCCGCCTGTTTCAATTACTGCATACATTTTACTTGGCACCTGCCTTTTACAAAAACTCGCTGCGAGAGGCACACGAAACCGTGTTTTTCGACCTGTACGCATGCGGCTTTTTTATTGTATCACATTTTCGCCGATTTGTCAACGCTTTTTCTCAAATTTTTTTGCGCTGCCGCCGGCTTTTTTGCAGTGCTGGCAAAGTGCTGCCCACACCGTTTGTTTTTTGTGAAAACTATATATGAAATCAATCTATATTTTATTCATTCTGTGAATAGACAGCGCTCCGGATTTATGATATAATAACAGTCAGAAGCTTTTTCGCAGCGGGATTTTTCCGCTGCAAACTTGACATTGCCATTTTCTCAT